>JAEEGF011807058.1_pt1 | contig 10084 bp, 5 predicted proteins | sample 9134171 | NCBI WGS metagenome assembly JAEEGF01 (sample SAMN16246542, study PRJNA631951) | gut metagenome | biome: gut microbiome; feature: rumen; material: AP-attached | host: Bos | place: Iran: Karaj | collected 2018-10 | reverse complement strand
TGACTGAGTTTGTGTTAGTGCCATCCTTGAAGGTTACGGTGTAGTAAACTTCTGGCTTGTAGGCAACAGCGTAAGTTGAAAACTTCTTGGTGTATATATAGATCTTGCCATTTTCTTTATCTATCCTGCAGGTTCCTTCCGCGCCTGAATCGTCTTGTTTTAACTCACTGGCCCCATTATGGTCCCTGTATACTTTTATGTTCTCTTTGTTCTCAAAGTTGTAATTAACCTCGATCACAACCTTATCATTGATTTCATCAACAGTTATTCCTGAAGTGCTTCCATTCTTATAATTCTTGACATTTACATCAAAGTAATCTGCTGAATATGGCGTAGTACTAGAATTGCTGTTATTACTAGATCCTGATGTATTCGATGTAGTAGATGTTGTTGTAGTTGTTTTGGCATACGTTAGAAGCACATTACTGATCGCAGTTTTACCGCTGGATGTGCCGCTATTAAATCGCAGCTCTATCTTAACTATGTCATTTACGCCACCAGCCTGATCGCTCTTGGCATAGGAATCAAGCGGTGCATCACTGGAAAGCTTTAAGGTCTTTACATTTGAATTAAGTGAATAGGACTTTGAGTCTCCAGTCTTAGAAACAGGCACCAGCGCATTTGTCTCGGACACTCCGCCTACAGCAATGTCAAATTCAGCTTTACCTGTAAGTGCGGTCCAGCCAAAGGCTATTCCTATATTGCTGTCAGTATACTCCGTTGTAGGATTATAACCTGCTGGATTATGGTATGGCTTAATTGCATTATTTGCTCCTACAAAATATGTTGAGAAATTATTGCCTGATGGTGTTACAACAACTGATGCTATACCATTTGTCCCGTTGTTTACTTCTTTCTGAGCAGCCTCTTTAGTTCCTCCAATAATTGCCATATTGGTTAAACACTTGCTAGAATCTGCCTTAGCTACTGCAAGATTACTTGATGCAGAACCCACCTTACATTGCGCACCAAAAGCCAGATTATCATAAGCGCTTGATAGTTTAGATTGAGCTGTTACATGAAGCTTGTGATCCTCAGTAAAAGAGAAATACATGTAATCCATATTGTATGAATCACCAGTCCATCCTACATTTGCCAATGATTCTGAAGATGATGGAGAAAGATTGCTAAAGATTCTCCACCCCTCGCCGCCATTGGTAGTAGACATCATCTTCCTGGTAGTACCATCCTGAAATTCACCAACAATGTCAAAGATTTTTTTACTAGGATCAGCTGCTGTTCCACTTGTAGTGCAAATAGTGTAGGCAATCTTTCCATCACTTACATAGCACTGGTCACTTGAGCCATATGGAGCAGTCCAGGTTCTCGAATCGCCTCCTGGTGTAACTATCTGGATTTCTTTACTTGGCACGCCATTAACAGTGCACCTTAGCCAATAGCCTTCATATTCGAAATTTGTTGAATTAGCATAGTGATACTTTCCAGTGTTGGCCAATGGAATATCTGTCCACTCACTATCTGCAGGTCCCTTTTTCTCCCACTGATATATCGCTCCGCCATTTATAGTTGACATAGGCATTTCCAGAGTAATGGCTTTGGCGCCTAGTTCGGTAGCTGTTGGATAATTGTAATTATCCATAGCTGATTCCACATTGCTGGTATCCTTAATTGTTACAGGATATTCTGTAGTGCCTGATGATGTTTCATATGAAACCTTTATTTCTATTCCTTCTGGAAAAATCTTGCCAAATGGCCTTCTTACTATCAGGAAATATTCATATGATACTTCAGTAAGTGATCCTTCACTATAGAGTCCATCAGCGTTAGTATTAGCAATATGGTGACCACCATTTGTTGAATAATTAAGGATATCTGCATAAAGATATGTACCATAAGTTCGATCAATTGTTACGGCAGTTACTTGTCCACTATTGCTATATTGACTATCAAATAATTGTTCCAAGCTCACAGGTGAATACTCTATTTCTGCATTAATGGAGCTTGTAAACTTAAACAGTACCTTATAAGTCGAGAACCCAAATGTCTCAACCTCAATTGCCTGGCTTTCATCTACCTCTACAACCTCAGTCTCGAGCTTCTCTACAAACAAAACCACATCATCATCAAAGATTACGTCTTCTCTTTCTCCGCCGAGTTCGTTCTCTTCAACATCAAATTCAATATCTTCTTCGTTAATATCACCCCAAATATCATCTCCTTCGTTTTCTACCAGATCAACTTTTTCTACCTCATCAGTTGTTTCTTCAGCGCTCTCAACAAAGTGATAAACCTCTGCACTGAGGCTCTCATCCGCAACTTCCTCCGTCTCAAAGGACACGAAAACGCTGCCCTTGTCAGTATCTGGCTGTACTTCATTGCCATCTCTGTCAAGAACTGTGATATCAAAGGTATACTCTTTAACTATGCTCTCAGGATCAACTTCCACCTGCTCATCAAATGCTTCCTGGACCTTCTCTTCATCCTGAAGTGATAGTCTTTGTGCTGAGACTGTGGCGCCTTCAGGGAATACGCCCTTATCTGCGCGAACGCGGATAGTGACGCCATCTACTTCCGCCGCCTCATCAAATGGGAAATATTCATCAGATACAATAACAGTTATTATTGGAAGTTCATCTTCGATATAGTAATTATCAGGGATTAGCAGCACTGGAGTGAAAAGATAAATCTGTCCATCCTGATCCGGACTAAAGAAATCAACTCCATCATTGTATTCTGCTTCAAGCACCCACTCTATTCCTGAAATGCGCTCTATACTGGGCTCTGATGTCTGCTCTGTCTTTTCATTTTCAGAAATATCTAAATCGTCTTTAGATTCCTCTTTATCCTCCTTGGAATCGTCCGCCGCATAAACTCTTACACTTCTAAAAGCATCAAGAATTCTTCCAATAAGGCCATTCTCTGATGTATTCTCAGCACCAGGAGCCTCCATAGAATTTCCCTGGTCAGAACTGTTTTCTGCTCCATCGCCTTCATTTCCTATATTTTCATCTTCAGAACCTGGCTCTTTCTCATCGTCTTGTTCTTCTGTAATTTCCTCTCCTGTTTCAACGGGTAAAGCGCTCTCCTCAGTGCTAGAAACAGGCTCAGAAGGGGCTATTGTACTATCTGTAGCTGGCGCATCATTTCCAGTTTCTTTTTCTGTGCTTTCTTCTTTTCTTTCGTCTTCCTGACTTAGCTCGCTGGCATCATCAGAATACTCACCATCATCAAAGATGATGATTTCTTCCTCATCAAAAGAGCTGCCTTCTGAAGCCGCTTCATCTGCCTCATCACTGCTAGCGCTTGATGCGGCCTCTGCTTCCTCAAGCTCTTTTTCTTTTCTGATGCGCTCCCTTTCCTGCGCAAGCTTTCTCATAATCCTGTCCTCGCGGTCAAGATCAGGTTCTACCTTCACTTCAAGGGTATCTGGAAAATCAATATCATCGAGACTTGCTCCTATTCTTACCTTTTGTTGCGAAATATTTTCGGGCAGAGCAGTAAAATCAGTTATCTTGTAATAACTGATTTCCTCTTCTTCAGATATATCAAGGGCCTTTTCGTTTTCTTTTTCCCCATCTTCCTGTGAACTTACATCCGCTCCTGATGCATCCTGCTCTCGTTCAACCGCAAATGAGGTCATCCCAATATTTGAAAAGAAAAGAACTCCTGCTAAAAAGATTGATAAAAGACTCTTCTTCATACTTTTTCTCCGCATCTTCAACTAAATAAAAGTCAAATACTCATATATATTTTATCGATATTTACATAATAAAATATTAGTTTTGTTTGAAATTTAATAGTCTTAATAGATATTTAATGATATAGATGATAGTAATAAAATCCTGATTTAATTATCTTTTTGCAATTGTTTATCAATTTTTAATTGGTTGACGTTGCCCTTCGCGCGATAATAATTGTATGACATTTCGTAATAATTTATGTGCATTGTGCACAATTTAGTTCTTTTTTACTTTGGAAAGGATGCTGCCATGAAAAAACTATGTAGTTATCTAATCTGTACAATGCTCTTTTTGTGTGCAATCTTAAGCGGTTGCGGACAAAAGGCAGAAACAGAAGAAGTACCCGCGGAAGTTCCATTCACTGGAACTCTACATCTTCTGAATATCAAAAGCGAAGTCAATGATCAAATAAATGAGCTGGCTAAAAAATATCAGCAAGAGACAGGAATTACTGTTGAGGTTATACCTCTTCCTGCTGGTGTAGACGCTCAGGCTACGCTAAAAGGCTACTACATGTCAGATCAGATGCCAGACATTATTGCCTGTGAGGCGTCCGGTTTTGGAAACTGGGAGGGTCTTCTAGAAGACATGAGTGATCAGGATTGGGCCAGCCGCACAGATGCTGCATACGTTGATAATACCTACGGAACTCTAGGCTTTCCATACACCACAGAGGCTATCGGGCTAGCTTATAATGCAGATATTCTCAGCAAATGCGGTGTTGACCCAGCATCAATTTCCGGACCTTCGTCCTTAAAGGCTGCCATAGAAGCTGTAGATGCCAAAAAGGATCAGCTCGGGTTAAAAGCTGTTGTTGGCTACTGCGCTGAGCCAGAAAACCTGGGTTGGTCCAGTGGTAATCACATTTTTGGAGTCTACATAGATTCTGGTCTTTCCAGAACTGACACAACCTATATAGATCTTTTAAAAGATGGAGGAAAACTTGATACTGAGCGTTTTACAGATTTTGCCAAGATGATGGATCTTTTTATCCAGTATTCTGATCCTGATCTTGTTGCAGAAGGTACTTACAACGATCAGGTTCTTAACTTTGCTTCAGGCAAATATGCATTCATCACTCAGGGTTCCTGGATTGGCGCTACTCTGACAGGTGATGCTGCCAGTGAATACGCTGCTGCAGGGAATTTTGAAGTAGGCATGGTTCCATATGCCTTCCAGGACGGCATGGATACTATTCTTACAAGTGCTCCATCCTGGTGGGCTATACCAAAAGAAGGAAATGCAGAAGAAGCAAAAGCATTCCTTCAGTGGTGTTCCGAAGACTCAGCCCAACAGATTCTCGTAGAAAAGGCAGGATTTATCAGCCCATTTAAAGATAGTAAATATGTTGCATCTGACCCATTTGCACCTGTTATTTCCCAGTACATTTCAGCTGGAAAGACTTCCAGTTGGCATTGGATGGATATGCCAGAAAACCTCGGACAGAAAGGTATCGCTTTTGCATTCCATAAACTTGCCACCGGAGAAGTAGATGTGGATGGATTTGTAAAAGAGGTACAGAAGATCACCACAGAGTGGTATCAGAAATTATAAGGAGGAGGTAGCATCGTGAACGAAAAGAAAAAAATCAAGATAAGCACAAAAGATTCTATTGTTTTTCAGCTATCTGCCCTTAATCTTTTAATGCTTGTAGCTTTTACCGTAGTAATGGCGCTGGTCATTCAGTCCATGAAAACTTCTACAAACAATAGTATTTCCCTGTTTGATCATATGATGGATCTTACTACACATGAAGCTGCTTTAAAAAGCGATGTAATGTCACTATATGACCAGACAACGGGATATATCTCTGCTGGCGCTAAAGAGACTCAGGAAGCTCTCTTGCCACAGATTGAAATCGCAAAAAGCACCATCAAGGATGATATAGCAACTCTTAATGCAGATTTTGCATCCTACGATGATGAAAAAGTCCATCAACAGCTAGCAGAAATCTCAGCTCAATATGAGCGAATGATAAGTCTTATCGATTCAGCTATTGCAAAATGCGACGCAGGAGATCAAAGCAGTGCATATACCATTTTATTTGATAAGGCTGAAATCCAGAAAATAGCTATATTCCATTCCACAAAAACTCTGGATAATGCAATTTCAAATTCAGCAGCAGCTACTACTCTTCAGATGAAAGCTCTATTACAGTCAGGAAATTACACTGCCTTAATAGGAACAATTGTTATTTTATTTCTCATTATAGTTAATTTCCTTATCTGCTATAAAAACATTGTCCGAAAGATCAGATCTATTAGTGATGAAGTTAATGGCATGATCACTAACATTGAGGAAGGAAACGGAGATCTTACCACCAGGGTGAACACCAGGACTAAGTCTGAACTTTTATATATCACAACTGGTATCAATCACTTTATTGAAACGCTTCAGGGCATCATGAAAGATGTCAAAAATGGATCTTTAGTCCTTACTAGTGCTTCAGAAGAGGTTTCTTCACAGCTAAGGCTTGCAGATGACAATGTTACAAACACTTCTGCAGCTCTTGAAGAGCTCTCTGCAAATATGGAAACCCTCTCTGGTACTGTTTCTTCAATCAATGACAGGGTTGATGATGTTCGATCTGCTGCTCAGGCTATTACTGATCAGGCTTTGTCCGGCACTGATACTGCTGTTTCTATCAAGCAGGAGGCACAGGAACTCAAGGAAAGAGTAAATCAGAAGAAGTCCGACGCTGTAGACCAGGTTTCTCAGCTTTCGGATGTTCTTTCCAAATCTGTACAGGATTCCGAAAAAGTCAGCCAGATTGGAGAACTCACTAACGTTATTCTTGAAATTGCTTCTCAGACTAACCTCCTTGCTCTTAACGCATCTATTGAGGCCGCAAGAGCCGGAGAAGCTGGCAAAGGCTTTGCTGTCGTTGCATCAGAGATCAGTGCTCTGGCAGATAATTCCAGACAAACTGCTGGAAATATCCAAGTTATCAGTAGCGAAGTAACAGAAGCAGTTAATAAACTTGCCCAAAATGCTCAGACAGCCCTTGACTATATTAATGGAACCGTTCTGGGTGATTACGACGAATTCGTTACTACAGGCGAAAAATATGAACATACCGCTGATATCATGGATGATATGCTTCATGAATTTGATGATAAAGCAGAACACCTTAATTCCATCATGCAAGAAATGGTTCAATCTGTGCAAATGATCACTGACTCCATTCGTGAGAGCAGCACAGCTATTACTTCTTCTGCAGAGAACTCAACAGAAATTGTCAGTGGTATCAAGAAAATTTCGAAAGCAATTGATAAGAACAACGAAATTACTGAGCAGCTTAGCGAAACAACCCAAAGATTTAAGTCCTTGTAATTTCTTTTACCTATGACATAGAAAAGAGCCAAAAAAGATATTTATATGTCTTTTCTGGCTCTTTTATTTTTCTGTTATAGTTTTACTTTTATTCTTTTAAAAATCGAAATTTGGCCATAAATTTTATGTTATGGCACTATTGTTTTTATGACTTCTACATTTCCTTCAACGCTATACTTGCCAGCTCCGGCAGTTATAAAAACAGAGTCTCCTTTTTTAACCTCTAGAGTTTCTCCCTCTGCGCTAATCCTTCCCTCTCCCCCAATTACAAGCAGGCTGACAAAAGAACTGTCATCAGCAATATCTTCATAGGTCTTTTCATTGGCCTTTATCCTGTCTACGCAAAAGAAATCACAATTTACCATGTGTTCATCTGTTGACTTGTATTTCACAGGCTTTTCAATCTTTGTAACATCTAATGACTGCTGAATATGGAGCTGTCTTGGTTTACCATCGGCTCCTACTCTTCCAAAATCATATATTCTGTAGGTAACATTTGAGCTCTGCTGTATTTCTGCAATGAGAAGGCCTGCCCCTATAGAATGAAGTGTGCCAGGAGTTATAAAGATCACATCCCCACGCTTTACATATTCCTTGTGAAGAACTTCAGTTAATGTATTTTCCTTGATTCTTCTCTCAAATTCCTCTTTTGATATTTCTTTCTCAAAGCCCTGATATAAATATGCGCCTTCCTCCGCTTCTAATACGTACCACATTTCAGTTTTTCCATACTGATTCTCGTGGCTAAGAGCATATTCATCATCTGGATGGACCTGGATTGAAAGAGGCTTTTTAGCGTCTATAAACTTAATTAGTATAGGAAAATCTTTATATTTTTCGCAGTTTTTTCCTAATATTTCTTTCCCTTTTCTAGCAACTAATGCAGACAATGTCTGTCCCTTTTCAATACCATTAGTTATTATTGAGTCTCCATCTTTATGGCAAGACATAACCCATGCCTCTGCACATACATCGCCATCATATTCCACGTTATATTCGTCTACTAATTTATGTCCTCCCCACAAATAGTCCTTACATGCAGGTTTTAACAAGTACATTCCCATATTTTCTCTCCTTTACAACACAAAAGATTATAATCATATTATTCTTTTTTAACAACAACATTCCGTGCTAGAATTTTATTATAGGTTATTCTGCTTCTAGAATTGGCCGTTGTATCATGCTATACTTTTTCTTCGTATTGTCAATTTTATGTGTAAAGGAATAAGTATGAACAAAGAAAACAAAATGGGCATTATGCCCGTAAAACAACTGATCATTTCTATGTCTCTGCCCATGATGATCTCTATGCTGGTTCAGGCATTGTACAATGTAGTAGATAGTATCTTCGTCTCAAGGATCAGCGAGAGTGCTCTTTCTGCTGTTACCCTTGCTTTCCCAATGCAGAACTTCATGATTGCTCTCGGTTCTGGAACAGGTGTCGGAATTAACGCTCTTTTGTCCAGATCCCTTGGTGAAAAGAACTTCCATAACGCTGATAGTGCTGCAAATACAGGACTATTATTAACAGTATTTAACTATATTGTTTTTCTTTTTATTGGCCTTTTTGTAACTGTCCCTTTCATTTCAGCTCAGGAAACTAATCCTATTATTAGAGAATATGGAATTCAGTATCTTTCAATAATATGTTTTCTTTCATTTGGTGTATTTTTCCAGATTACCTTTGAAAGACTTCTTCAGTCTACTGGAAAGACTTTTTTTAGTATGATTTCTCAGGCTACAGGCGCACTTATCAACATAATTTTTGATCCGCTCCTTATCTTTGGAATTGGACCTTTTCCAGAGCTTGGTGTAGCTGGTGCTGCCTATGCAACAATTTTCGGACAGGTTGTAGGTGCATCTATCGGTCTTTTCTGTAACCTTAAATTCAACAACGAGATACATTTAAGCTTCAAAAAGATTTTTTCTCCAAATGCCAGGATAATCAAAGACATCTATTATGTAGGAGTTCCATCTATCCTTATGATGTCCATTGGCTCTGTTATGACTTTCCTTATGAACCTTATTCTCGGTGCATTTAGTTCAACTGCTGTAGCTGTATTTGGAGTTTATTTCAAGCTTCAGAGTTTCTTCTTTATGCCTGTATTTGGCCTTAATAATGGCCTTATTCCTGTTCTTGCTTACAATTATGGTGCACGCAATAAAGACAGGATAAAAGAGGCTTTAAAGTTCGCTATGACACTGGCCGTTTCCATAATGATCATTGGTACAATATGCTTTTTATCAATCCCGGATACTCTTCTATCATTCTTTGAAGCTTCTGATGAGATGATAGCGATTGGAAGACCTGCTCTTAGGATCATAAGCTTATCATTCCCTCTTGCTGGCTTTTGTATCGCCATGGGCTCTATTTTCCAGGCTTTTTCCAAGAGTTTTTACTCTCTTATTGTTTCAGTTGGAAGACAGCTTGTTGTTCTCATTCCTGCAGCATGGTTACTTGCTCAAACCGGTGTTCTGGCCAATGTTTGGTGGGCATTCCCTATTGCAGAAATTGCCTCCTTGTGTCTTTCAAGTTTCTATTTTAAGAAACTATATACAACAACTGTATCTACGATGTAATTTTACAAAAGAGTCTTGTTATTTGCGGTTTTTCAGAATAGTGCACTAAAAAACATTACAATTTTTGGCACTTTTTCGCATCAAATATCTTGTAAGGCGCATAAAATGGGTGTAGAATTTTATTTGTAGTTAAAAATTCTCATTTTGAGGGAGGTATTATCCATGAATAAGACAGAACTTGTTGATGCTATCGCAAAGGAAACTGGTCTTTCTAAGAAGGATTCAGAGAAGGCTGTTAAGGCTTTCACAGAAGCTGTTTCTAAAGAGCTTAAGAAGAAAGGCAAAGTTCAGCTTGTAGGATTTGGTACATTTGAGACTGCTAAGAGAGCAGCTAGAACAGGTAAGAATCCTCAGACTGGCGCAGCTATCAAGATTCCTGCAGCTACAGTTCCTAAGTTCAAAGCTGGTAAGGCTCTTAAGGATGCTGTAAACGGCAAGAAGAAATAATTTTAGTTTTTTAAAAGCTCCTG
>JAEEGF011640805.1_pt1 | contig 10084 bp, 8 predicted proteins | sample 9134171 | NCBI WGS metagenome assembly JAEEGF01 (sample SAMN16246542, study PRJNA631951) | gut metagenome | biome: gut microbiome; feature: rumen; material: AP-attached | host: Bos | place: Iran: Karaj | collected 2018-10 | reverse complement strand
AAGTCAATATTTGGCGGTTTTCGAGTGATTTTCGGCACAAAATCGGCAGAAATCATATCTTTCGGTGGGAGACTGTACTAAGCAATTATGCTTATTATTCAGCATGTTAAAACGGAAACGAACAAAGCGAACAAAACGAACACGGATAATAAAGAGGCAAGCGCTTTTACGCTATCTATATCAATAATTACATATATTATTAATAATAAAGTAATATATAGTCCTCGCCCCTCTCTCAAAATAGCTTGTTCGTTTTGTTCGCTTGTTCGGATTTGTTTCGTAACTTTAAAGCAACAAAAGCAACAAGCGAAAACGAGACAGGCATTGTGTCTTATATATATAATAAATTATCACAATGACTTAATAATAAAGTATAAAAAATGCACTTCTAGTTCTCTCAAAAACAAGTGTTGCTTTTGTTGCTTTTGTTGCATTTGTGGAAAATACGAAAAAACGACTCTTTTTCATGCCAAAAAGAATTGCCTGTCTTGGCACGAAATCCAGAGCCCCCGAAAAACCCCTCTCTTTTGCCCCAGAATCGCCTCAAATGTCTCCGACGTACATTTATACCGCCGAGGCAAAAACTTGCGCCCTACGGTGCCTTAAAACGAGCCGTTAAAATTCTTTGAATTTTACTGCCATCGAAATGCTGCTATAAATATATAAATAATCAGTCTTTCTCTCTAGCATCAACAGACCTCGAGCGGGTAGGTCTTACAATCTTACAAATCTTACAAATCTTACAAGCGAAAACGAGACAAGGTGTATCGTGCATATATAATTATATTATATCAATAATTACACTTATTCAATTATAATATATATAAATGCACTTTTGCTTCTCTCAAAAACGGTTGTAAGAAATGTAAGATTTGTAAGATGAGTTGACTCATCACCCACCCATCACCTCTTTATCCTGCTGGAAAACAATACGTTACACGAAATTGGTGTAGAGTGCAGAGGGTTTTTGATTTGTTTTGCAACATTTTTCTTTCGGAAGTTTTTGCAGTATTGAAATCCAGAGCCCCCGAAAACCCCTCTAATTTGCCCCAGAATCGCCTCAAATGCCTCCGACGTACATTTATACCACCGAGGCAAAAATTTGCGCTCTACGGTGCCTTAAAACGAGCCGTTAAAATTCTTTGAATTTTACCTCCTCGAAAACGGCCATAAAACTTTGCCCTCAGCGCAGTTTTTTTTTCTCTCTTCTCTTTGCGGATGAGAGATTTTTCGTGAATTTGCAGAAGAAAACGTTATTGCAATGAGTGGGCAAGAAACATCACAAGGTAACAAGAGTCTGCAGTAGTTCGCAATTTTTCCGTAGAGTTATAGGATATGTCCCCTTTTGCGGGGACTTGCTTTTGCTGTCAAATTAGACTTTTTTTCAGGAGAATGGGGTTTGTTAACAACATTTAACATATTTGCGCGCACAAGCTAAAAGAATAATGTGTAAATTTGTGTGCGTTTATGTGGAAAAGTGAGCTATTGCAAACAATATTCAAAAACAATTAATAAACCTAAGTTAAACTTAAAACAAAACGAGATGAAACGAAACAAACTACTAACATTGTTCGCGGCAGCTGTGATGCTGTTTGGCGTACAAAGTGCCAATGCGTTCACGCTCACATGTTTGAGCGGTTCTTCCTATGGCGAAGGTGAAGGTTGCCAGAAATTGTTCGATGGCACCCAGGACACTAAGTGGGGAACTTGGGACGGATGGTACGGAAATACCGTACACACCATCTTCAAGGCAACTATGCCTATCGCCCCCACAACCTACGAGTTGGTTATCGCCAACGATACCAACGGCTCTACAGGTCGTAACTGGAAGAAGTGGAAAATCTATGGAGGTAACTTCGCTTCCGATGGTGCAGCTACCAAGGATGCCGAAGGTTGGGTAGTTCTTGACGAGAAGGATATGGAACTGCCTACAGGTCAGTTCGAGGTTGTTCCCCTCTCGCTTTCCGCTCCTGACGGCGTCTTCTATACTTACTTCAAGATTGTCGTTGAAGAACTTCGTGGAGGCTGGGGCGAATACTGCCAGATGGACGAGTTCCGCTTTGTGGACTTCACTGTCGACACATCTGGTGCTCAGCTTTATCTCGATTTCGACTATGAAACAGGTACAGATGCTGACCTCGTTTCTGCCTACAGCGCAAAGAAGGAAGCTCTGGCTGCTGCCATTGAAGCCGGCGATCCTGATCAAATCGTGCCTGCTGTAGATGCAATCGTGCCTATCTATAATGAGATTAAAGCCCTCCGTAATGGCGACTTCATCGCTCTCGATTGGACATCTTCATGGGGCGACGGTCCTGGCTCTAACCTCGTGGACAAGAAAGACAACACCAAGTGGGGCGGTAACTTCCCAGGCGAAGGTGAACACGTTCAGTATGTTGTATTCCGTGCTCCCTCCCAGAAGCCATACTTCTACAAGCTCGTGACGGGTGGTGACACAGAACGTTGGAACACACGTAACTGGAAGACTTGGAAGGTCTTCGGCGGCAACTTCGCTTCAGAAGCCGAAGCTGCAAGAAGCGCTGAAGGTTGGGACGTGCTCGACGACAGAGAAGACATCAGCACAGATTATCTGCCCAACAAGAACAACTATCCCGCTACCCTCAATTTCACCAATGGCGTAACGAAGGCTTATTCTTATTATAAGGTAGAGGTTTACGCATCCGGTGGCTCTCAGCAGCAGATGTCCGAGATTTATCTCTGCTCCGAGGAAGAGTTCAACGCCATCCGTCAGGGCTTGATTGATGAACTGGCAGAGTTCGCAGATGGTTTGGAAGACCTGGCAGTTACTCCCGATATGGAAGATAGCAAGGAAGAGTTCGCAACAAAGTATGAAGCACTGCAGACCCTGACCAATGCCGACGAACTGACAATTAAATACAACGAACTGGTAGCTTTGAAGGAAGCTATTGCATCTTCAGCAGCATTCGTGGCAGGCGACCGTGCTGTGGCCCTTGACGGTAACACAGCTTGGGGCGACAACGAGAACTGGACAAAGCTGGTTGACGGCAACATCCAGACCAAGTGGGGTGGCGGTATACCCGAAGGCGGTTCATACGTCATCTTCAGAACTTATGAAGCTAAGACATACAACCAGTATATGCTCGTCACTGGTAACGACACGAAGAACAGCCCAGACCGTAACTGGAAGAACTGGAAGATCTATGGTATAGCAGGTAAGGTTACCGACGCTTCTGCTACACGCGAAAATGCCGCATGGACGTTGCTCGACCAGAAGACTGACATCGGTCAGGACCGTCTGCCTGGAGCAAACTTCGCTCCTGCTTACTTCAACTTCAGCGAGGAATGGACTAAGAGCTACAAGTACTTCAAGATCGAGGTTGAGGCTGCATACAACAATGGTGGCAGCATCCAGATGTCTGAGTTCAAGATGCTGACAGACGAACAGTATGAAGAGATTCGTCAGGAGTATGTCGACTCTCTCGTCAAGGTCGGTACAGCTATTGCCGAAGAGTATGCAGGAGCAACTGTTCCCGATGCTCTGAAGCAGCAGATTTTGGCTGAAGGACAGGTTAAGGCTGCTGCAGTCACAACTGCAAAGGCAGACGACCTGCTCCCAGCATTCGCCGCTGCTCTGAATTACATCACAGTTGAAGCTCCCGCTTTGATAGCCGCTGCTCAGCTCGAGAAAGTTGATGGCGTTTATCAGATTGCCAACGCTTACAATCTGGCAAGCTTCGCTGCTGTAGTGAATGCTGGCGAGAACGATGCCGACGCAGTCGTTACTGCCGACATCGACCTTGCTGATGTAATCACAAGCGATGCTTGGACATCAATAGGTACCAATGATGTTCCTTACAAGGGCACATTCGACGGTCAGGGCCACACTATTAAGAATATCACTTACACAGCAAAGGGTCAGTACAATGGTCTGTTCGGTAAGCTCTCTACAGGTGCTACCGTCAAGAACTTCACAGCAGAAGGCACCATGACTGTTTCTACTGGTGTAACAGGCAGAGCAGTCGCTTTGATTGCTGTCGCTGGTGAAGGTGGTGTCCTCATTCAGAACATCAACAGCAAGATGAAGTACCTCAACCAGTTGGCTGGTGCTCAGGTTGGTGGCGTCCTTGGTGGCGCTCACAATGGCAACACAACAGTCGTTGACCGTTGCACATATTCTGGCACACTGGATGGCAACGATGCAGGTGGTAGTGGCAACTATGGTGGCCTCGTAGGTTATGCAAACAACAACGATGCTTGCTACCTCACCATCAGTAACTGTCTCTTCGACGGTAAGTTGGTTAACTCTGCTGCAACTCCTGGCAACTGCACCTTCGGCGGTATGATTGGTTACAGCAATGGTGCACATGTAACAATTCAGAACGTCCTCTCCATCGGTACTGTTCAATCAGCAATTGCTGCTCAGTTCTTCGGCGCAGTCAAGAGCACACGTTCTACCATCCACAACAGCTACTATAAGGGTGATGTTGTGAACGGTTCTGCAAGCACAGTTACTCTGAATCCTTGTGAAGCTACAAAGGTTACCGACGAAGAGTTGGCAAGCGGCTTCGTAGCTGCTAAGTTGGCTCCTGCATTCCGTCAGACTCTCGGCACAGATGCTTATCCTGTACTGGATGACACCAAGGCTCTTGTTGCTGAAATCACCGATGCAGGTTATGCTACTCTGTTCGTTGAAGACGTTGACCTCACTGTTCCAGAAGGTGTTGAAGCATTCGCTGGTGTAATTGACGGTAAGTACCTGAAGCTGAACGCCATTGAAGGTGCTGTCGCTGCTGGCGAGCCCGTTGTGCTGAAGGGTGCTGCCGGTTTCTACGGCTTCGTTCCCACCACAGGCGCAACAAAGGCTGCTGCTAACGACTTGATGGGCGCTGCCGAAGATGTTGAAGCTGCTGGCAACTATATCCTCGCTAAGCCTGAAGGCGAACCTGTTGGCTTCTACAGGGCAAGCGCAGGTACTATCAAGGCAGGCAAGGCTTACCTCGGAGTTGCTGCTCCTGGTGTGAAGGCATTCCTCTTCGACGAAGACGGTGCTACTGGCATTGCTAACGTTGAAAAGACTGTCGAGAATGGTGCTATCTACAACATCGCAGGCCAGCGCCTGAACAAGATGCAGAAGGGCATCAATATCGTTAACGGCAAGAAGGTTCTCTTCTAAAACGCTCTCATCTAACTCCTCTCCCCTTAGGGGGAGGGGAACTATAACATTATAAAATAAACTATAATTTATAAGATATGAAGAAGTATTTTGCACCTGCTATGCAGGTAGAAGAGGCTCAGGCAGCACAGATGCTTGCTGAGAGCTTGATCATCAACTCCGAAAAACCCGTTGACGGCGCTGATGCTCTGGTAAAAGGTAACGCAACTTGGGATATCTGGGGCGACGAATAATCTTCCGAGTCTTGGATAACATAAAACGAAAGAAGCCCTGGACATTTGCCCAGGGCTTCTTCTTTATCTTCCGTTATCTTGTTTCTATCTTGATGCCGACTTCTGTGATGCCTGTCAGCGTTTCGTTTGCCATCAAGTGATGTATGCGGACTGCACCTTGTTTGCCTTTCTTCAGATGGAACGGGAGCTGCTGTGTCTCGTATTGATGTGTGTTGACACCTCTTGCCAAAGTATATCCTTCGGCATCTGTCAAAGGATAATGCACAGTGTCGCATCGGTAAATGCCTGCAGTGTCATCAAGAAGTTCCACAGCAAGTGTGATGTCCTGTATGCCGATATATGCTTTTGTGCGAAGTCCGATATGGAGAGTCGCATCGATGTCCTTTTGAACTTGAGGCAGGTCGAAACGAATGGTGTCACGCCTGTCCCAACCTTCCAGGGGCAAAGGCTTGTAGCTGTGCAGCAGTGTGCTTTCGTTGCAAGCAGCCAGAAACAAGCCCATAGAAAAGCATAGGGCACGGCGCATCATTCAGGACGATTGTCGTTGTGATGTTGCCTGTTCTTGTGCTTCTTCTTGCGCTTTTTCTTGTCGAAGCGGTTGAGGTCTTCTTGCGTGGCAAGGTCTATTGGGCGTTCAGGCTCTTTACGTCCGCCCACTTCGAGCGAGACAGGCTTTTCGCCACGTTTGTTCATCTCGATGATGTCGTGTGCCCGTTCAGCACTTATAGTGACGAGATTTGCAGGGGCACGCTTGTCGGTGGAGTATGTGACGAGGCCCGCCAGGATGTCTGCCTTGAAGAAATAGTAGTCGGCATCCTGCGTGTAGAGCATCGTGTCGCGTGTCGGCAGCTTTTGGAAGGCTTCAACATATTGGTCAACCTCGTAGTTCATGCAGCACTTCAGTTTTGCACATTGTCCGGCAAGCTTCTGCGGATTGAGGCTCAGGTCTTGGAAACGCGCAGCACTCGTGCCGACACTTTGGAAGTTCTTAAGCCATCCAGCACAGCATAGCTCACGTCCGCATGGTCCAAAGCCGCCAATTCGTCCGGCTTCCTGACGCGCACCGATTTGCTTCATCTCAATGCGAACATGGAATGTGTCGGCCAGAACTTTGATGAGTTGGCGGAAATCTACACGCCCATCAGCAATGTAATAGAAGATGGCTTTGTTGCCGTCGCCTTGGTATTCCACGTCTCCTATCTTCATTTCGAGGCCCAAGTCCTTGGCAATCTGACGGCTCTGTATCATCGTGTCGTGCTCGCGAGCCTTGGCTTCGGCATAGCGTTCCATGTCGTTCGGGCGAGCCAGACGGTATATCTTGCGTATTTCCTCGTTTGGCTTCAGGTTGGCGTGCTTCATTTGTAGCGGGACAAGCTTGCCAGTCAGCGATACGACGCCGATATCGTGCCCTGGGTTGGACTCGACAGCTACGATGTCTCCTTTCTTCAGAGGCAGGTTGTCGCAGTTGTGGAAGTAGGCTTTGCGAGTATTCTTGAACTGTACCTCGACCAGATCTGTGACTTCGCTATTGTCGGGGATGTCTGCCAGATAGTCGTATGTGTTGAGCTGGGCGTAGTGTCCTGTATTGGCACTTTTGGCGGAAAAGCCGTGTCCTGTCTCGCCGCTGATGTATTGTTTATCCATTCTTCAGTAGTACTATCATTTTCAGAGCGAGGTCGAAGAACACCATACGGGCACTGACGTTTTGTGCGATGTCGCGTCCTGCATCGCTTAGCTCGTTCATGATGCCGATGACATTGCGTTCGTTGATGAACGGAGCGAAGCGTGTGCTGAAGTTCTCCTCTTCTCGTCCGAGGAAGTTTATCTGTGGTTGGTGAAAGTTATATATGAAGTTTTCGCGCAATTGTCCTTGGAAGTATTCGAGCATTCGCTTTTGGCGTTCGCGTCCGAGTTCTGCCACAGAAAGCGACCACGCTTGCAATTCCTTGACTCGACGAGCATAGCTGTGGCGCATGAGCTGTATGAAGAGGTCGAAGAACTGCTGCTGTTCCGTGTCTCGCAGCATGCGTTTCAGGGCTTCTGTGTAGCTTCCTTGTGCAATGTGGGCCAGCAAGTCTGCATCTTCCGAAGACATGTTGTGGCGCTCTTGCAAAGCCTTGCTGATCGTTTCTTCCGAAAGGGCAGGGACGTTGATGCGTTGAACGCGGCTTTGTATGGTGCCTAGCACGAGATCCGGCTCTTGGCTGACCAGGAGGAAGTGGGTGCCGATGGGAGGCTCCTCGATGAGTTTGAGGAGTTTGTTTCCCGTTTGTTCGTTCAAGCGTTCTGGCAGCCAAATAATGACGACTTTGCGGCCTCCCTGACTCGATTTGAGTGCCAACTTCCTTTGCAGATTGTCGCTTTCCTGCACATATATTGTGATTTGTTGGTTTTCGGCCCCAATGTCTTCGAGCCATTCCTCGATGTCGAAGTACGGACTTTGGCTGATCCGTTCGCGCCATTCTTGCAGGAAGTCGTCCGAGACAGGCTTGTCGCTGCTCTTCCCTTTATAGACTGGAAAGGTGAAGTGAAGGTCTGGATGAGCCCAGATGGAAGACATTTGGCAGTCGGGACAAGTGCCGCAAGCACCTTTGTCATTGGGGTGCTGGCACAGAAGCATCTGCGAGAACGCCAAGGCTAACGGGAGTTTTCCTGCGCCTTGAGGTCCGCAAAACATGATTGCATGTGGCAGTTTGTTCTCGAAGAGAAGTCTTGCCAAGTGCTTTTTCACTTCCTCTTGTCCTATGATGTCGTCGAACGTCATTTGCTGCGATGATGTGCTCTTTTTGCTTTCGAATGCTTCGTTGGTAGGTACATTTTACCAAATTTTGTGTAAAGGTACGCAATTCCTTGTGATTCTACAAATCTGTTTCGATAAAATGTCTTATCTTTGCAAAGAAAAGAAAACAAGGAATGATATGAGAGACTTCAGTGAACTGAAAATCGCGGTTGCAGGTACGGGTTATGTAGGCTTGTCGATCGCCACATTGCTCAGTCAAAACCATGAAGTGACGGCAGTAGATGTCATCCCTGAAAAAGTGGAGAAGATTAACAAGAGGCAGTCTCCCATTCAGGATGAATAAATCGAAAGGTACATGAAAGAAAAGGATCTTCATCTGCATGCGACACTCGATGGCGCCTCGGCCTACAAGGATGCCGACTTCGTGGTTATTGCTGCGCCGACCAACTACGATCCCGTCAAGAACTTCTTCGACACGCATCATATCGAGGATGTCATCAATCTGGTCATTAGTGTGAATCCTGATGCCGTGATGGTTATCAAGAGTACCATTCCAGTAGGCTATTGCAGAAGCCTTTATGCGAAGTATGCCTTGAAGTTCCTCTACAAGCCTGAGTTGAAGGGAAAGAAGTTCAACCTCCTCTTTTCGCCTGAGTTCCTTCGCGAGAGCAAGGCTTTGTACGACAACCTTTATCCATCGAGGATTATCGTCGGCTATCCCAAAATCATCGAGATAAGCGACAGTAACTTCACGGAGGAGAATGCTGCGATTACTGCGATAGGCAATCCTGAAGCCAAGACTTATGCGGAAACCTTCGCAAAACTTCTGCAGGAAGGGGCTGAGAAGAAGGACATCGATACCCTCTTAATGGGCATGAAGGAGGCTGAGGCGGTCAAGTTGTTCGCCAACACATACTTGGCTCTTCGAGTCAGCTACTTCAATGAACTCGACACTTATGCAGAGGTGAAGGGTCTCGATCCGAAGGAAATCATCCGAGGTGTCGGCCTTGATCCTCGAATTGGGACGCACTACAACAATCCTTCGTTTGGTTACGGAGGCTATTGTCTGCCGAAAGATACCAAACAATTGCTTGCAAACTATCAGGATGTGCCTCAGCAAATGATGACGGCTATCGTGGAGAGCAATCGGACCAGGAAGGACTATATTGCCGATGCGGTACTTCGAAAGGCTGGCTATTACAGCGAGAATGCACAATGGAACAGTGATAGCGAGCAACATTGTGTGATTGGCGTTTACCGCCTTACCATGAAGTCTGGCAGCGATAACTTCCGTCAGTCAGCCATCCAAGGCATTATGAAACGCATCAAAGCAAAAGGTGCTGAGGTGATTGTGTATGAGCCAACGCTACAAGATGGCGAGAGTTTCTTCGGTTCTCGCGTTGTGAACGACCTCGAAAACTTCAAGAAACTCTCCAAAGCCATTGTCGCAAATCGCTACGAAGCCGTGCTTGATGACGTGAAAGAAAAGGTCTACACTCGCGACATCTTTGGCTGCGATTGAGCAGGCCCCACAGTCTTATCAAAAACAACTAGTGTGACGTTGGCAAACGTCACACTAGTAAATCGCAAACGTCACACTAGTAAAATGCAATCGTCACACTAGATGTTTGGCAACTTCACTGCAGTCGTTTCCAAGTGTGGCACTTCTTATTGGTAAACAATCTCTTGCGCTTCTGTCGTAGGACCTTCCACTGTGAGGATTCCATTCTCGTCGATATTGATCTTGTCCATCAGGACAACGCGTTCTCCAGGATTGCTGGTCATGCGTCCATGATAGACGCAATAGCGGTTTCCATCGGGCATCGTGATGACCATATTGTGGCCCGTTCCCATTACTTTGCCGCCCTTGCTCACATTTTCCTGCAGAACGGGATTGTTCTCAGCCTTTGTGAAGGGGCCTAGAGGGTTGTCGGAGGTTGCGTAACCTACTGCATAGTA
>JAEEGF010856166.1_pt1 | contig 10084 bp, 3 predicted proteins | sample 9134171 | NCBI WGS metagenome assembly JAEEGF01 (sample SAMN16246542, study PRJNA631951) | gut metagenome | biome: gut microbiome; feature: rumen; material: AP-attached | host: Bos | place: Iran: Karaj | collected 2018-10 | reverse complement strand
GAGGGAGTTCTTCTTGAAGAGAAACAGATCGAGGCGTTCATCAATCGCTGTGAGTTTAAGCCGGAGAACCTGAAGTCACCATTCATAGACATGCTGTCTGATCTCAAAGACAGGCTCCATCAGACGCCTCTTGCGATAGCGCATCGCTTTGCGCGCGAATGCGTCCAGTACAGGGACGCCGTCAAGTTGCTGATGGCGGAAAAGCCCGGAGTCGATTATGAAGGATTCGCGCTCGACCATCTCATTCTCATGAAGGTTCTTCCAAGGCTTGTCGGAAACAGAGACGAACTTGTTGACTTGATCAACAGCCTCAAGGAGTTCTTTGGCAAACTGGCCGGCCACGAATTGAGCGCGCAAGCCCTTGATCGGATGGAGAAAGCGGCAGGCCGGAACGGCGGCTATCTCTCGTTCTACCCATAAGGCAAGCTTCCCAGATGGATGTCATAGTCTATACGATACCGAATTTGGCAAGGCTGACGGTCGCGTCAAACCAAGACGTGGCCGCCAAGGTGGCGGACTATGACAAGCGATTCCACGGGGCAGAGCACCTTGTAAGATACACGTGCAGCGATGCGGGAAGAATCGCAATCGGCTATGAATCAGAGGATGCAACCGAATGGCGGACAATTCATGTAGAATCGGACATCGGGGCGGAAGCGTCCATTGTGAAATTGCCGGTCATTTTTGAGCAGTTGACATACTTCTTCGACATTGACTTTGATGAAGGATTGCAGGGACTTGACGAATCGTCCATACGGGTAAAGCACTACCTCACGGAGTTCACGGACAGTTTCAACCGCCGTGGGCGCTCGATTCGCGGGCAATTTTCATTTGTCAACGAGCCGGGAAGGTTCAGGATTGAAATCGTCTTCAAGGTCAATTCGGTAGAGCGTTCGATATGGCTTGAGTTTACTGTGGCATCCACGAAGATGGATGTCATGAACGATTACAGGCAAATTCTCCGCGCCGTTGAAAGCTGGGATAGGTCGCTCATTTTCTCCAGCAAGGCGAAAACGCTTCATGAAGTGAAGAAGCTCGACGAGAAGGCAACCCCGGACGATTTGAAGAACTGGGTGGTCTATTTTGACAAGGTTCTGGATGTCTACGAGCGGGCGTTGCGGCGAATCCTGCATGAACCCAACAGACGAATGGTGTCTTCGACATACTATCACCGTGTCGATCAGATCAAGAAATGGACGCCAACGATGGTTCGGGAGTATGCGCGGTTCATGGGTGACGCGGAGAAACTGGAGAGACATCGGTTTGTCGATACCATCCGCGAAATGACATTCGACACAAAAGAAAACCGCTTTGTAAAGTACACGTTGCAGAAACTAACTGCGTATCTTCAGATCGCCCAAAAGGAGTTCTCGGGAGACAAGGATTATTCAGATGTATTCAAGGATGGGCTGAAAAAGCGGATAGACCGATTTAGGCGCTATCAGCGAGACTCAAAGTTTGCATCGGTTGAAAACGGACATGCCATGACTGTAAATAGTCTGGTCATGCAGATGCGGCCTGGCTATTCGGACATTCGCGTAGTCTGGACGCTGATGAACAGCCTGTTTTCTTCGGACATATCCCTTTCTGCGAGACGGAATCCTTCAGTCGGTTTTGCAAAGCTGTCTGCGCTATACGAATTCTGGTGCTTCATTACGGTCAAGGAGTTGATGGATGGCATAATGAGGGATAAGTTCGGCATAGCTCCAACGCCCCTCAGTACCGTTGATGCGAAGAGAGCCGTCGAGGCGGCTACCGTTGAGGAGAATGTTCCTGGCGATGCGCCGATTGCGTACTCCTACGTGAATGGAAGCGGAGTAATCGCCCAAGTGGCGTTCCAGCAATCCTACGGCCCGGCATCCAAGAATGATGTCTTTGCCGCACCGTTCCAGCAGCGTCCAGACATAGTAGTTCGCTTGCAGGACAAGGCTCATGTTTACACATATCTTTTCGATGCCAAATACAGGATCGAGAACAGCAGTTGGACGGGCAGAAAGGATGCCGCCCCGAGAGATGCTCTTGATCAGATGCACAGATACCGTGATGCGATATTGTGGCGAAAGAATGACGGGGCGGCGAATTCATCTGAAAGCGTCAATCGTGAAGTTGTGGGGGCGTATATCCTTTACCCGGCGGACACGGCCAAGACGGATATCGTGCCGGTTTATACTTATGATTCGCTGATACGAGAACAAAACATCGGGGCGTTCGCTTTGTTGCCCAACAGAGTTGATGGATTGCGCATCTTCCTGTCATCGCTTGTTGACAAACTTGATATCAATGCAGAGACATCCGGCTGGCTTCTCAAAGAGAAGCAGGTCATACCGCAAAAAGGCTTGTACTACACGGATGACAAGACCGGTGCAGTTACGGATGCCATGACCCTTGATGTCAATGTGGAAGACAAACAATATGCGGCATTCGCAAAGGATAGTTATCTGCGTTTCCCCGTGAGGGCAGACCACATAAAGTCGGCTGGTAAGGTTGACAGCGCGATTCGGCGCATACGTGTACACATGGCAGGCGAAGCGACACGGATTTTGGATGTGGAGTTTTCTGGCGTTAGGCCAGGCAAGAGCTATGTCGATAACGGAGCTCAGTTCTCGGACGCACGATCCTATCCTTGGGCGAGTTCATATTTCGTGGGCCTAATGGTTGAATATTCCATTCTGAACCATTGAGGATGTTTTGCCGATGGGACTTGTTAAGACAAGAAGACTGGCTGCGATGCAGAAGCAGCAACGGGCGAAGGCGGGAATGAAGCCGCCAACCCAGCGGTACAGTCAGATGGACAAGCGGAGCAGGAAAGACAAGAAGGAGTTTATGAAAAGTTTAGCATTGCTATTGGCGGTGTTGGCAGGGTCGGCATTCGCTCGGACGATTGTCGTGCCGACGCAGCCGGTGTCGCCGTATGCGGACACGGAAGTCAGCACGAACTGTGTGCTGCACAGGAGCCGGATCGACGCCCGCACCTTTGACGTGCATTTCCAGTTCGAGGGGACGCCGACGAACAACCTCGAGGTGGCCTTCGGACGGGACTCGAACACGAACGGCGTTCTTGACGTCCAGGAGATCGACACGGTCTATGGCTGGCGCGGGGGACGCTATTTCATCGAGAACGTCCGGGCATGGGAGCGGATTGAAACCGTAGCCGCCACAAACGCCCTGTGTGGCGTTATCGACATCCACTTGGAGAACGACGCGGAGCTGGTTCCGAGGCGTTTCACGGCCACGTGTGGCGGCGAGGCGGCGTTCACGCAGTTTGCAACACCGCCTCCGTGGCTTTTCCGCAGTGACTGGACGCTCATGAAGGTGACTCGGCGGGGCGTGGGCGTCCCGTCCGAGTGGATTCGCTGCGATATTGGCTACAACTGCTTCACAATAAGGATCAGATGATGATTTCGAGACTCTGGACAGCTTTTCTCCTCTCCCTCGCGTGTGCATCGACCATCGCGTGGCTTGTCGCGCTCATGCACGAGAAGAACGTCCGCCCCGTGCAAGACCTCGTGGCGTTCTTCAAGAAGCAGTCGAAGGTCGGGCGAGTCATTCTCGGCACGTTCTTCATCGCCATGTGGGTGATAGCCAGCACCAAGCCGGGCGATGGCGGCGGCAACGGCGGTGGCGAAGGTGGCGGCGGCGACGGCGGCACGAATAGCGTACAGAATGTTGCCAATGTGGGAGTGTTGCCAATTACCAGTACCAATGCCCAATTGGAGGGAAGTGTCCAATTGGAAAATGGCAACATTGGAACTGGCAACAATTCCACAATGGCAACATTGAACGGCGATCCCTCGTCCGTCACGGACGAGTGGTCGAACTTCACGCCCATCACCTCGACGAACACCACGCGGACGCTGGACGGCGACGATTTCCGCCGTGGTTTCGTCCTGACGCGCGTCGGAACGGACGAGGCATTCACCTTCGCAGCCCCCGCCGGAGCGAACGTGTGCGCCGACTGGCGCGCGTTTGGCGCGGCCTCGGACTGGATATACCTTGCCTTCGAGGATTGGGCGTTCAGGCTTGGCACGAATGATGTGGACAGGCTGAGAGTGTTCTCCTTCGGCAAGGTCGATCCGCTCGTCCGGGACGCGGATGGACACATTGCGACGAACTGCTGGTTCGCGCCTTTTGTCGCCTCGCTCGGCATCGTCCCGCAGGCCAACTGGCCGCTCGTCAGCGGTAACGAGAATGCCGTGCCGGAAGACCTCGTGCCCAGCCAGTTCTGGCATTTCGTCACGCCCTCGAACACGCTCCAGCTCACATGGCAGAATGTGCTTCTCGACCGCCTCACGAACACCCCAGTCAGTGTCCAGATGGAAGTCTGGCCGTCTGGCCGGTTCACCTACCGCTACGACCTTTCCCACCTTGATGTCGAAGAAGTGACAAGCGTCCTCGCCGGTGCATCCTTTGGCGGGCTTGAGTGGATCACGAACGCCATCCCGACAAATGTCACCTCTCTGGCCTTCCACTCTCTCACGGTTGAGGATGCGACGAACCCCGACAGAGACGGCGACGGGTTGGCTACCATTGACGAGATATTCGTCTATGACACCGATCCGGGACTTGCCGATACGGATTTTGACGGGCTCTCCGATCCTGACGAGATGACCGCCGGAACGGACCCTTGGAATCCTGATACGGACGGCGACGGGTTGCCCGACGGTGAAGAGGTAGAGATTGGGACAAATCCGCTTTTAGGCGACAGCGATTCTGACGGAATCGGGGATTGGCAGGAAGTGTATGAATACGGCACCGACCCGCTTCTTGCCGACACGGACGGCGACGGTCTGTCCGATGCCGTTGAGACGGCGGGGGTGACGAATCCGCTGAAGGCCGACTCAGACGACGACGGACTTGACGACCCTGCGGAAATTCAGCAAGGCACAGACCCCAACAACCCGGATACGGACGGAGACGGTGTGCCGGACGGATGGGAAATAGCCAATGGCTCGAATCCCTTTGTCGCTGACACGGATGGAGACGGACTTGCGGACGGCATAGAGATGATGCTCGGCTCGTCGCCGTTGCTCGCTGATACGGACGGGGACGGATTCGGCGACCTTGAGGAGTTTGACGTCACAGGAACGTCGCCCGCGCTCGCCGACACGGACGGCGACGGCCTGTCCGACTGGCTTGAGGCGGACTTGATGCGCGTCCTCGCATCGAACTCGTGGGTGACGGCGGCTGCGGAAAGCAACGCGACGATCTTTGCGACGGCGGGCGGCAACCTTGACGATGCCATCGCATCCACCAATCTGCCGTTTACAGTTGACATCTGCGGTGTCGGGTTTGACCGAATCTCGATAGACACGAACGGGAAGGTTCATTTGATTCCGACGAACGGAACGCCGGTGACGAGCTACGAATACAGCAACAAGACTCCGGCTGAGCTTCCGAAGAACGGGAACGACATCCTGGTTGCCCCTTACTGGGACGATCTCATGCTCCGTCCGCATCTTGCCTCCGCGATCAGCCTGGGCGTCGATGCTGAATGCGAACACATTATCATTGGCTATACGAACATAGGGCTGTACGACAGTTCGTACACGAATGCGTCGGCGACGTTCCAGATCGTACTGTCGAACGACACGAACTTCCCGATTCGGATCAACTACCAGTCTGTCTCGACGAACATGACGGGCGAGAGCGCGACCATCGGCGTGTTCGACCGGCGCATGGTCGATTGCCGCCATCAGGCGCAATGCCGGTCGCTTGTCTGGTCGTATGAAGAAGAGGACGTGGTGTCGAACGGCCTTTCGCTCGGATTCAGGTTCGGAACCGGCACGAATCCAGTCAACGCTGATACGGATGGAGACGGACTGAACGACGGCGACGAGTTCACCCTCGGCACAGACCCTCTCAATCCCGACACGGACAACGACGGCCTTGAGGACGGTGCGGAGGTCGCTGCGGGGGCGAGTCCGTTCCGTGGCGACACGGACAACGACGGAATGCCCGACGCATGGGAGGTGAGATACAGCCTCAATCCGAACTACCGATATGACGCCTCGACGGATGCCGACCACGACGGGCTTTCAAACCTGCAGGAGTTCCAGATCGGGTCTTCGCCACGCGACACAGACACGGACGGCGACGGGCGTTCCGACTATGTCGAACACAACTACGGGACTTCCCCGATCCTCGCGGACACGGATGGTGACGGGCTTGACGACAAGGACGAGTACCAGCGCGGCACATCCGGCACGAACCCAGACTCCGACTATGATGGTCTGCCTGACGGCTGGGAAGTGAAATACAACCTTAACCCCAAGAACAGCGGCGGCAGCTACGGTGCTTCCGGCGACCCTGACGGCGATGGCCTTACGAACGCGGAGGAATACGCGCTGGGGACGAATCCGAGAGCGAAGGACACGGACGGCGACGGCCTCGACGACGGCGAGGAGGTGGGGTGCCAGCGCAGACGCTATGCAGAGGATGACGAATGGGCGGCTTCGACCAACGGCTGGACGGCTGTGACCGTCGAGACCGATCCGGATTGGAGTGCCGTCTGGTTCACTTTCGACGAGTCGCTGAAAATCGGCGGCGAATGGATGTACGATGTCATCTGCCAGTGGAACGGACTCATGCTTGTAGGTTCGGACTACCATTATCCGGATGACCTTGTGACGACCGCCCCCGTGAATCTTTCGGGATCGTATGTCTCCGACGCGGCCCTGACGATTGCCCCGTATTGGACTGAGAGCGTCACGAACAGCGTCTCGCCGACGATAAGCGTGTTCAAGCGGGGGACAGGCGGCAACGTCAGCTACGCCATACAGTACACGGCTCTTGCAGCGGGCGGAACGAACACCGTCTCGTTCCAGACAGTGCTTATGTTTACGAACGGAACATACAAGGCGACGGAGGTCGTGTATGGTGAAGACACGTCCGACGAGGTGAACGGACTGAACGCCAGCATCGGCGTCCAGGATTCTGTCAACGGCGTCAATCAGACCGTCGGGTTCAATCAATATGTGAACGTGCCTACTTATCAGGTGATGCAGTTCATTCCCGGCACAGGGACAGACCCGCTCAACGAGATCGTAGATTCCGATGGGGACGGGCTTTCCGATGACTTTGAGAGGAGTATCGGCACAGATCCGAATCAGCCGGACACCGATGGAGACGGAATGCACGACGGCTGGGAACACAAGTACGGCTTTAACCCGCTCGTCAACAATGATGACACGAATGTCGATTCCGACGTGACGAACGATTCGACCTACGACGCCGACAGCGACGGCCTTACAAACAAGCAGGAGGCCGATTGGGGAACCGATCCGAACGACGATGACACGGACAACGACGGCGTCACCGACGGACAGGAGGTCGAGAACTCAAGCGACCCCAACGACGACACGGACGGCGGACGTCCGGCGAGCCGAGTCCCCGTAGATTTCTACTTCGGCGATCCAAGCGGAAGCCACTCCGAGAAGTACCGGCTCGTCGTGAAGCCGGAGAAGAATCCAAGCGGCCAGAAACCCGCTTCCGGCGAAGAGCCAAAGACCTTCGAGTGGGTCAATGCCGAATATGGCGAGTGCGAGACGAAGACGGCGATGCTTCTGCGCGGCTGGACGTACGAGGTGCGGATGTACCATGCTGGAACCGATCCAGATTACGATGGTTCGCCGCGCCCGGACTACGACTACCGTTTGGCCTGTTTCCCGCCGTCGTGCGTAGGTGTCGTCACAAACGACCCGCAACGGCTGTTTGGCGAGAATAGCAACTCTGGTGACACCTTCGAGGCGGATGGCAAAAAGGCGGAAATCCTTGTCCTCGACGGGTGCATTGTCGGCGACTACGACCGGAAGGACGGATTCACGAATTACGATCTTTCCCGTGTGTACCGCAACAAGCCGCTCCGCCACTGGATCAACGACGATGACGACAGCGGCGACGTCAACGAGGGTGACGGGGACATCCCCGGACTCCGCGATCCTTCATGGTGGGGCGTGACGAAATATGCCGTGGGTATTGGCAAGGAGCCGGACTACTACAACGACCAAGTGGACGGCAAGTGTGACATACTCGACTTCACGCCGGTCTGGGTTGACATGGGCTTTGCGCTTCAGCAGCTCACGGCCATATTCGAGGGCAGTAGCGCGAACGACTATGTGCTGACGCTCGCGCAGCCGGAAGGAGCGGTCAACGTCGTCTGGACTTCGCTGACGACGAACAACGTCAGCCAGTTCCTTACTACAGCGGCGCTTGAAAATGCCGAGACCGTCCAATTGACGGAAGAGGAGACACGGTTGCCGGGCAGCCTGATTTCGGCGATGTTGGAGAATCGCGCCAAGGGAATCTTCCTCTTCGAGGGTCGCGCACTTGAGAATGACTACTACTACGGAACCAAGTACATAACGCTCCGCTGCTACCGCAAGCCCTACACTCCCGGTGAAAGCAACCATCTGTTCGAGCTCAAGCTGCCGATCTCCGTCTCTCCCGTCGAGGATATGTTCAGGTGGATTGACGAGCGGTGGGTTTGCGGCGATACGAACAGCATCCCGTCGAGGACAGGGTCGCCGTGGAACAATCCCGACAACGAGTGCGACGGGCGGCATTTCATATTCGTGCACGGATACGATGTGAATGTGCAGAGTGCCCGTGGGTGGGCAGCGGAGATGTTCAAGCGGCTGAGGCAGTCCGGCTCCTGTTCAAAGTTCACGGCTGTGGACTGGTACGGGAACGATTCGGAAATCCCCGGCTGGGTTCCGAAGTATGGCGGCGAGGCTCCGAACTACTACGCCAACGTGGAACACGCCTTCGCCACCGCGTCCCGCTTTGTGGTGGATTGCGCGTCGCTGACGGGACAGAAGATCATCCTCGCACATTCGCTCGGCAATATGCTCGTTTCGTCGGCCATAAAGGATCACGATCTGACTAACTACTTGAAATACTACATGCTCAACGCCGCCGTGCCGATGGAGGCGTATGATGGTGATGCGTCTGCTGCTGCAATGGTAGACCATGACTGGAGGGCTGTGTCGAATCGTGTCTATTCATCCGAGTGGTGGCAGTTGTTTGCCAATCAGGACGGACGAAGGAAATTGACTTGGAGGGAGAGGTTTGATGGAATTGAAAGAGCCGTCAACTGCTATTCTACCACGGAAGATACGCTGGGCAATGCCACGATAAACGAATGGCTTGTTGGCCGATGGTGGCGAGACAAGTATTGGGCGATGCAGGAGCTGAACAAGGGCACGGCTTATGCCGCCGCCGCTCCCGAATCGTGGATGCACTGTGAGGGCGGATGGGGGTATAATCCTCACTACGCCACCAATCGCTGGTATGTCACATGGCCGAGTCGTCGCATGACTGATCGGTTCAGAAAAGCAATATCCAAACTCACGGATGACGACATAAAGAGGCATCCTGTGTTCCGTCCCTTCGACGAGAACTGGCTCTTCACCACAAATATGGTCTCGCAGGCATTGGTTTCACCTATCAGATCGAGAATCCTGGCCGATGGAATTCCCGCAACAAGTTTTGCGGCAGGTGCTAATTCGCTCGGAAACAATGTTAGTGGCAATATTGACTATGCGACCTGTAAGTCAGGAGAATGGCCACGAAACAAAGGACGATGGCTGCATTCCGACATAAAGAAAGTTGCCTTCTTTTTTAACCATTTGTTTTTCAAGAAGCTCGTAAACGGAGATAATCAATGAAAACAGTAGTCTTTACCTTGTCTGCCGCACTGTCATGCGCCGTGTATGGCTTCGGGAATGCCCATCTGGGCGTAAAGGTGGTTGACTCAGAAACCGGAAGCCCTCTTTCCGGATTGAAAGTTCATGGAGGTTTTCGTAACTACTCAAGAGGATGGAATGAATCCGCCAAGGACAACAACGTGGACGGGGTCACTGGAAATGACGGGTTGTGTCATTTGAGCGGTAACTCTGAGGCCGGAGAGTCCTGTTGTATCGTTAGGGGTAACGAAGGCTATTACAATTCAGGGTGGTACTCCGTAGAGTACGCTGAACGGTCGATATTGAAACTGGGACGTTGGTTGCCAGACGATGTTGTGATCACGGTGAGTCTTGATCGTGTAATCAACCCCATACCTTTAAGTGTAGCCTTTTCACGCCCC
>JAEEGF012495035.1_pt1 | contig 10085 bp, 4 predicted proteins | sample 9134171 | NCBI WGS metagenome assembly JAEEGF01 (sample SAMN16246542, study PRJNA631951) | gut metagenome | biome: gut microbiome; feature: rumen; material: AP-attached | host: Bos | place: Iran: Karaj | collected 2018-10 | reverse complement strand
TCCACACCCCTGTTCCCGCTGGACATGACTACTTTGACGAGGGACTGTTCCACAAGTATATCAACGAGTTCCCCGCCAAACTGGGCATCACATGGGACGAGCTGATGAACATGGGGCGTGAGAACCCTGGTAGCAACGACAAGTTCTCAATGAGCGTGTTTGCATTGAACACTACGCAGGAGTCCAATGGCGTTAGCTGGCTTCATGGCGAGGTGTCAAAGAAGATGTTCCAAGGCGTTTGGAAAGGTTATGCCCCCGAAGAATCGCACGTGAGTTATGTCACTAATGGTGTGCATATGCCCACCTGGGCTGCCAGTGAATGGAAGACATTCTATGCACAGACCTTTGGAGCCAACTATTTGGACCACCAGGATGAGCTGGCAACTTGGGCGCCCATCTACAGTGTGCCCGACGAGGCCATCTGGAACCTGCGCATGCAGCTGAAGAACAAGTTTATCAACTTTGTCAAGCGTGACTTTACTGCTAACTGGCTGAAGAAGCAGGGCGATCCCACACGCATCATGTCGATTGTCGACAAGATCAACCCCAACGCGTTGCTCATCGGATTTGCACGACGCTTTGCTACCTATAAGCGCGCCTATCTGTTATTCAACGATCTGGACCGTTTGTCCAAGATTGTGAACAACGAACAATTCCCCGTTCAGTTCATCTATGCTGGTAAGGCGCATCCCGCCGATGGTGCAGGACAAGATTTGATCAAGCGAATTATTGAGGTGTCTCGCATGCCTCAGTTCTTAGGAAAAATCATTTTCCTTGAGAATTATGATATGATTGTATCTAAGCGTTTGCTTACCGGTGTAGACATTTGGCTCAACACCCCGACTCGTCCACTTGAGGCATCGGGCACATCGGGCGAGAAGGCCGAAATGAATGGTCTGCTCAATTTCTCGGTGCGTGATGGATGGTGGTATGAGGGCTATCGTGAGGGTGCAGGATGGGCACTTACCGACAAGCGCACCTATTCTGACCAGGCCCAGCAAGACAAACTCGACTCGGCAACCATCTATTCGATGCTTGAAAATGAGATTATCCCGCTGTACTTCGCCAAGAACTCCAAGGGCTATTCACCCGAATGGATTCAGTACATCAAGAAGTCACTGGCTCAGATTGCACCTAATTACACCATGTCGCGCATGATCCACGACTATATGCGCAAGTTCTATGTGCCGCAGGCCAAACGCACCAACGAGCTCCGTGCCGACAATTACGCTCTGGCACGCGACATCGTAGCTTGGAAGGAGAACGTCGACGCCCGTTGGGAGAACGTCCATGTTGAAGGCGGCATCAAGGTGTCGGACAACCTGCTCAACGCAGTGAACAACGGCAAGGACATCGAGGCCACCATTCGCCTGAACACAGCTGGTCTTGGCCGCAGCCTGGGCATCGAGCTGGTGATTTATCAAGACATGGATGGTGAGAGCAAGTTCTATGGCGCCTTCCCGTTTGAGGTGATTGCCGAGGACGGTGACGTGCTCACCTATCACCTGAAGCAGGACATCAAGTACTCTGGCATGTTCCGCTATGCCTTCCGCATATTCCCGTGGAACGACAAGCTGCCACATCGCCAGGACTTCGCCTACCTGAAGTGGATTTGATCGTGTCACGCTTTATCACAATCATCCTATTGCTCTGCGCAGCGGTCAATGCCGCTGCGCAGGGTCATATAACAGCCAATACACGCCTGGCAATGCATCAGGCGAAATCGACCGTAAACCGCGCACCATTGGCCACCCAAAGTAGGGTGCGGGCGTTCATTACCATCGACTCGCCCCAAGCAGTCGACCGCTTGCGGGCAATGGGCGTACAGGTGCAATGCCGTTTTGCCACGATGGTCACCGCTTCGGTGCCCATTGACCGCATCGCTCAGGTGTGCCGCGTAGCTGGTGTACGACAAGTGTCGGTTGCACAAGTGGCTGAAATGTGCAACGACTCGGCACTCGTCGATGCACAGGTGGTGTCTGTAGCGCAAGGCGATGGATTCAGAATGCCTTACGATGGCAATGGGGTGATTGTGGGTGTGATTGACACGGGTGTGGACTTCAACCACATCAACTTCCGCGATACACAAGGCAACAGCCGCGTGGTGGCAGCCTATCTGCCTCAGGACTCCACGGGTGTCTCGCCCATCATCAATGGCGATACCCTGCCTGGCAGCCACTACACCACGCCGCAAGAAATCGCCCTGCTGACGACCGACGACCCCGAGATGTCTCATGGCACACACACGACGGGTACGGCAGCAGGTAGTTGCATGAATGGATTTCAAGGAGTGGCGACAAGGGCCCAGTTGGTCATCTGTGCTATGCCCTCGCTTTATGACACAGACATAGCTAACTCACTGAAGTATATCTTTGACTATGCCGACCGTGTGGGTTTGCCTGCGGTGGTTAACATGAGTTTTGCCTCTATTGATGGGCCACACGACGGCACATCGCCCATGTGCCAGCTCTTTGATGAATTGTCTGGCCCAGGGCGTATCATCTCTATATCGGCACATAATTCTGGCTACTCCAACCTGCATCTGACCTACAACTTCAAGCAGCCTACTGATACCTTGAGCACGACCATCGATGCATATTCGGGATACAATAGCAACGTGTCGTTTTGGTCATCCCAGGGGCATCGCCATCAGGTGGCACTCACCGTGATCGACAAGACCAATAAGTGCGTGGTGCTCGAGATGCCTTATTTCACCAACATGGCTCCCGACTCGGTGCTGGAATGCACGATGGATAGCATTGACGTCTGGAACGAGTATGTGAAGGGTGATTTCCAATTTGCCACAGCCGTTGAGGAAAGCGACCGCTCACATTCGATCCTCGTGTCGCACGTTAAACCCTTGGACACCAAGCGTTACCGCTTGGGATTGAAGGTGGTTTCGGACTGCGACCCAAAGTTTCATGCTTGGATGGGAGGAGGCACCTTGTTCAATGCTGTGGTCCCAGGCCAGAAAAACGGAACAAAGGCAGGAACCATCAGCGATTTCTGCACTGGTGAGAAACCTATCTCGGTGGGGGCCTATATTACCAAGCAAGAATACCCACTTGCCACTGGAGGGACTTTTGTCTCACCCCGAGCCACCCCAATGCACGATATCTCGTACTTCACTGCCTGGGGGCCCGATGCTAGTGGTAAGGCGCGACCCGACATTTGTGCGCCGGGCATGGTCACCATCTCGTCGGCAAGTCGTTATGACACCATTTCGTCGATTATCAACGCCACCAACCTCTCGTTCTTCCACACAAGCCAGGGTATCGATTATCCCTATGGTGCTTGCTACGGCACCTCAATGTCAGCACCTGTCATGGCGGGAACGATTGCATTGTGGTTACAAGCAAAACCCGACTTATCGCCCGACGAAATTCACGACATCCTTGACCATACTGCCGTACGTGACGCATTTGTTATTGCCGGAGACGCTAGGCGATGGGGCAGGGGAAAACTTGATGCCGAGGCTGGTATGCATTATCTATTACGACGACTTAACCCTTATGACATCAATGCCGATGGCGTTGTCGATATCTCAGATATCAACATCGTTATCAATGTGATGTTGGGCAAAAGCACAAGTGAAGAACAGCAAACTGCCAGTGATGTGACGGGAGATGGCAAAGTTGATGTCAGCGACATCAACGCCACTATCAACGTCATGCTGGGAAAGAATTAGTCTGCCATCAGGTTACGATATTCCGTCTATCGTTGGGAGGTTATCTTCACCGGGCTCTTCGTGTGATTGATGGTGGGTGCGAACGTTTATCCAACGGCAGAACGCAAGGATGCCGATGATCAGGGAGACAAACGGGATGAATAGCATCAAGATTCTATTGGCCAAGCGACTCCAATGTCCATCGAGGGCAAGAAACACGCAGTAGGTCGACAGGTAAAAAATGAACATGAGCAACAATGCCGTCAGGAGCACCATCACAAAACGCCACAGGGTCGCCCAATAGCCGTAACCGAACAACTGCAAGTAGATGCGATATTCGATAAAGATAATAGCTGACATGGCAAGATAAAATAACACGTAGCTCTCATCGAACACAGCCTCATAACAAGCAGATAGGATATAGAGAGCGCCCAGCCACATCAGCATCACGACTGCATTGAAAATCTGAATGAAGAACCCCTCGGGAAGTGTGTGGCGGGTGCAACGAGGAGCATCGCGGAAGATGAGATAAGTGGGCAGGATAAAGAAAGAACAGATGACCAAAGCGGCAAGATCATAGTGACGGCTGAACTCCTCTTCAATATAATCTATGAATGAATCGAACTCAATGGGTGCCCCAGTCGTGTCGGTCGACGAACTAGCGGGGTCAATCCAATTGATGACGAGATAGGTGAACAGCGCCACAAAGACCAGCATCTTGACGGGCGGGAAACTCATCTGCCGGCGGCCACTGATGTAGTCGCCAATCAGATAACCAGGCCGCCAGATGAGTTGCCACAGCGTGTAGGGCAACGAACGCGTTCCCAGGCCCCACAGGTCCATGATGCCTTGCCAGATGCTGGCCCAGGTGATGCGGCCCACATTGTGCTTCTGCCCGCAGTTGGGGCAGTTTTCGCTGTCAAACAGGGTGTAGCAGTTGGCGCAGCGATGTTGCTTGAGCGTTGGGGCAGCGGTTTCCTTGGCGGTGCTGAGGATATGCATCGGGTCGCGCTGCCAGGCAGTGTAACGCGCCCAGTATTCCTTGATTTTGGGGCTTAAAGGAGTCATCTATTAGAAATTTGCCACAAATGTAGTTATTTTTCCTCAATTTCGCACTTTTTTGAAAAAAAAGCAGTAATTTTGCAGCACTTTTTGCAAATAGTGCTTTTTGGCACACTTTTTGCATAATATGATATGGCTTATGGCTAGAACACACTTGGGGCTGACTTGGCTTTGACAGCGTGTCGAGGTGGTAAGCAAGCATGCAGAGCGATGATGGCAATGCTCTAGAATATCAGTCATCACTAAATTTTAACTGGCGAAAACACTTACGCTCTCGCTGCCTAACCGAAGCACAGTAGGTTGGCTTTATCTCTGCCCAAGGATGGTAGAGACGAGACATCACCCGGAAGCCCTTTCTGCGAGGCTCGTCGACAAGGTGGTGCTGGCAAATCGGAGATAGAGCGACGCAGGCCTCGAGTGGCGCTCGAAGTTTAGAGGATAAGCCATAGGTTGGTAGTCTTGATCCTGCCGGTGGTCGAAAACCAAGTCAAGACTAAGCATGTAGAAAACTTATGATTTCCACGTTTGGACGAGGGTTCAAACCCCTCCAGCTCCACAAGAATCAGGCAAGCAACCGACAACTTGGTCGCTTGCCTGATTTCTCAAATCTATAGTATTGGGAATGAAATCCCCAACAAACGCTATGTTGGAGGTGTGAAGAAAATGCGGCACACCAATTCTAGCTACACTCACAACGAGCAAACATGCAGACATACAAATCTTTATTTAACTACATAAGAAATATGAACAAACTGATTGCCTTCTTCGCAGTGCTTTTTTGGGCAACTGGAGCATTCGTTGCAAATTCCGCGGAGTTCGTTAAGGTGGATGGTCACGACCTGATCAAACCCGACGGTACAAAATTGTTTATCCAAGGCACAAATCTTGGCAACTGGTTGAATCCTGAAGGCTATATGTTCGGGTTGACCCGCACTAACTCAGCATGGATGATCGACCTGATGATCAAGGAGGCTGTCGGTCCTGATTTCGCTGCCGAGTTTTGGCATCAGTTCAAGGATAACTATATCACTCGCAAAGACATTGAGTTCATTGCCTCGCAGGGCGCAAACACCATTCGACTGCCTTTAAACTACAAACTTTTCACCGACGAGGATTATATGGGGTTGACAAAGAATCAAGATGGTTTTGCCCGCATTGACTCGGTGGTGACATGGTGCAAAAGCGCTGGGTTGTATCTTATTCTGGACATGCACGACTGTCCCGGAGGACAAACAGGTGACAACATCGATGACGGACATGGTTACCCGTGGCTGTTTGAGAGCGAAGTCAGCCAAGCATTGTTTTGCGACATTTGGAAGCGCATTGCTTGTCGATACAAAGACGAGCCTGTCATTTTAGGGTATGAACTTGCCAATGAGCCCATCGCTCATTATTTCGAAAACAAGGATGTACTGAATCTGCTATTGGAACCACTCTACAAGCGTGCGGTGAAGGCCATCAGAGAGGTGGACAAGAACCATGTGATTCTGCTGGGTGGCGCAAGGTGGAATACTGACTTCAGCATGTTTAACGACTGGAAGTTTGACAACAACATCATGTACACATGCCACCGATATGGGGGAGAACCCACGGCAGAAGCCATCAGAGACTACATTGATTTCCGTGACAAGACCAATCTGCCGATGTATATGGGCGAGATTGGACACAACACAGTGGAGTGGCAGACGCAGTTTGTCAAAGTGATGAAAGAAAACAACATTGGCTACACATTCTGGCCTTATAAGAAAATTGACGGTTCTTGCATGATGGGTATCAAGAGGCCTGAGCAATGGGACGACATCGTAGTGAAATTCTCTGAAACACCACGAGATACCTATCAGGAATGGCGCGAGGCGCGCCCCAATCAGGAGACTTTCAGAAAACTCCTGTTGCAATATGTGGAAAACTGCCGATTTGAAAACTGCCAACCTCAGAAAGGTTATATCAATTCGTTGGGCTTGGACAGCTTCTGATATTTAAGGAATCTATATACTTGTACGAAACTTATAGTGCGGCGCTCGTCGAAGATGAGTGTCGCACTATGAGTTATTAGGCATCTCGATGTAATCGTACATCTCCAAAACGACTATGTTAATGTCATCTATATCACATGATTAGGTTTCTTATAGGCTGCTATGATTGGACTAAGTATGATACCCTTTTGGAAATAATTTGTTGAGGCTGAGCGATAAAACTCGGCCAGAATGCTAAAAAGAGTTTAAACCACCATTTTTTGTTGAAATGTTTGTGCCGTATTGCAGAATATGTTGTATCTTTGTAGGTATTTTGAACGAATGCGGCATTGCGTGAGCCTTGGGCGAAATGTGGCCTGCAGCGCATGCCCGAAACATCAAAAACTAGAGACATAAAATGAATAGTGATCGAATCTTTGAGATCAACATCGAGAACGAGATGAAGTCAAGCTACATCGACTACTCGATGTCGGTCATCGTATCGAGAGCGCTCCCCGACGTGCGCGACGGCTTTAAACCCGTGCATCGCCGAGTGCTCTACGGTATGGCTAAATTGAGAAATTTCTCCAACGCGCCCTATAAGAAATCAGCGCGTATCGTCGGAGATGTTCTCGGTAAGTATCATCCCCATGGTGATTCATCGGTCTATTTTGCCATGGTGCGTCTGGCTCAGGAGTGGGCGATGCGCTATCCGCTGGTCGACGGACAAGGTAACTTTGGTTCGGTTGACGGCGATAGCCCCGCTGCCATGCGTTACACCGAGGCGCGGCTTGACAAGATGGGCGAGTTGATGATGGACAACCTGGATGAGGACACCGTCGACTTTATCCCTAATTTTGATGCCACACTGACCGAGCCTACTGTACTCCCCACGCGTTTCCCCAACTTGCTGGTCAACGGTGCGTCGGGTATCGCGGTAGGTATGGCTACCAACATGGCCCCGCACAACATGAACGAGTGCATTGACGGGTGCATCGCTTTGCTCGAGAACCCCGAGATGGAAATCAGCGACCTGATGCGCTACATCAAGGCTCCCGACTTTCCAACTGGCGGCATCATCTACGGCATGCAGGGCGTGCGCGAGGCTTTTGAGACAGGCCGTGGACGCATTGTCATCCGTGCTAAATATGAGATAGAGAGTGAGGCCAGTCACGATCGCATCGTGGTGACAGAAATACCCTATAATGTCAACAAGCGCGAGCTCATTGAGAACATCGCACGACTTGTTGAGGAAAAGAAAATTGAAGGCATCAGTGACATCAATGACGAGAGTGACCGTCATGGTATGCGCATCGTCATTGACGTCAAGCGCGACTACAATGCCAACGTGCTGATGAACAAGCTGTTCAAGCTCACCCAGATGCAGTACAGCTTCAGCGTTAACAATGTGTGCATTGTCGACGGGCATCCCCAAACGGTCAATCTCAAACAACTATTGCAATACTTCCTGGACCACCGCCACGAGGTGGTGATTCGTCGTACGCGCTTCCAGCTCAAGAAGGCAGAAGACCGCGCACACATTGTGCGTGGACTCATCATCGCCAGCGACAATATTGACGAGGTCATCGCCATCATCAAGTCGAGCAAGACTACCGAGGAGGCCTGCCAGCGACTGAGTGAGCGATTCGGACTGGACGACCTGCAGACGCGCGCCATTGTCGAGATGCGTCTGCGCCAGCTCACCAACCTGGAGCAGAACAAGCTGCATGACGAGTTGGACGAGCTAGAAAAGACCATTGCTTATCTCAATAGTATTCTCAACGACCCCGCCGTGTGCCGCAAGGTCATCGAAGACGAACTCCTTGAGGTGAAGGAGAAGTTTGGTGACGAGCGTCGTACTGAGATTTCGCCTGACGAGGGCGAGATGAATGCCGAAGATTTCTATAGTGATGACCCGATGATCATCACCATTTCGCACTTCGGCTATATCAAGCGCACACCGCTCAAGGAGTACCGTGCACAAAATCGCGGAGGAGTAGGGTCAAAGGGCAGTGACACGCGTGATGAAGACTTTATTGAATATGTCTATGAGGCGACCAACCATAACTATATGCTCTTCTTTACGGCATTGGGCCGCTGCTACTGGCTGCGAGTATTCCAAATTCCTGAGATGGGCAAGAATAGTAAAGGCCGTGCTATTCAGAATCTGCTCAACTTGGGACCAGAGAACCGCATATTTGCCTTTGTGCGTGCTACCAAGCTTACCGATCCTGAGTATAACCAGTCGCATTTCATCATGTTTGCCACCAAGAAGGGTGTTGTCAAGCGTACATGCCTCAGCGAGTACTCACGACCTCGCTTCAATGGTGTTCGTGCTATTAACATCAATGATGATGACCAACTAGTGGGAGCTGTGCTCACTGAGGGTGACAGCGAGATCGTGCTCGCCAACCGTAACGGACGCGCCATTCGCTTCAACGAGAATAAGGTGCGCGTGATGGGCCGCACTGCAACTGGCGTGCGTGGCATGACACTAGACGATGACGACGATGAGGTAATCGGCATGATTTGTATGAAGTCGTCGAAAAATGATGATGTGCTAGTTGTTTCAGAGCTGGGCATGGGTAAGCGAAGCAGTCTGGAAGACTACCGAGTGACCAACCGTGGCGCGAAGGGTGTTAAAACAATTAACATTACCGAAAAAACTGGCAAGCTTATTGCAATACGCAATGTAAACGATGAGAATGACTTGGTCATCATCAACAAGAGCGGCATCATCATCCGACTCAAGGTGAAGAGCCTTCGTGTGATGGGACGTGCCACTCAAGGTGTCAGGCTTATTAACCTCGAGAAGAAGAATGACCAGATTGCATCGGTCTGCAAGGTGGATACTGAGCCTGAGGTCACCGACGAGGAGAGCGTGATGCAAGCGTTCGCCCAAGTGCACGAGAATGAGGTGGTCGACATCACCGAAGAGTCTGTGGACATCGCAACTGAAAACGAGAACGAAACTAATCCTCAAGATGAGGAAGAGAACAATAACGAATAATATTTATTAACCAAATTTGATAATAAAATGAAAAAATTCTTTCTTTTACTGGCAGGTGTCACTATGATGGCATCGAGTGCAATGGCTCAGATGAGCTTGGTTAAGGAGGCAGAAAAGTTTGTGGGCTCAAACAATCCTCAAGAGCTAATGTCTGCTCTTGAAAAAATTGAGCCAGCAACCCAAAATCCCGAGAGCAAGGACAATGCACTCACCTGGTTCACTGCTGGACGTTTGGCATTCAAGCTCTTCGACCAGATGCAGGCACTCAAGACTGTAGGACAGGATGGCGGTATGATTAACAATGCCATGATGGGCGAAGTGCTGACCGCTGGTTTCGATGCGATGTTCACTGCTCTGCCTCTCGATAGCGTCAAAGAGACCAACAAGGACGGCA
>JAEEGF012212547.1_pt1 | contig 10085 bp, 7 predicted proteins | sample 9134171 | NCBI WGS metagenome assembly JAEEGF01 (sample SAMN16246542, study PRJNA631951) | gut metagenome | biome: gut microbiome; feature: rumen; material: AP-attached | host: Bos | place: Iran: Karaj | collected 2018-10 | reverse complement strand
CAAAATCATTTTATAAATGATATGCCTTATCAAAAGGACAGATATTATGGCAGTCTAAAACCAGTTTGTTTTTTAACTTTTCCATATTCTCTTTGATCTCATTATGTTTTACCATAATAACCACAAAATCAACATCATGTATAAATTTGTCCAGGTCATGATATTGATTTTTCACAACATCCTCTTTGATAAATGGATCGTAAACTTTTAATCCCGTTGCAAGATGACGTTCCTGACTTTCAAGCAGCTGTAATGTCGGAGATTCGCGCAGATCATCGACATTCTCTTTATATGTCAGTCCATACAACCCGACTTTTGTGATATCTTTAAGTCCGTTTTCTTTCATGATCTCGTAAATCCGGTTTAAAACAAAATCCGGCATTCCGTCGTTCGTTTTCATGGATTCATCTATAACCTTTGCCAGACTGGGATAATCCCCAACCAGGAACCACGGGTCGACGGAAATACAATGCCCTCCTACGCCGGGTCCGGGTTGCAAAATGTTAACACGGGGGTGCATGTTGCAAATACGGATGATTTCATAAACGTTCATATTGTCATGCCGGCAGATTTTAGCCAGTTCATTGGCAAACGCGATATTAACGGCGCGGTAAGTGTTTTCTACCACTTTTGTCATTTCCGCTGTACGGATATCCGTTACAACGATCTCGCCCTGGCAGAAAGATTTGTATATATCTTTAACTTTTTCACCGACGTCCTTGTCATCTGCGCCAATCGTCCTGTTGTTATGTAACAGTTCATAGACCATATTCCCGGGGATAATACGTTCGGGCGCATGCACCAGATGAATGTCTTTGCCTATAGCAAACCCTTTATTTTCAATAGCCGGCCTGATAAACTTATCTATTGTGCCGGGTGAAATGGTTGATTCAATAACAACAATGGCCCCTTTAGGACAAACTTTTAAAACACTTTCTACAGCGCTGACAACGTAACAGGCATCAACTTTTTTGGTAAATTTATCATATGGCGTCGGAACTGAAACAATATATACTTCCGTCTTCTGATACTCTGTTGTAAACCTGATTCCGCTTGATACAGCATCAGCAAACAACTCGTCTAATCCATCTTCTTTAAAAGTGGTCTTTCCTGCATTTAACGTAGCCACTAATTTTGCATTATAATCTGTTCCAACAACTTCAACCCCATGTGACGCCAGCATTAAAGCGGTTGGCAGTCCGATATACCCTAAACCAATAACATTAACCATAACCCTTTTCCCGGAAATTTGTATTACCCGGTTTCCTCCTAACTTAATTTTGCGGTCCGTAACGGACACGAATATAGTTCAGAGCGGACACCCTGCAACGGTGCTTTTGGACAATTCACTTCGTTTATTCATCATTTTGAAACTTACTTTCACCTCCAGCTCATCTGTTATCGCGTGCAAAACGAAGTTATCCGTAAACAGCGGTACTACGGATGTTTTTTACTGCTGCCCGGCAGCGTCAGCTTCACTTCCTTTGATTTTCTTTACCATATAGTCATAAACTGCAAAAATACGCTTTTCAAAAAAGTATTGGCGTAAAGCGTCTATCAGCAAACCACAAATAAAAATTGTTAAAATCACGATTAAACATACTATCGGAAAGGCAGGCATCTTGTACAAAACAGTATCCGCTTTTACGATTTCGTTCCATAGAACCGGTCTGATAATTGAAGAGTCATGAAGTAAATAAATGCCAAAAATCGTTGATGCCACAAAATTTATGCTACGGTTCGTTTTGATTTCGAGCCCGCAAATCAACATCATTATCAACACAGTCAGTACGGGTATTAATAAACCCGCATTTATAAAATCACTAATTACCGCAACAATTCTATAAGCTGTAGTGCCTCTATGGGTGGCTAAAAATGTTACACTAAAATATGCGACGCAAGTATAAATAACAGTTAACACCACTGTTATTAGCGCTTTCATCCCCAGCCGTTTATTATTCAAAACGTTAAAGCGGTATAAAAATGCCCCCACCGAATAAAAGAAAACGGCTCTTTGCAAGTAAAAAAACGGAGCTTTAAATACCAGGGCTAGCGCATACCAGAAAATACAAAAAACCGCTAAAAATACCAGAGACTGCCGTTTCGATAATTTATTCATAAAATCATTGATTAACGGATGAATCAGTATTAATAACGTATATGATGTGATAAACCACCAAGTTCCACCAGATAATGGCAGTAGGAAAGATTTGATTATAGTTAAGATTTTAGATGATCCGCCCAAATGGTGACCGGTGACAACAAACAGTATAAAGCAAAAGAAACTGTAAAATATTGTAGTGCAGAATAATTTTTTCAGGTTTATTTTCTTACTGTTTATAAGAAAGTAGCCCGTCAGTATAAAAAACAGCGCTACGCCTAATTTCCCCCCCACAGTCAGGAAAGATGAAAAAATCTTGTTCACAACGCTGCCTGTCATCCATACCCTGTAACGGTCATCAGATAATACACGCATGATGCCGTGCGTACTTAAATGATTGCCGATAATCAATAACATCGCTATGATCCTGACAAGCTCAAACCTGCTGTCACGGGCATCAGTTAAAGCTCTCACTTGCACCGTACCTCCTTATAACTCAAAACCGGCTTCCCGCGTTTAATCCGTCCCTGCTTTGGGTTCCCGCGCCTGATACTCCCCGGTTCTATTCCATATCAGGGCTTATTTTAAAAGCCGGCTTATCTTTCTCGGCAGATAGGTTATGAACCTTCCCAGCCGGAACGACCAGCCGTTTTTCACTTCTCCCAGCATCTGCTCTGCTTTTTCCCTTTTTGCTTTCTCCTCTTTGAGCATCTGCTCTGCTTTTTCTTTTTTCGCTCTCTCCTCTTTGAGCGTCTGCTCTGCTTTTTCTTTTTTTGCCTTTTCCTCTTTCAGTCTGGTGTCTGTCAGCGCCTTCTTTGTTTTCAGTTCGTCTAAATTTGTCTGCATTTGCCGGTACCCGGTCAATATGTTTGCTGACCGGCACTCTGACCATTCCACATCAAACCTGACGATTTCCCCGTCTGCAACCGTTTTCTGGTATTTATACCGTTTATCAAAGCAGAGTGTTTTCGTATCCGCAAATATAACTTCGCCGTTAACAGCAAAATAATTGCAGTCAATCCAGACGGGATACCGTTTTCCGTCTGTATTGCGCGCCTCCGGCCCCATCAGTCTTATCTCAAGCACGCCGGAGCCCCGGCACAGGATTTCCACACCCATTTTTCCCGCAGCCGACTCAAGGGTTATCCCATACGGAGGCCGGTTCAGTCTGCGCAAAAATCCGGGAGAAGGACTGATCGTCCGTTCAACAACATTACACCCGTCGGTTCCGTTGTTCCTGATGTTTACATGTAGTATGGAATATTTTTCATACTCTTTCGCCTGTTCCTCCAGGCCTTCCAGATTAGTCAGCAGACCGGTGTTTAATTTTGCCACGCCGCGGCTTGCCATTTCAACTTCCACGCTCTGTTCAGGGTACTGTCCTGTCTCCAGGTCATGAACGAACGATACATCCGCCGCATCGTAAACACGCCTGTGATGCAGGTTCCACCAGTTTCTTTCCTCGGCGGATACCGTTATCACTGCATCGCTCAGATTGTAAACCGGAGGCCGGAGCAGGGCGTTGTTCAGCAAAGCATACGTTGGGTGGAGAGATTGGGAAATAAAAGAATCGTGACAAAAAATGACTGTTAAAGCCCCTGCCAGTCTGGCAGCAACTATATCCGCCGGGCTGCACATATCGTCCGGTTCCTGCGCAACGAACAGGTCAATATGTTCCCGCTCCACGATCTCCTTCAGCGCGCGGATCCGCCGGGTAACCGTATCGGCCCTGAAATCCGTCAGGCGCGGCAGCAGACAACGTTGCGCGCCGCACGGCAGCAGACGGTCCTCCCCGTCTTCTCCCTCCTCAGCCAGCAAAATTACCTGATAGCCGTTATCCGTCCAAAGGGAAACCAGCCCGGAAATATCCGCTTCCTGGCCGGTGCGCATGGTTCCCGGAAGAACGGCAATCACTTTCACCGGTTTTGGCGGTACTTTCAGGTAGGTCTGGCTTGCCAGGGCCTCAAGTATCTGCCTTTTTTCCGTGTTTTTCCCGGCATGGTACCGCGCTAAAACCCTCCCCATAAAAGAATCCGCATCAGGAAATGGGGCGGCTTGTTCAAACGCGTCCGGTTTCAGTTGCCAGCCGCCTCTTGCGGCAGCCGCAACAGCTGAATTTTCCAGTCTGTTTTTGATGGCTGCCAATGCGTCTGAAACGTCTGTCAGTTCTTTTCTTTCATCCGCAAATTTGCACAGCAGCCGGTATATATCCAGGCTCCCGGCCGCTTTTAAAAACCGGTCTGTTGCCAGGGCCGCGTTTTTTCCGGTTATGCCCGCGCCGTAGTGATAGCAATACAGCTGTTTGTCTAAGACAGTGCTTGATAGTGAAAAACAGCAAATCAGAAAAAACAGATACAGGTCTTCCGAAAAATCAAAGCGTTCGTTTTGATAATGCGAAATTGCCTGTTTAACAATTCCCGTCCGGAAAATTTTATCGCAAACATTGTGCGTTGTTCTGGGCCAGACAAAACAACGCAACGCCATTTCCCCGGGCCGGGTACAAAGTATGGGCTCTTTATAGGGGCGGAGGTAATTCTTAAATCTTCCGGTGTCTTTTTCCTCAAAACCTTCTACCGGATATAATTTCATGCCAAAACGCAGGAAATCCGATTTGTCTTTGCAAATGGCGTCATAGGCCTCCTGACAGGCGTCGTCGGTCAGAAAATCATCCCCGTCCAGAAACATAATATACTCGCCATGGGCCGCTTCAGCCCCCGCCTTGCGGGAGAGTCCTGCCCCCATGTTTTCCGGCCTCGTGATTACGGTAATCCTGGCATCCTGCAATGCGAATTCCCGGATTATATCCGATGATCCGTCTGTGGAGCGGTCGTCCACGCAAATTATTTCCAATTCGCGCAGGGTCTGCCTGACAGCGCTCTCCAGACACTCCCGGAGATATTTCCCGCTATTGTACACGGGGATAATAAGCGAAACTTTTGGCGAATTCAAGTCTGATGATTCCTTTCCGCAGCCTGAAACCCTGCAGCATAAATATCCGGCGCGCTCCGTTTTAACGGCCATTCACGGTTCCATAGCCTGCTCTATTTTTTGAGCCCCTGCAAATAAGCCCGGTAGCTCTGGTTCACCTTGTCCTTCTCACTTAAAATGACTTCACTGATCCCTTCCAGCGGCCATTCCACGCCCAGATCCGGGTCGTTCCATATCAGTCCGCCTTCGTCGTTGGGATGGTAAAAATCCGTCACCTTGTAGCAGAACTCCGCGTAATCGCTCAGCACCAGAAAACCGTGCGCGAAGTTTTTGGGGATCAGGAACTGCTTTTTATTCTCCTCCGTCAGCACGATGCCGTACCATTTGCCGAATGTGGCGCTGCCCGGGCGCAGGTCTACGGCCACATCGTACACGCTTCCCTTAATGACGCGCACCAGCTTGTCCTGCGGGTAGCTGATTTGGAAATGAAGTCCGCGCAGCACGCCCTTCCGGCTGGCGGACTGGTTATCCTGCACAAATACGTATTCCTCGCCCTTTTCGTTCAGCACGCCGGCCTCCCGCATATCGTTCTGATTATATGTTTCCATAAAATAACCGCGCGCGTCACCGTGTACCGCGGGCTCTATAACGGTCAGGCCCGCAATGCCGTTAACATTCTTTTGCACCTTGATTTGTCCCATGGGCTGTTCCTTTCTCCGCACAGGCGGATTTACGTTATGTGGCGGCTGTTCCGCCCCGGCAGGGTTCAGTACTGGCCGGCCAGTTCCGCCAGATAGCGGCGGACGGCGTCCTGCCATGTCGGCAGCGGTGTAAAGCCATTCGCCGCCAGCTTGCTTTTGTCCAGCCGGCTGTTAAACGGGCGCCTGGCCTTGCTCATGCCGTATTCTTCCGTTGTAACCGGCGTAACCTTCGTGGTATAGCCCGCCTGCCGGAAAATTTCGCAGGCAAAGTCATACCAGCTGATATATCCGCCTTCGTTGGTGGCATGGTAATAACCGTATTTTTCCGTTTCCACCATGTCGACCAGCAGGCGCGCAAGGTCAACCGTGTACGTGGGCGTGCCGATCTGGTCATTCACCACGCGGATTTCCGGGTGGGTCTTGCCCACCTTCAGCATCGTTTTAATAAAGTTGTTGCCGTTCAGGCCGAATACCCAGGCAATGCGCACGATAAAGTAGCGTTCCAGCGCGCCCGCCACTGCCAGTTCCCCGTCCAGCTTTGTCTGCCCGTACACATTCAGCGGCGCGTAACACTTGTCGTCCGGCTGCCATGGGGCGCTGCCCTGTCCGTCAAACACATAGTCGGTGCTCAGGTACAGTATTTTGGCGCCGTTTTCTGCGCACGCCTGCGCGATATTGCGGGTTCCGTCCACGTTCACTTTGCGTACCAGCGGCTGCTTGTCCTCGTCCTCAGCGGCATCCACCGCAGTCCACGCCGCGCAGTGCACCACTGCGTCCGGCTTATGGGCCCGGATGGCAGCCTCCACCGCCGGCCGGTCTGTAATGTCCAGCGCAACGTATGGAGCGCTGCACACGGCGCTGCCGTCCTGCACGCCCGCATATTCCGGTTTCAGGTCGCTGCCAACAGCCTCATGACCGCGCTTTGCCAGTTCATTGACCACATCATGTCCCAATTGTCCTCCGACGCCGGTGACAAAAATTTTCATTCCAGTACCTCCCGATTTCCGTACATTTCCGCATAATAGTGCTGGTAATCGCCTTTGATGATATCTTCCCACCAGGGTTTGTTATCCAGATACCAGCGGATGGTCTTGCGAATACCGTCCTTGAACATCGTTTCAGGCAGCCAGCCCAGTTCCGCATGGATTTTTGCCGGGTCAATGGCGTACCGCTGATCGTGGCCTTTACGGTCTGTGACGTGGGTAATCAGGCTTTCCGGTTTGCCCAGTTCGTTCAGGATGATCCTGACGATGTCAATGTTGCGCATCTCATTGTGTCCCCCGATATTGTAGACTTCGCCTACCGTACCCTTGCGCAGGATGAGATCGATTGCCTTGCAGTGGTCTTCCACATACAGCCAGTCGCGCACATTCAGCCCTTCGCCGTATACAGGCAGCGGCTTATCCGCCAGGCAGTTCGCAATCATCAGCGGTATCAGCTTTTCAGGGAACTGGTACGGGCCGTAATTGTTGCTGCACCGGCTGATGGTCACCGGGAGCCCGTACGTGCGGTAATAAGCCATCACCAGCAGGTCCGCTCCCGCTTTGGAAGAACTGTAAGGACTGCTGGTGTGCAGCGGGGTCTTTTCCGTAAAGAACAGGTCCGGACGGTCCAGCGGCAAATCGCCGTACACTTCATCCGTGCTGACCTGATGGTAGCGCGTTACGCCGTACTTGCGGCTCATATCCATTAATACGGATGTCCCGATAATATTCGTTTCCAAAAAAATCTGCGGATTTTCAATGCTGCGGTCCACATGGCTTTCCGCCGCAAAATTTACCACGATATCCGGCTTCTCCGCCGCAAACAGCTTATCCATGGCCTCCCGGTCACAGATATCCTCTTTATAGAACTTGAACTGCGGATTGTCCAGCACCGGCTTCAGCGTCTTCAAATTTCCCGCATAGGTCAGCTTATCTACACAAATAATGCGGTCCTCAGGATGCTCTTTCATCTCCAGAAACACAAAGTTGCTGCCAATAAAACCTGCGCCGCCCGTTACAATGATGTTCATGCGTTTCTCCTTATTCTTCTACACTATTGTACTATAATCTGGCCGTCTGCAACCTTTTGCAGATACTGCCCGTACGGCGCCTTGCCGTAGCTCCTGGCAGTCGCCAGCAGGCTGTCATGAGTGATCCAGCCGTTATTGTAAGCGATTTCCTCCAGCGCCGCGATCTGTATGCCCGCCCGGGTTTCAATCGCCTTGACAAACTCCGCGGCCTCGCTCAGGCTCTCCACCGTCCCGGTATCCAGCCAGGCATAGCCGCGCCCAAGCGTCACCACGTTCAGTTCTCCCGCATCCAGGTACAGTTTGTTCAGGTCTGTGATCTCAAGCTCCCCGCGGGCGCTGGGCTTAACCATTTTTGCGCGCTCAACGACCTTTTCATCATAAAAATACAGGCCTGTCACCGCATAGTTGCTCTTTGGTTTGGCCGGCTTCTCCTCAATGCTGATCGCTTTCCCGTCCTTGTCAAACTCCACGATGCCAAACCGTTCCGGGTCATCCACGTAATAGCCGAACACCGTCGCGCCCTTGTCCCGCTTCACGGCATCGCGCAGATGACGGGTTATCCCGGCCCCGTAGAAGATATTGTCCCCCAGAATCATGGCGCACTTATCCCCTGCAATAAACTCTTCGCCCAGTAAAAAGGCCTGCGCCAGTCCGTCCGGTGAAGGCTGCACCTTGTAGCTTAAACGGATGCCAAACTGGCTGCCGTCTCCCAGCAACCGCTCAAAATTCGGTAAATCATGGGGCGTGCTGATGATAAGGATATCCCTGATCCCTGCCAGCATCAACGTGCTCAGCGGATAAAAAATCATAGGTTTATCATAGACAGGCAAAAGCTGTTTACTGGTAACTAATGTCAACGGATACAGACGGGTGCCGCTGCCGCCTGCTAATATGATTCCTTTCACGCTAATTCCTCCCTTTTCCTGACTAACGGTGCTTCAATGAATACAGTTTCAGGTATAGCTCAGGATGTTTGCAGAAGAGATTCAAATACTTTCGTTCCCTCGGCTTTAAATGATTCGCCGCGTCAACGACCGGATTCCCCCTGACACGTTTCAGCAGTTCATCAAATAACGCGTCCCTCTTCCCGTTTTCCAGCGCCAGCTTTTTCAATGCCGCAACGCTTTCCCGCAGATCCTGTACTGCCAGATAACTGACCGGGGCGTTCTGCCCGGGCCTGAAATAATTAACTGCCGGCGTGCCTGACTCATCGCATCCTATAAATGACCTCTCTCCGGAAGCTTTCACGCAGTAACCTTTTTTCAGCGCGACGGCCACTTCCCGGCCAGCGCCTCTCAGCACTTTCCTGAGATTCTCCCCCTGCGAATTTAAATCCAACATAATCAGATTATTCCCGGCAAAGGCCTCCCCGTCCACCGCAGCTAAATCTACTGTGATTTCCACGCTGGGACCGGTCAGTTTTATCCCCGAATATAAATCAACGTCACCGGTGGGTTTACTCCCGGTATTATTCTTTCGTACCAAAAGCGGCATTTCCGTTCCGGTAAAGTCGTTATACAGGCAGGCGTTTACATGGTATCCCGCAAGCAGCAGGTTTTGCTCTCCTTTAAATATGTATACCTGAAGAACCGTCTCATGTTCGCTTTTGCTGACAGCGCGGACGATAAAACTCCTGACGGGTTCAACAACTATGCCGGTTATGCTGCCGGTTTCCTCTGCTTCGTTGTCTGCTTCATTATCTTCGTCATTATTTTCGTCATTCGCTTCGCTTACTGCTTCCTGATCTGCATCCTGCTGTGTGCCGTCTCCGGTTAATTCTTCCTGTCCTTCCTCCTGCTGTGTCCCTTCTGTTAATTCTTCCTGTCCCTCTCCGACACACGGTTCCGGAAGCCTCGGCCTCCACAGGCAGCCGTATTGCCGCATTGCAGAAACCTGTTCCTCCGGAACAGGCAGCTGACAGGCGAATTGTATGTCAATATCTGCGTAGTCCGTCTCTGCCGGAAACTGTATTTTGTTTTCCCTGAAGCATGCAGCCTGATAAAGCTTGTTACAGGCAGGCATTCCCAGCAGGAATCCGGTATACTCATTTTTATCCGGCGCATATTGCATCTGCATATGCGCAGATTCTTCGGAATACTGTATTGGAACGGTACTGTCTTCTATCCGGCAGGCATTCGATACCGCCAGGGGGCTGTTTCTTTGTTCCATGAGGTAAAGCATGTTCTGAAAAAAGTCCGGGGTAATTATTGCACTGGTATTTACAAAAGCAACGTACTTCCCGCGGGCCATTTCCGCCCCGTAGTTTACCGTATATCCGGCCCCTTTATAAAACTCATTCTTATAAAAGCGGAACCCGCGGTGCCGGCGGATGTACTTTTTG
>JAEEGF012143703.1_pt1 | contig 10085 bp, 6 predicted proteins | sample 9134171 | NCBI WGS metagenome assembly JAEEGF01 (sample SAMN16246542, study PRJNA631951) | gut metagenome | biome: gut microbiome; feature: rumen; material: AP-attached | host: Bos | place: Iran: Karaj | collected 2018-10 | reverse complement strand
CTTTCTCAGTCTAATGCTTTTGGTTTACCAGCAGGATTTGATAAAGCATTATCAATTGAAAAAGACGGCTTCTTTAATGCTGCCGATTTTTATTTCAGTGGACAGATTGGCTTACTTATAATGCAGTTCTATGAGCTGAGATATAATTTCGAAATGCATAATTTCTTGAACGAAAATCAGAATAACAAACTGGTACATATGTTCTCCTTTGGTGTCCGCATTCCTCTTAGAAGTGATACCTTTGTCAGAGAAGTCCTTTCTCAGAGTGCATCAATTACAAAAGCAGGCAGCGTTTATGCTTATGATTATGACAATCTTGATAAAGTTACTTCAATTGCTTTTGAAGAAGGAATAACAGAAGTAAATGGTTTTGTGGATTATCATTCTCTTAAATCCGTTTCATTGTCTAATACAGTAAAAGCTATTGGTTCTCAGGCCTTTATGAATTGTTCAAATCTTTCTCAGGTTGATTTGAAAGCTGCTTCAAACCTTGCAGTGATTTCATCCCAGGCCTTTGCAAATGATAAGAATATTAAAATAATTTCAATTCCAGCGACTGTAACAAAGATTGAAGCCTCTGCTTTTGAAGGTTGGACACCTGGACAAACTGTTTATTTGAACTGGTCAAAGAACTCAACTATCAAGCGTGATTTGGCTGGTCTTAATGATACAAAGGCACTTGTTCTTTACCAGGATAATATTCCTTATAAAGCTCAAGCAGATGCTTATGAAACTGCCTTTAATAATCCTGCAAACTGGAAGCCGCCTGTAGAAAATGTACAGATTAAATATTCACAGGTATTTGTTTATTCAGATAATCAATATCATGCGGCAATCAACTTATATGGAACTGTAATGCGGGATGAGGAGCAGCTTAACTATAAGACTTCTGAAAAAGATGTAGTAAATGCAATTAAGTTTGCAAAATCTCTTAAGTTTAAGGTTCTTGGCGACGGCAATAAGTATATGTTCTATGTTGTTACAAGGGACGGAGGCTGTTTTGCAAAAGAGTTTAAAACCAAAAATGAAGATATAACCACTGTAAATATTTCGCTTAATTCTTTGAAGAAACGTTCTAATTCACAGGTACGAAAACTAAATATGAACAATATTACTTTTGCACAAATTGTTCCTGTTATGAAGAGCGGAGTTGAATGTGATGCATATTTCTTTGATTTTGAGGTGGATAATAAATGAAAGACAAACGAAAATCTGTAGTAAAAGTTCCAATCAGCCTTAAGCTTGTTTCGATTTTTTCTATACTTGTAATTTGTATTTTATCAGGTATTACCGTAATGATTTCTACTCTTGTACGAAGTGAAGAGCGAATCAAAGCCGAAGAAAATAACCATATCATAAATGCCAGAACGGCAGAAACTATTCAAGAAACCATTGTAAATGTACAGAGCAATGCAGACGGATTTTTAAATGCTCTTTTAGTTATAAACGATAGTCCAGATTTTGAAACACAGTCTAAACTTCTTTTTGAAGATTTCTGTGAACGCAATCCTGATTGTTCTTTTTTGTATGCAACTTCCTTTGAGCTTAAAGTAAACAATGCCTTTTCAAAATCATATTCTCAGACCCAGGAAAAGTTTTTCTACTGGCTGGATAACAACATTCAATACGTTAAAAAAATAATGCAGGGAGAGGTTGAGGTTGTAAATCTTTCCTCTGTATTCAATACTCCGATTCTTGGCATTTTATTTTCACATTATAACAGCATTACAAATAAAAATGATTTTATTGTAGTTGGTGTAGAATGCGCAACTCTTGCTGATATTACAAGCTCAAGTTCTTATAACGAAACTTTTGTAATAAATAAAGATGGCATTATTTTAATACATGCAGATGAAGAAATGATGATTGGTGCAGAAAATCTTTCATACCTCGATGCTATTTCAGAAATCAAACAGTCAAAATTGCAGAACAGTCAGATTTTACGTCCCGATCAGAATGGAAAGAACTGGTTTTATTCCTATAACAGAATTGTCGGAAATATGTTTGTAATTACCTGTGTTTCCGAAGATGATGTTTATGAATCCTTAAACAGAACAACTTATAGAATTATTCTTCTTATTGTTGCAGTTCTTTTGCTTTCGATTTTATTTATCCGCTTATTTAGTAGAACGCTTACGAAACCAATTGACGGACTTGTAGAAGCAACAAAAAAAATTGCTGCCGGTGATTATGACATTCAGCTCGATACCCATTCAAAAGATGAAATTGCTTATCTTTCTGACAACTTTATGGAAATGACCAATGGTCTTGCTGAACGTAACCGCCTCATGAATACTTTTACAAAGTTTACCAATAAGTTTATTGCCGAAAAAGCAGCCCGCGATGAACTTGCTCCTGGTGGCGAACGTAAAAATGCAACTATTTTCTTCTCAGATATCCGTTCTTTTACTGCTCTGTCAGAAAAACTAACTCCAGACGAGGTCGTTGAATTTTTAAATGAATATTTTGCCCGCATGTGTGAATGTGTAGATAAAACTTCTGGAATTGTAGATAAGTTTGTTGGTGATGCGGTAATGGCAGTTTGGGGAGCTCCGGAAACTTCAGGAAGTCCTCAAAGCGATGCCTGGAATGCAATAAAAGGCGCTCTTATGATGCGAATTGCCCTTTATCATTTTAACCGTAAGCGAGAAAAAGAAGGAAAGACTCCTATAAAAATCGGTTGCGGTATTAACAGTGGTCCTATTGTTGCCGGACAGATTGGTTGTGAAGGTCATATGAATTACACTGTAATTGGTGATACGGTAAACCTTGCAAGCCGAACTGAAGCCTTAAATAAACCCTTTGCCACAGATATTCTTATAACAGAAAATACCTATAAACTGGTAAAAGATAAAATTATTGCAGAAGAAATGCCTGGTGTACATGTAAAGGGCAAGACAGACGCAATCAGAATGTTTGCAGTTGTTAATGCAAAGGGTGTAAAAGGTCCGAAGGATATTCATGAACTTAGAAAGTTCCTTGGATGGGATGAACCAAATCTTGATAAGGTAAGTACAGATGAAGAAGAAAAGAAATACAAGATTGACGGCTAAAGAAGTTATTATTACCTTGCTTTGTTTGGCAGGTATTAGTGCTGCTGTAATTTTATTTTATAAAGATATAAATCTCTCTCTTAATTCCAATTCGGAACCTATTGGTGTAATTTATTTTAAGCAGAATAGTGCACAAAGACGTTTGCAGAACCGAAACTTGTGGGAGCGCATTAAGGTTTCAAGTCCAATCTATGAAGGCGATAGAATCAGAACCGGAGACTTATCCGAAGCTTCTGCTGTTTTTAATGATGGTTCAAAAATTGATATTCATGAAAATACTTTAATTCAGCTTTTTACTAATGATAATAAGGTTTTAAACTTTATAAACGGTAGTATTACAGTTGTATCAGGAAAATCTGAAGATGCTATTACTGTTCAGACAGGTGATAAATTGCTGAGTTTTTCTGAAAATACTTCTGCTGTTTTGAGCATTCCTAAAAAAGAAGAAGTTTACGAAAAGAATAATAAACTTCTTCAGCAGGCAACTATTACTGTTACAAGTGGTGAAGTTAGTGTTTCTACTGCACCAAAGCAAAAGCCTGCAAAAACTGCCCCTGAAAAAATCAGACAGACAATTGAAAATATTGCTTCTAAACCTCAGGCAATTGTTCCAGAACAGATAATTTCGGCAGGAAGTGCAAGTTCTGTAGAAGTTGCTGCAGTTATAGATGAAAGCGAAAAAGAATCTTATTCAGAAGAATCTTTAAGAACAATTGCTAAGACTAACAATGTTGTACGCGAAAATGAAGCTTCTAAATTAAAGGTATTGATGCCACCAGTTGCATATTCTGTAACTCAAAAGGAAGATTCCAAAACATTGATTCCTTTCTTCTGGGAAAAATATGATGACATCAAAATTGAACTTTCTTACAGTCCAGCTTTTGATGAAATTATCGAAACTCAAACTTTCTCTATGCAGAATCATAAAGGAAATATTGAAGTAGATTTTGGTATGCCTGGCGATATTATTTATTGGCGTGCTGCACCTGTTCAATCAGTGCCAGGTTTTAAAGCGGAAAAGTTATTTTCACAGGGTAAAATTGTAATAAAATCTGATAATGCTCTTGCACTTAATGAAAGTGTAAAAACTGTTTTTGATAAAAAAGCCGAAAAAATCACTCAGAAAAGTATAGAAAGTGATTCTAGTGTAAAAACTACTCAGAAAACTACAATCGATGAGCTTCCAAAGGCTACTAAAGTTGAAGCAGTGGAAAAAACAAAAATCATTGTAGAAACGGAAAATCCTAATTTTGAAAAAAAGATTCAGGAAGTTGAAATTTTAAAGGAACTGGAAAAAGAACGTCTTCTGAGGGAACGCCTTGAAGCAGAAAGACTTGAAAAAGAGCGACAGGAAAAGGAAAGACAAAAGCGTCTTGAAGAAGAAAGACGTCTGGCCGAAGAAAAAAGACTTGCTGAACAGAGAAAAGCTGCAGCAGAAAAGGCAGCAAAAAAAGAAGCAGAACGTAAAAAGGCAGAACTTGAAAAGCAGCGTCGTGCCGAAGAATTGAGGCGGCAGGAAGAAGAAAAACGTCTTGCTGCTGAAAGAAAAAAGGCAGAAGAAGAAAAACGACTTGCAGAAGAAAAACGTCGTAAGGAAGAAAAACTTGCGGAAGAGAAGCGCAGAGAAGCTGAAAAGCTTGCCGAGCAGAAACGTATTGCAGAAGAAAAACGTCTGGAAGAAGAGAGACGTTTAGCAGAAGAAAAGCGTATTGCAGAACAAAAAAGAGCAGAAGAAGAGGCAAGACTTCTTGAAGAGCAAAAACGTAAGGAAGAAGAAAAGAGAATTGCTGAAGAGAAGCTCCGTGAGGCGCTGAGGAAGGCCGAAGAAGAGCGGAAGGCGGAAGAGGCGCGGGTTGCTGCCGAAAAGCAGAAGGCAGAAGAAGAAAAGCGTAAAAAGGAAGAGCAGCGTCAGGCAATTTTAAAGATGGCCGAAGAAGCCAGAAAGAAAGAAGAGTTGAGACTTGCTCAGGAAAAACAGAAGGAAGAAAAAGAACGCCGTGCCGAAGAAGAGCGCAGACTTGAAGAAGGACGTTTAATTGAAGCTGCACGTCAGGAAGAGCTTCGTATTCAGGAAGAAAATAGAAAAAAAGAAGAGCTGCTTATGCTTGAGCAGGCAAAAAAATATGAAGAAGAGCGTCTCGCCGAGGAAGCCCGTCGTTTGGAAGAAGAACGAAAAGCTGAAGAAGAACGTAAAGCCCGTGAAGAAGCAGCTAGACTTGCAGAATTGGAACGTATTGAAGGCACAAGACTTTTGAATGAATCTCTGCGTCTTGCAGAAGAGCTTAAAGCTCAGCAGGATACTTCTGCACTTGCTGCAGAAGTTGTCAGCAATGTAGCTGAGACTGTTGATACAGGAAAAAAATCAGAAGAAACAATTCGAACTGAAGAAGCACTTAAGAGAGCAAAAGAAAGAAGTGAAGCTGAAGCGTCTGTAGAGGCTGAAGCAGTTGCTAAAAATACAGAAGAAGATGAAGCACAAAAAGCAGCTTCCGCAAAGGAAAGACTCTTAAAAATTACAGAGAAATCTCCTCTACTTACAGCTCCAGAGGCTAATCAGATATTTACAGATGCAGACTTTACAAAAGGTCCGAGAATTGTATTTACCTGGAAAGAGATTGAAGGTGCAATGGCTTACAGATTTGTAATTAAAAATGAAGCTGGAAAAGCACTGCTTGTAAAAACCTTAAATACTAACAGATATGTTCTTTCTGATAGAATTTCTCTTGTTTCTGCTGATGGAATTTATGAATGGTCTGTAACTGCTTTGACTAAGGTTGATAATAAGACTTATGCAAGTAAAACCAGCAGCCGAAAACTGAAAATTCAGCTTTTCGAAGTTAAGGCTGCCAATATTGATACAAGCAATTTAGTTACCGGAAAATAATTTCCGGTAAAGATTTATCGCTGCAAGGTTCCGTCATGGATCTTTTTTGCAGTCTCTTCATTAGTGAGAATGCGAACAAGTTCCATAGCGAATTCTTCAGCGGCACCTGCACCACGGCTTGTAACAAGCTGTCCATCCGTGATAAAAGGTTTATCAGAATATCCAGAAAGATAATCTTTATTTGCTTCTCCCTGCATATCTGGATAACAGGTCCATTTTTTACCTTTTAGAATATTTGTTTTACCCAAAACTACAGCCGGAGATGCACAGATTGCAGCAACAAGTTTTCCCTCTGCGTAGCATTTTTCAAGATGTTTGCGTAATTCTTCAGAAGCAGCAAGATTTTGAGCTCCAAGAGAACCGCCCGGACAGATAACACAATCTGGAAGATTATTATCAGCTTCTGCAAGATATTCCTCCATTGTTGTATCTGTGATTATAGGCAGTTTGTGAGAACTTACTGCAATATCAGGCTGCTGTGTCTGAGGAGACGGAATTAAAACTGTTGTAACTTTAACCCCAGCTCGTCGTAAATAATCTAAAGGTGTGATAGCTTCAACTTCTTCAAATCCATCTGCAAAAAAAATTGCTGCTGTTTTCATGTGTTTCTCCTCGAATATATATTTGCTGCTTATTAGTCTGCTAAACAGGCATCTAAATCTGCTTCTATCTGTTTTCTGTCAAGGTGACGTCCGATTACAACAAGTTTAATCATTCTGTCGCCGACTTTTTCATCCCAGTCTTTTTTCATTTCAGGATTTTCTTTTAAGACTCTTTCCTGTTCACGTTTAGGGCAGGAAGCAAGCCACTGTCCAGAATATCCAGCCTGAATCTGTCTGCCTGATGTTTCAAGAACCATAGCCATGTCATCTTCATCACTGAACCAGATTACACCTTTTGAACGGATAATATTTCTAGGCCAGCGGGAAGCATACTGATCAAGCTTTGAGCGGTCAAATGGCTTACGGCGGTAATAAACAAAGGAACCGATTCCGTATTCATCTTCGGCTTCACCTTCATGCTTGTGTTCATGGTGATGATGGTGGTGTCCCTCATGGTGGTCATGCTCATCGTCATCATCATCGTCATCATGGCCATGATGTTCATGTTCATCGTGATGTTCGTCATGCTCGTCGTGGTGATCGTGATCATCATCATCGTCATCATCTTCTTCGGCATCGTGTTCTTCCAGAGCTTTTACCCAACCGGCAGAGGCATATACTGTTTCAAAATCAAAACGACCTGTACCAATAATATCTTCAACAGGAACTTCGCAGCGGGTAGTCTCAAGAACTTTAACAGTTGGCTGAATCTTGTTGATTACAGCGCGAACCATTTTCAACTGCTCTTCGGTAACAAGGTCACATTTATTTACAATTAATGTTGAACAGAATTCAATCTGCTGAATAAGGAGGGACTCAATATCTTCTTCATCGATATTATCTTTGAGGAGAGCTTTTCCTTCATCAAATTCTTCTACAAGACGGCTTGCATCAACAACGCCTACAACATTGTCCAAAGTTCCGATATCAATAGATTCAATTGCTGATGCAATAGGCATTGGTTCGCAAACACCGGAAGCTTCAATGAGAATGTAATCAAACTTACCTGTTTTCATTAAGTTTTCGATTTGGTTAACCATGTCAGATTTTAAGGTACAGCAGATACATCCATTTGTAAGTGGAACAAGACTGCTTGAATCTTCAATTTTTGCTTCTTTTGAAATAAGTCTTTCATCAACATTAACTTCACCGATATCATTTACAATAACGGCTACCTTATAACCTTTCTGATTTGTAAGAACTCTGTTCAAAAGGGTAGTTTTTCCAGCTCCCAGATAACCGCAGAGTAAAGTGATAGGAATCTTCTTTTTTGCCATATTTATATATCTCCAAAAAATTTATCAATTATAGTTTAAATATAATAAAAGAAAGGCAAAGTGAAAAGTATTTTTTGAATGTATTTTCTATAGAATAAAATGCATAAATATTGTATATTTTTTGTATAAATATACAATCTGAGGATGTTATGAAAGAACGCCAGTTAAGATTAAAGGCAATAAAAAGTTTAATAAAAAACAATACAATAGAAAGCCAGGATGATTTGCTTGCTTTACTCTTAAAAGAAGGATTTGATGTTACTCAGGCTACTTTAAGCCGTGATTTAAAATTATTAAAAGTTGGAAAAGTGCCGGATGGTAAATCAGGCTATATGTATGCCATGCCGGGCGATGATGAAAATGGTGAATCAGAAGCAATTTATGTTCAGGATTTTTTACGAGGCTATGTAAGTATTGACTGGAGTGGAAATATTGTTGTTATAAAAACTTTCCCTGGACATGCTAATACAGTTTGTAATGCAATTGATAATTTAAATATGGATGAGATTTTGGGAACTGTTGCCGGTGATAACTGTATGTTCGCTTGCCTGCGAGAAGGTGTTACTGGAAAGGATTTTATGGCCAAATTGCGAAAACACATCCCAGGAATTGAAGAAGGATAATGCATCGCTTTTCCCCTTGTTTCTAAATTGATTTTCAGTTAAATTATTTCTATGTTATTTACTAGTACAAGAAATAATCAATTAATTGTGCCTTTTTCTACAGCGGTAAAATCCTGCATACCAGAAGACGGCGGGGTTTTTGTTCCTGCTCTTTCTTCAATTGAGGATTTACGACGCTGGATTTATTATATTGACGAAACAACTTCATTTTCATCTGTTGCGGGAACTTTAACTTCTGCCTTTATTCAGGATGAGTTTTCTCCTATTATTTGTGAAACAATTGCGACTTCTGCATTTCCGTTTGAACCTGTCGTAAGACAGCTGGATGAACATTTGTTCTGCATGGAATTATTTCATGGTTATACAGGCTGTCACAGGGATTTTGGTGTAAGTTATTTATGCTCATATCTGGAAACAACCAGTGAACTCAACGGTGGAAATACTATTTTTGTTGAATATACTAATGGTGAGCTAGGCGCCTTACTTTCTAAAGTTTTAAAAGGTAAAAAGCATATTAAAGCTCTTCTGGTGTATAAAAAGGGCACTGTTCGTGGTCTTACTGAAGATGATTATGCCTGGAATGGTGGAAATATTTATCCAGTTGAAATGGAAGGTTCAGAAAAGGAAATAAAAAATGTCATCCGTGAGGTTTTTGCCGACAGGGATTTTGTAAAAATGCATAATTTGTCTCTGGCAAATACTACCAATATTGGACGACTTCTAGCTCAGGTCTTTTATTTTCCTTATGCCTTTGCTCAGGTTAAACACAAAGTGGATGGTGATATTTTTTATGCACTTGATGCTGGAAATTATTCCACTCTGGTTGCAGGACTTTACAGCTGGCGTTTTGCTCTTCCTTTAAACGGCTTTTATCTTCCTTCAACTTCTGCTTTGTTTATGAACCTTGCGGAAAATCCTGTAGTAATGGATTCTGTCGTTGATTTTGATAAAAGACAAAGTGCAAATCCTGTAGATCCTGCAAATCTTGAAAGGCTTGAATCTTTTTTTGGTAAGCATAATCCAATGCTGCGTTCTTTTGTTACTCCAGTTACTGTAACTGAACGTGACCGTGAAAAAGCCGCAAAGGAACTTTTTATAAAATATGGAGTTTTTGCAGAAGAAGGTACAGCCAGTGCCTATGCAACTATTCAACAAAACAGGGGAACTATTTATTCAGATGATGATAATTACATTCTTATTTCTCAGAAGCATCCTAGTTTGAGTATTGATTATTGTCGTCATGTTATTGGTGAAGTTCCTGAGATGCCGGATAATATTAAGGCAAGTCTAGTTCTGGTATATCTGGGACGTCCTGTTTTGAAAAGTGCGGATGAACTTAAAAGAATAGCCGAAAGTTTATTCTAAATACTTTTTATCATATTCGGAAATTGGAATTGGTTTACTGTAGTAGTAACCTTGAATAATTTCACAGCCGAGTTCCCGCAGCCGGTTAACCTGGTTTTTGTTTTCTGCTCCTTCTGCAAGGCAAACAAAGCCCAGTTCTTTTGCAAGAGTTATAATGTGACGCAGGACTATAATATCTTCCATACGCTCATTTTCTGTTGCAATGTTATCAACAAAGCTTTTATCAATTTTTAGGGTATCAATTGGTATTTGAGTAAGGAGCGAAAGGGAAGAGTAGCCGG
>JAEEGF012078685.1_pt1 | contig 10086 bp, 4 predicted proteins | sample 9134171 | NCBI WGS metagenome assembly JAEEGF01 (sample SAMN16246542, study PRJNA631951) | gut metagenome | biome: gut microbiome; feature: rumen; material: AP-attached | host: Bos | place: Iran: Karaj | collected 2018-10 | reverse complement strand
TCTGTTTCCTGCCGGAAGGAATCGGAGTTTACCGGAACCCCCGAGTTGGAGGGCGGCGGTGTGGTGCTTAGTTTCGTATGTGCCGACACGGACACCAAAACTACCATGGCCGGAGAGGATGCTTATCACGAAAATACTCTTACTACTATCGACTACTTCCTCTACCCGGAAGGACAGACCGGCAGTAACGCTTATCTGAAGGGTCGTGTCACCATGAACGGACGTACCAGTTACAATGTCCTGGTAAACACCAGTCAGTTGTCCACCCTGTTCAGCGGTGCCGCTGTCCACAACAAATGTGATGTGTTTGCCATTGCCAACTACCCCGAGGAAATTACCGGTCCCACGGACGTAGAGTCGTTGAAGAGACTGGCCATGACCACTCATTTCAACGGACAGGCAGTTCCCACAGACTTTGTGATGTGCGGCCAAACAAAGGCCGAGGTTATCAACAAGAACAAGACAAAGGCGGCGGAAGGCACAGTTACTCTTACTCGTGCTGCTTCCAAGGTTACTTTTGAGTGTAGAATTGCAAATAGCGTAACCATCACAAACAAAATTACCTCTGGTGATGAAATAATTGAACAGGACATTACTTGGGTTCCTTTGGTGGCGCAAATGAAGGCCTATCTAGTGCACAGTTTCAGCAGCGGTACCGTAGGAGGAACAGAGGCCGCCATGGACGAAGGAGCCCTTGACCGCTATGCCGAGCGCACGCTCACAGATGCCGACAGTAACGGGTGGTACACCTGTGATCCGTTCTATTCCTATCCCCAGAGCTGGAACGACGGAGACGAGCGGGAGCCCTTTATCAAGCTCATGGTGCCATGGGCCTACCTGAACGAACAGGGCCAGCAAGCTGGTCAAAAGCAGTTCTACTACAAGGTTCCCTGCCCCGGACTCAATTTGGCGGCCAACACCTGGTACCACATCAAGTTGGATGTGGCCATTCTGGGAGGAGACGACTTCGAAGCCATGCTCACCGTTCAGGGAGAGTATTATGTGATGCCCTGGAATACCCAGACCATCGTCCAGGCCGATGCCGAAATCAAGGATGCCCGCTACATCAGTGTCCCGTCCAGGACATATAACATGTATAATATTAAGGACCTGGAGGTCCTCATTACGTCATCTCACGATGCCGAGATGAACCTGAAGTCGGTTACGTATTACGATTACGTCAACAAGACCAATATTGATTATACATCAACAGCTACTAGTAGTAATCCCAAGTGGATTACCTACGACGACGAGGATCGTACCTTCACCATCAACCATACGTTGAACAACGACGTCACTGATAATGGGTTTGATTCATCTCCCTATGTTTTCACCTTTGAAATCAGACATAAGGACGACAATACGTATACTACGGGAGATATAGTGGTTACGCAGTATCCGGCCATGTATATCAATGACATTCAGTCCAATAAGTATGCTTATATCAACGGCCAGGTCAATGGTAACAGCCAGGTTACGGCGTATGACGATCATAACAACTCTCTGTCTGTCTTAGTAGACCGCAGAACCATCAACGACTCCGGTGACAACACTAACTCGCATATGTACCGAATCAACGTAACCACCGTTGCCGGAATGAATTATACGATTGGTGACCCTCGCCTATGGGCGACACAGAATGTTACCACGCTCGATAACCTGGGCGCAGATTATATGGAAGCTGCGGAAATCAACGAAGACATGATTGCGCCACAGTTTATGGTGGCTTCCTCTACAGGTAAATCTCAGCCGCTCTCCTATAAATATGCAGCAACCCGCTGTGCGGCCTATCAGGAGAATGGTTTTCCCGCCGGCAGATGGCGTGTTCCCACCAAGGCGGAAATCATGTTCTTGATCCAGCTTTCCGAGAAAGGAAAGATTCCCACCCTATTCACACCAGACACCGATATGAGCAATGGCGCATATTGGTGCTCTTCAGGTGTTGTATATCCCCTTAAAAATGGAAATGTAAAAACGGTAGAGTATCGGAATTTTACAGATGCGGCCAGCATCTGCGCCAATAACTGGGTCCGTTGCGTCTATGATACCTGGTATTGGGGGGAAGATCCTATTGAGGCTTATAAGACTACTTGGGGTGGATACCATACTACCAGTCAACCAGTTGAATAAGGAGATGATGCCATGAAAAGAATACTGAATATTACAGCCATTTTCACGGCGCTCCTGACTTTTTCCTGCGTCAGGGAAGAAGTTCCTCAGGAGAATCCCGCCAACCGCCCGTCCGTAGATTATGAGGGACAGGAGGTGATGGTGTACTTTGGCGTAGAAACTCCGGAACCCCAGACCAAAGCCCTGGGTGAGAATCCGGAGATACATAGCCTGCATGTGGCCGTATTCGGCAGCTCGGGTTACCTCAAGGAATACAAGTTGGCAGAGCCCGTCAATGATACCTATGTCAGCCGGGAAGGAGTTGCCAACAAGCAAGGATTCAGGGTGCCCCTTTCCATTACCTCTTCTAAAATCCGTGTCCACATCATCGCCAACGGACCGTCATCCATGGACTTTGACTACGAATCCAACGTGATGGCCAAGCTGGCCAGTACTGGTGGTGAGTCGGCCTACTGGCAGCGAATCCTGCTGGATCATGGCATTTATGCGGACCAGGAAGCTCCTGGTTATTATGCCATTCCTCCCACGCTCACCCTTGACCCGGATTTTGACCTGGATACAGATGGAACTACCCACAAGATGGCGCTGATTCCGCTTATCCGCAATTACGCCAAGGTTACGGTGGTGGCGCTTCCAAAGGCGGAGTCTAATTTCACGGTTGATTCTTTTGCGATTGTCAACGTCCCCAGTGAAGGATCCATCGCTCCTTACAACAAGACAAACGGAGAGTTCATCATGAACTATGAGGATTATCCTACGCTTGATGCCCTCTCAGCTATCTATCCTGGCAACTTGCCGGCGGGGTCGACCATCGACAAAACGTACCCCAGCGAGACAGATTTTACCAATCGCACCCACGGCGTGGTGGCTGCGGGTGGCGCCGTATATATGTATGAGCGTCCTGTTCCCGTTAGCGATGCCACCGTTCTCATTGTAAAAGGTACTTACACCGACCCCGACACGGGCACAGGCTATACCGGGTACTACAAGATAGATTTGATGGAGGGAAGTGAATACCTTCCCATCCTTAGGAACTTCCGTTACCAGATTAACATCCAGAAGGTGAACCGCAAGGGAAAATCTACCGTTATCGGTGCCCTTAACGGTGCAGGTTCCGCCGATATTTCGGCCGATATCAGTACCGCCTCGCAGACCGGTATCTCCGATGGCAGTTCTTCCATTTCCGTATCCTCTACGGAAGAGACGCTCCCTATCGGCGGTACCTATACGCTGGGCGTAACCTTTGTCCCGGACGTTTCCAACGGTGTGGTGGACAATTCCCTTGTCACCTATGAATTGCTGGCTCCGGAAGCTAACGGCGCCGTGATAGAAAGCGAAGACGACATCTCCTTCGATCCTAATACAGGTACCCTAACCTACACCACTACTGATGTAGACCTGGTTCACATGAAGAGCCAGAAAATCCGCATCATCGGCACTTCCAATACTTCCCGTCTGTACCGTGAGGTTAAAATCAATCTGCTGCCCCAGCAGGCCATGACGGTCTCCTGTACTCCTGTTATCGAGGCGGAGGCCGGAACACCGCAAACCATTACGGTCACCATCCCCAAGGACCTCCCGCAGTCTGTTTTCCCGCTTCAGTTCAAGGTAGAGGTGGCCAACAAGACCCTTACCCCCAACGCCAATGACCTTCCTGTGGAACCGGGAGAGACCATTATTCCCGGAGAAAGCGGCAGCTCCTTCCAGTTCATCAAGACGCTCTCTTATTCGGCTTATACGGCCGCCTATTCCGGGAATGTATCCACGTTTACCTGCGAATTCAAGAGCGTCATAGCAGAAAGTGACAGCTATGTCTATGTGTCAAACCCGTTCTTTGCCACAGGATCGACCAGTTTCAACACCTTTGTAAAACGCTACTTCTATAATATGCAGTTCAGTACTGCAGGTGCCATTTATGAGGATGATCCGGTCATATTTACTTTCCAGCTGGACCGTGACCATGAAACCGGTAAACTGATTCCGGAGACGGTGGACGTTTATCTGACCGGTTTGATTCCAGATTACGACAATCCGCTGTTTACCAACGCAGACCGGCTTACGAATGTCAGTAACAACCATTATGTTTATGACGTCCCCAGCCCGGGAACCGGCCAACATCGTCTCTATTTGCTGTCAACGGGAGATACTCCATATTATGCCGTTGACCTCTCGGCCGAGTACTACGAGGATGCCAATAAGACGAACGTGCCCATGACATTCTCTAATCCGAATTTCGACAGTACAGTGTATTATGGTACCGGATGGCCCACCACCTTCCAGTTCACCATCCCCAATTCGTATGAGATGCCGGCCGTGGGTTACATTGACATAGAGCTCAACCTCACCAACCTGGTGCCGAACGATGCAAATATAACGTATAGTAACGGCAAGTACTACTATCGCGCTACTTCCAAGGGCACCAAGACCCTCAACCTCAAGACCGCTGGTTCCCAGACCGCTTCGGTCAGCGTGGAACTGATTCATGGTGACTTCGTCCCGGCAACTGGTTCGCAGATTACCAGGCAGTACCTCTCTATAGCATCAGGAAAGATTACTAATAGAATCGCAGACGTCAATTATTATAGCAGACCATTCCGGTATAGTAGTACTGTTAATATTTATTCTAACAAGAACCTATCTAATCAGGTTTCAACCTATACAGTGACAGCCAGTGACTGGTCGGAAACCGCAACTAGTAACTCGGTTGCTAATTTCTCACCTAATATTGTGAATGCAACAGATAAGTTATATCTGTCAATGTATTCCAGACAGATGGGAAATACCTATTATGCTTCCACAACAGCAGAGACCCTGTATAATAATGGAAATGCAGCGACTGTAACGTTCTCTACATGGGCACCTGGCACCCGAGAGGTAACCATCAGTACCACCACTTCCAATTATAGCACATCGAACCGCACATATACGGATACGGACACTGGTATCACTGTAGCATTCTCGAACATTTCCCAGGCGCAGTGGAACAGAATAGACATGGCAGACAATTCAACCGTTACGATATCGGCTCCTGCAGGCTATCATCTGTCTACCGTCACGTTCACATATTTCAGGTCGACGGGAACCACATATTATCCGGGGTCTTACACCATCACTAACGGTGGAGGAAGCTACAGCGGTGGAGGAAGCAATAATACTAGCGGAACATGGACTCCATCCAACAGTGCCACATCCAGCGTCACCATACGGATGTCCGGAAGAAACAACAATAGGGTGGCCATATCGTCCATTTACGTATTAATCGAGGAAGACGATTAGCTTTTTTACCACTCAATACCTTATCCCTCCCGGACCACTCCATCGGCCCGGGAGGTTTTTTCACACAAACTACCGTGCGATTATAACAAATTAATGCGTAACTTTGCAAGTATGACGGAAGTACGCGCAAAAAAGGCCTTGGGCCAGCATTTTCTCACGGACCAGAAGGTGGCCCGCGCCATTGTGGATGCCCTGCACGGTGGCTTGCCCACCCTGGAGGTGGGGCCCGGTATGGGGGTGTTAACCCAATACCTGCTGGAGCGGGAGGACATAGACCTTCGGCTCATTGAGATAGACTCGGAAAGCGTAGACTACCTTCTCACGCACTTCCAGGGGATGCAGGGCAGGCTGATGGAAGGCGACTTCCTCCAGCTCAAACTGGAGAAGATCTTCCCGGAGAAGTTCGCCATCATCGGCAATTTCCCTTACAATATCTCTTCCCAGATCTTCTTCAAGGTGCTGGACTACAAGGACAGCATCCCGGAGGTAGTGGGCATGGTGCAGAAGGAGGTGGCCGAAAGGATTGCCGAAAAACCCGGCACCAAGACCTACGGCATCCTTTCTGTGCTGCTGCAGGCCTGGTACGATATCGAGTATCTGTTCACCGTAGGGTCCGGCTGCTTTGCCCCGCCGCCCAAGGTGGAGAGCGCCGTCATCCGCCTCACTCGCAACACCCGCACAGACCTGGGCTGCGACGAAGCCCTCTTCAAGACCGTGGTGAAAACCGCCTTCGGCCAGCGTCGCAAGATGATGCGCAATCCCCTCAAACCCCTGGCCCTGGCCCGCGGCAAGGCCGATATCCTCTCCATGGACATCTTCTCCCAGCGCCCCGAGCAGCTGTCGGTAGAAGATTTTGTGGAGCTTACCAACTTACTGGCCTAGCTTACAATCTTAGATTGTTTTGGGCCAATATTCTACTTAAGATCGTCACTGCTGACGATCTTAAGTAGTTTTTGGCCTTTATACGTACTAAGATTGTCCGCAGAAGATTGGAGTTTTTTCCGTATATTTGCAATTCTATGAAACCGAGTCAAGTTCTCATATTCTTTGTGGCAGTGTTCGCCATGCTGGGTGTGCTGTGGCTGGCGGTGCCGGCCGAAGGCGTGCCCGTGGGGCCCGTCAATGTCCGTTTTGCGTCCTACCAGCGCACGTTGGAGGAGGTGAACGAGCGCAAGGTGGACGTGGACTCGGTACTGGCAACAGCAGCGGCACGGTTCAAGATGGACCGGGACACCCTGCAATACTACCGCAAGTTTTTCTATGAGAACCCGGACCGCATTTATTTGCCGGACAATGACTACACGTTCTTTGACGGCGTGTTCCGGGAGATGGAGATGGCGCAGAGCCGGGGCAAGACGGTACGCGTGCTCCACTACGGAGACTCCCAGATAGAACTGGACCGTATCTCCCAGGACCTGCGGGTGGCCCTTCAGGACCGCTTCGGCGGGCAGGGGACGGGTTTTTTTCCGGCGCTCAGCAACGTTCCGTCGGCCAGCATCAGCAAGGTGGCCAGCGGGAACTTTGTCCAGTACACCATGTACGGGGATTCCACCACGGTGCGGGCCGGGCACAACCGTTACGGGCCTCTGGCTCAGGTGGTCCAGCTCACCGGCGGCGGCACCATCACCCTGCGCGGAAGCAAGAACAAGAATGCGCGTGAGGGTGTGAAGAAATTCAGCAGCGTGAGCCTCCTCTACGGCCGTCCTTCCCAGGATTTCGCCGTTACGGTGGCCTCTGACACCCTGAAACCGAAGCCCGTGAAGGGCACGGGGGAGAGCGGGGTTACCCTCCTCACCTGGACATTCCCGCGGGAGGTGGAGAAAGCCATCATCCGCATCACCGGCAGCGCAGAAATCTATGCGGTGGGGGCCGATGGCAGCAGCGGCGTGGCCGTGGACAACGTCCCGCTGCGGGGCTGCTCGGGCAACATCTTCCACCGGATCAGCGAGCCGCTGATGGCCGACAGCTTCGACCTCACCGACACACGTCTCATCATCATGCAGTTCGGCGGCAACTATATGCCTGTAACTAAGAATACCCAGATTATCGAGCAGTACCAGGAGCAGATTGCCCGCGAAATCCGGTTTTTCCAACAGGCGGCGCCCCAGGCCAGGATCCTGTTTATCGGCCCGTCCGATATGGGCAAGAGCATCAACGGACGCATCGTCACCTGGCCCCGGCTGCCGGAGATGGTGGATTCGCTCAAGGCGACCGCCCTTCGCAACGATGCCGCTTTCTGGGACCTCTTCCGGATGATGGGCGGCGAGAATTCCATGGGACAATGGGTGAAGCACAATCCGCCGTATGCGGGCCCCGACTACATCCACTTCACGGCCGACGGCGCCCGCAAGGTGGGCGAAACCCTGGGCCAGTCCCTCCTGACCTGCTACGACTTCTATCAGCTCCGGAAAACCTATCCTAAAAAGCGGGTGCAGGAGGCCATGCGTCCATGAAGAAGCTTCTCCTCGCCGGCCTTGCAGCCCTGCTGACCGTTCTCCCCGCCAGCGCCTGGCGCGTTCCGCACTATCCCTTTGTGCGGGCCGATCTGAACGTCCTGCAGATGCCCGCCGGGGCATCGCCCACCTACGACATTTTCCTGCGCAAGCTGGATACGCTGGTGCGCACCGGCGGCACCGACGTGCGCATCCTGCATGTGGGTGGTTCCCACGTACAGGGCGGCACCTGGAGCGACCGCCTGCGCCGCAACTTCCTTAGCCTGCGTTATGGAGCGGACGGCGGCCGCGGGCTGGTTTTCCCTTTCTCGGCCGCGGGTACCAACACCCCCGTGGGCTACAGCAGTTCCTACTCCGGCAACTGGGAATCCGCCACCTGCCTGCGTCCCCGCGACGTTACGCTGGGGCTCACCGGGATGGCGGTCACCGCCAGGGACACATCGGCCCGGGTGGTGGTGGACCTGCTGCCCCGGGAGATGCACCTGATGCAGCCCCGCTATACCTTCAACCACGTGGACGTGCTGGGGGAAGGGACGCTGGAACCGGTGCTTCTGCTGAATAAAAAAGACACGCTGAGGGGCGTGAAAGGGCATTTTGCCCTGCCTTATTATACAGACTGGGTACAGCTGGCCTTCGAGGGTAAGGGAGAATTCACGCTCCGCGGGCTGTATCTGGACAAGCCCAATACGGGTTTCAGCCTCATGGAAGCCGGCGTAAACGGGGCTTCCACCATCTCCTGGCTGCGCTGCGACCTTTGGGAGAAGGAACTGCACCGCGTGATGCCGGACCTGGTCATCTTCTCCATAGGCATCAACGATATCCAGGGGGCCGATTTCGACGTCCAGCGCTTCAAGGAACGCTACCGGGAACTCATCCGGGCGGTGCGCCGGGTGAATCCCTACTGCGCCATCCTGTTCAGCGGCATCAACGACAGCTGGCGCCGTCAGCGCGTGAACGAGCACACAGAGGCCGTTGAGGAAGCTTTCCGGGAACTGGCCAAAGAATGCGCCGGCGTGTTCTGGGACTGGTATAACATTATGGGCGGCTACGGTTCCATGGCCCGCTGGGAAGCCGCCGGCCTGGCCCAGCCGGACAAAGTGCACTTTACCCCCGCCGGCTACCGCCTGGTGGGAGACCTGCTGTTTGACGCCATGATGGAGCCTTACGGGAAATGAACCTCTGGGATATCATAAGGGACTTTCTGGTAAACCTGTTCTCCTTTGACCAGGCGCACCCGCTGCTGTTCACCCAGTTCTACTTCTGGGCGTTCTTTGCGCTGGTGTTTGCCGTATTCTCCCTGTTCCACAGCAAGGTACTGCTGCGCAATGGCTACCTGTTTGCCTGCTCGCTGTTCTTCTATTACAAGACCAGCGGCGTGTTCCTGGCCCTGCTGGTCTTTGTCATCGTCTATAACTTCTTCGCTGCTAAGGGGGTGGCCAAACTGCGCAACGAGAAGGCGCGCAGCGCACTCACGGCCTTCAGCGTAGTGGTGGACCTGGGCCTGCTGGCCTACTTCAAATACGCCTATTTCATCACGGACTTCGTGAACAACCTGTTCGGCCTGTCCATCCAGGTTCACGACGTCCTGGGCGAGTTCCTGAACATGTGCATAGGGGCTTCCGTCTTCCGGGTCGACGCCATCATCCTGCCGGTAGGTATCTCCTTCTTCACCTTCCAGGCGGTGAGCTACATTGTAGACGTCAAGCGGGGCAAGATTGCCCCGGTGGCCAATTTCCTGGACTTCGGCTTCTACTTGAGCTTCTTCCCGCAGCTGGTGGCCGGTCCCATCGTGCGTGCCGTAGAGTTTGTCCAGCAGCTGCACAAGCCGTACAATCTCTCCCGCCGATGGTTCGGTATCGCCATCTTCTGGATCATGAACGGCCTTTTGAAGAAGCTCATCCTGGCCGATTATCTTGCGGTGAACTTCGCCGACCGCGTTTTCGAAAACCCGCTCCTGTACAGCGGCTTCGAGAACCTTTCCGCGCTGTTCTGCTATTCCCTGCAGGTGTACGCAGACTTCTCCGGTTACACGGACATCGCTACGGGCGTTGCCATGCTCTTCGGCTTCTATCTGCCCAAGAACTTCAATTCCCCGTACAAGGCGCGCAGCACGCAGGAATTCTGGCGCCGTTGGCATATGACTTTGAGCCGATGGCTGCGGGACTACCTCTACATCCCCCTGGGCGGCAACCGCAACGCTTCGGCCGGTACCTATATTATTATAGGC
>JAEEGF010299607.1_pt1 | contig 10086 bp, 8 predicted proteins | sample 9134171 | NCBI WGS metagenome assembly JAEEGF01 (sample SAMN16246542, study PRJNA631951) | gut metagenome | biome: gut microbiome; feature: rumen; material: AP-attached | host: Bos | place: Iran: Karaj | collected 2018-10 | reverse complement strand
AACATGCACCAACCAAAACCACCGGAGATATCAGGTTCACCTGCAATAGCATCCATGACACGTATATGTCTCATCGCATGTTCAACCTTGTTGTCCTCAGGATCGAAGCTCTTTGTGGGATACATGTGACCATTATATTCAGTCACAAGATATGCCTTGCTCATATCAGGTGTAGCCTGTTTTTTCTTAATACATCCCGGGGTCTTACCGTTGTGTGAAAAATCGTTAAGTGTATAAACATCCTCAAGGAGATGCATCTTGGTAGCTGCTCTTACTCCGCCTGTAGGCCTTGAAGGATCAAGCTCATGAGCCACCTCGTTGGTCTCTGCATAAAATGAGTCATCATCTGCAGATTCGTTAATTCTGACTCCCCACATGATAATTGACGGATGATTTCTATATTGCAGGATCATTTCCTTTTCATTTAAAACTGCCTGCTTTTTCCATGCTTTATCACCAATGTGCTGCCAGCCCGGCATCTCGGTAAACACCAGAAGTCCGATTCTGTCACAGGTATCAATGAAGTCCTGGGACTGCGGATAATGTGAGGTTCTTACTGCATTTAAGCAAAGCTCCTCTTTTAATATCCTTGCATCCTCTATCTGCATTGATGCGGGCATCGCATAGCCCACATAGGGATATGACTGATGTCTGTTTAAGCCTCTTAAAATGAGCTTTCTTCCGTTTAGGTAAAAGCCTTCGGCCTTGAAGGTGGCATTCCTGAATCCGAACACTTCCTTCTTCTCATCAACAAGCTCCTCTCCTCTGTAAATCCTTACTTTAAATTCATAAAGTGCCGGATTCACAACATCCCAGAGCACAACAGGAAGTGTGTGATAATCAAGGATGTTATCTCTGTTGGCAGGAACCTTGGCAAGCTCTATCTCATCAGCATATTCGTCCCTGACATCAAGCGGAACCTTACCGGTTATGCGCTTTAGTGATTCAGTCACAACGCAGCCAGTAATATCTCCGCCGAGCTTTACTCTTGCGTGAAGGAAAGTACCTACTGTCCTTGCCTCTACTTCATTTTCAGCTGTGTCAGCGCTAAATACCTCAGGAACCTCAGTGTAGACAAATGTATCCTCAACATAGGTTCTCTCAGATATCTCAAGATATACGTCTCTGTAAATGCCGCCGTAGGTCATGTAGTCAACCACAAAGCCAAAGGGCGGAACATTCAGATTCTCTCTGCTGTCCAGCTTAACCGCGATGATGTTATCGCCCGTAAAATTAAGAAGATCTGAAATATCGAACTTGAATCCTGTATAGCCACAGGAATGAACTCCGAGCTTGGTACCGTTAAAATAAACAGTAGCCTCGTGAGCCGCTCCCTCAAAGTGAAGGAATACTTTTTTACCGCTCCAGTGCTGGTCTGCCCTAAAGATCTTGCGATAGCCGCTAACCATCTGATATATGGCATCATCAAAATAGTTGAACGGTGTCTCCTTAACCGTGTGTGGTATTCTGACCTGTTCCAGTGCAGAATCGTTATAGCCAGCGCGGATCATCCCCTCATCAAAAGCCGTACTGAATTTCCAGTCATTGTTTAGATACAGTTTTCTTCTCATACTCTCTTTCCCCGGCAAGTCTAAAGCAAATATTTCTCTTTGATTTCTTGCCTAAAAAAGTGGAAACGCAAAATACTTTTCTACGTTTCCGCTTAACCATAGTAACACTTTTTGATTTATCCTACAAGAAACGAAACATCTAAACTTCGTTTCCTATATTTGTGCAAAAATACCATGCCTCAGATTATTTCAGTGATATACACATCCTTCATTCTACTGAGATCGATAAAAGAATCACCACATTTTACAGTGGGCCGTGACAAATTATCGGGATTTATATAAATAACCTCACCCTCAAGATTATTGCTAAGTCGCACCTTATTGGCAAGAAACGTATTGGCAATGTGACTAAGGAAGGTAAGTATTACATCAGCATCATATTTAATAAGACCATCAGCCTCGAAGGCACCTATAACCTTGAAGGGACTGACAGGATCGTGATTTGCTCTCTTTGACGTAAGATCATCATAGATATCAGCTACAGCGATGATCCTTGCAACCTCATCTATCTGCTCGCCCTTTATTCCAAAGGGATAACCTGAGCCGTCATGTCTTTCGTGATGCATGAGAACGGCATTTTTAATATGCTGGTCGATGTCCTTATCCTTTAAAAGCTGATAGCCAAGCTGCGCGTGGGTCTTTAGCGTCTCATTTTCACGAGCCGTAAGAGGCGTTGTCTTTGTAAGGATATCCTGTGGAATAACAAGCTTTCCTATATCATGGACGAGTCCTGCGGTAGTTACTATTCTGATTTCATCATCGCTTTTTCTCATCCAGCGGGCGATCATGTTGGATATCAATGCAACGTTGATGGAATGCATATAAATAGCATCATCATAGCCACGCATGTTATGGATGATGTCCATGATTCCGGCACCTGTATCATTCTGATCAAAGAGCATCATTACAGGAGCCACAAGGCTCTGGGACTTTATGGCTTCATCAGAGGTAAAGGACTGCTTAAGAGCATTTTCGAGATGCATGGCATCATTTTCAAGAGCCTTCTTAAAGTTCTGGAACTCCTCAGATTCCTTCAGTCTTTTACCAAAGGATTCCTCAGAAGAGCTCTTGATGCTCTCCGGCTTTTCATCGTCTTCATTTATAAATACATTGAAAATGTTGTAATTGTGGAGTCTGCGAATAGCCTTGGGATCAATGGCAGTTCCCTTGGGTAGAACAAGCTGATCGTCCAGAGTATATACATTTTGCGCAAGTACCATTCCTTGCTGAATGTCATCAACGGATATAAGCTTCATAGGCTGCCTCGCAAAAAAAGAATCAAAACACAGGAATAAAAAATCCCGGCAGTCAAACAATCGTTGCTTGAATGTCAGGATCTATATAGTGCCGGCGGTGGGACTTGAACCCACACGCCCGTGAGGACAACAGATTTTGAGTCTGCATCGTCTGCCATTCCGACACGCCGGCGTATCTGCAAAAATCTGCGACTCACATATGTTAACATATCAAAAATTTATATTCAAGCATGAATTTAAACAGAATACCGTATTTGGTATCCCTATGCTAAGTGCGGCTCTTAGCTGTCCCATTCCTCGTACTCAAAGGATACTTCTTTTCTTCCTGCCTTTTTACCAACAAGATAGAAAATACCTGCAACCACAACAACGATTGCAAACACTGAAAGGCCGATAATGATCATGTTTTTCTTATCATTATCAAGCTTCTCAAAACGATCGGAAGCAAAGCAATATGCACTCTTAGCCTTATCTCCGGTGAATGAAAGAACCTTCTCAGCACTCTCTTTTAACTCGTCAACATCAAATTCCTGTAATTTATTTCCGAATAAGCTAAACATAATATGCCCCCTTTGTGTGGTTCAATCCACATTTTCTTGTATAAATGATATCATTTCTTTGCCTGCTTTAACAACCTCTTTACCATAAAAAACATGGCCGGCATCTGTAATTTGTATTATTTTAGCAGCAGGGAATTTTTTCCTGGCATCAATGCTATAGGACATGGGAACAACCTGATCTATATTTCCATGAAGAATAAGAACATTCCCGTGATATTTTTCCATGCAGTCGTGAATATCCAATGAAAATACGTCTTCGTAGAACTTCCTTCCGACAGGAAGCCCGAAAACTGTAGATGAATCCTCGATCATTTCCTTTTTGGGATACTTTCTCTTTGCTTCATCAAAAAGAACATACGCAGGATATAGAAGCACCATGGCCCTTATTTCCTTGGGAGTCTGTGCAGCAGCTATGGTTGAAGCAACACCGCCCTGGCTCTCACCCATAAGGAATATGTTTTTCCTGTCAGCAAAGGGAGCCTTTCTGATATTCTCAACAACAGCCTCTATGTCTTCACTTTCAGTAAGCACAGACATTTCAGTCATTTTACCGTCACTTTTAGAGGAAAGACCTCCGCCACAAAAATCAAAGATATAGCAGCCAATTCCTTCCTTCACAAGCATTTCAGCATATGGTCTTGTTCCCTCACGGCTTCCCCCGAAGCCATGTGCCATGATAACTATAGGATATCTACCCTTAGAATCGTCCGGCAAATATATTTCCCCAGAAATGTGATACCCGTCTCGCTCCACTATATATGTCTTTTGCATATCAGCCTCACATATATTACAGAACCACTTTTCCGATAATAATTTTATCAAAATTCCATTTAATTAACAAGTTTTGGGGCATGTATAAACGGTTAAAAAAACATAAAAATAATATTCATTTTTTAGAAAGAAATCTGTTGCATTAATTCAAATATGTAATACAATATATAGTAGTTGATGGGGAATTTTATCAACTATATGTATAAAATACCGTGAATTAGTCTATTTTTGGGGGTTTTTTATGTCAACATTATTGGCTCAGGAATATAACAATGAAGTAGAAAATGACAACGTTATTGATTACACATTGATCAGACACATGCTTCGTTCTATAGGCAATAATCATTGGTCAGTATCCAAGGCAATGGATGAATATGATGTACCTACTGACCAGCGCGATATCTATATGGAAACCATCGCTGACAAATTTTTCGTCAGTTAAACACTATCCCATTTCATGAGAAACAAAAATGGGCATATGCATAGCATATGTCCATTTTTGTTGAACCGATTTATAGTCTCCCTCATCTAACAGTGACCTTACAGGTCGCTTTCTTTTTGCCGTCCTTTGTAGTGACGGTAATCTTACATTTTCCTTTACCCTTAGCCTTAATGGTTCCACTCTTGGATATCTTTGCAACCTTGCTGTTGCTGCTCTTCCATATAAGTGATGTATTAGCATTTTCAGGCTTTATTGTAACTACAAGCTTAAACTTCTTGCCCTTGGCAAGCTTAACCTTCTTCTTGTTGAGCTTTAGGGATTTAACCCCAGCGCCCTTACCGGTAACTGTTACATAGCAGGTATCTGATTTGCTTCCATCCTCGGAAGTAACCTTAATCTTACAGGTTCCTGCAGCCACTCCCTTGACCTTACCTGATGAAGAAACCGTTGCAACATCCTCATCGCTGCTGCTCCACTTAAGGTCAGCATTTGAAGGATTAACGCTTACTGAAAGGTTACTGCTGCTACCTGCCTTAACACTTAGGCTGTCCTTATTGAGCTTAAGCGTATATACTACGCTGCCACCGATGCTGCCTGTATTGTAGCTGGAGGAAGCCATCGGAAACTGTCTGTAGAAATCGCTTCCTGTATACTGAGACCATCTGTTGTGATTTACAAAATCAGCATCACTCTTCATAAAATATGTATACTGATTGCTGGATTTTCCTGCATCCCAGGTAGTATCAAGATTGTAATAAAGACCGTTAACACGGGCAATATTCCAGCCATGCTGACCATTACTTGTGTTACCTGCGAGCATTCTGCAGCCTACGCCTGCGTCATTTAGGAGTCTGTATACCAAAAGTGCATACCCCTGACATACTGCGCTGTTATCAACAGCAGCTGCATAACAGGTGTACTTCATGTTAGAGCTTCCGTAATTATATCTGACGTTGTTGCAGACATACTGATATACGGAAACGATCTTGTCATATTCGCCCTTTCTTGCCAGTCCCAGATTAGAGGATATCTGATTAACCTTGGCTGTTACTGACTGCTCCTGTGCAGCAGTTGTGTAGTAGGTGATGGTAAACGCAAAGGTTCCTACGGTATTACCATTCTGGTAGCTGTATCCAACCTGCATTCCTCTGCCACTATAGCCCCACTTAAGGTAATCACCTTCATTGCCTTTTCCTGTATGGTTCATAGCCTTATTAAATGCATTGTCAGCGGCACTTACAAGCGAAGAACCATTATAGTTGGTTCCGGGAAATGAAAAAGCTACATTGATATTTTTACTGTGGCTTTTAAGGCCTTCCTTAATCTGAACTGCAGCTTCATCCACTGTTGTAGCTTTATTAGCCGTCTTTAAAACCTCTCCTAAGGTAACCTTAAGCTCAGCGCCCTTATCGATTTCATCAAGCGATACCATACCCGCATATAGAGGATTTACCTGATATATAGCCTGCGTTACAGGTATATACTGATCGCTTTTATCTTCCGCATTGGAAATAATCGTTCCGGAACCGGAGAAACTAAGCAAAACTGCAGCTGCCGTGATGGCAGCAATTGACCGTATCTTTTCCCTCACAAAAAAATGTTTCATAAAATCACCCTCAATAACGAAAATTTGTTACTGAGGGTATTATAACATAGAATCATCCGCGAAATATTTTACGAACAATAATGATTGTATTAAAAATTGGTTAACTTTTTTACTGTTGAAGTGCTTCAACTATTGTAGGAAGAAGCTGCTTCTTTCTTGAAACCACGCCCTTTAGAAGCGCAATATTGTCACTTCCTGCAGTGATATGGAAGCCTGCATCGATGATGCTCTCTGCCTTATTGCCTTCAAAGGCAACTATCGATGATTCGGTGACGATATTGGTCATCATAAAGAAAATCATATCAAGGCCATCGCTCACCATGATGTCCTTTAATTCGGGCAGTACGTTTTCCTTTATCTCTGCAAGCTCCTCGGCGCTCATGGAGTTAACCTGGCCTATGCCGATGGTCTTATCCTCAACAGTAAACTTCTTGAAGTCCTGATGCACGATCTGCTTGGGAGTCTTACTTCCCATGTTAGAGCCTGCGCGGAACATCTCCCTTGCAAAATCCTCTACATTTATTCCTGCAATCTCAGCAAGCTCCTGTCCTGCCCTTTTATCTACCTCTGTACATGTAGGTGATCTGTACATAAGAGTATCTGATATTATAGCTGAAAGCATAAGTGATGCTGTGGTCTTATCAACCTCAACTCCTGCTTCCTTATACATTGAGTAAATAATTGTACATGAAGATCCAAGGGGCTGATTTCTGAAAAATACAGGATTAGCAGTCTCAATGGAGGTTCCAAGTCTGTGGTGATCGATAATCTCAAGAATCTCTGCATTATCAGCGCCGTCTACCGTCTGGCTCTTTTCATTATGATCCACCAGTATCAGCTGTTTCTTCATGGCCCCCAGTAAGTTACGACGTGAGATCATTCCCACGTAATTGTCGTCCTCGTCAAGTACAGGGAAATATCTGTGTCTCACCTGAGCCATGGTCTGCTGAATATCCTCGATAAAGTCGCTTGTATGGAAGGTGATGAGCTTATCCTTTTTCATGATTGAACCAACAGGAGCACTCTCATTAATAAGTCTTGCAACTGTGAAGGTATCATAAGGAGTTGTGATTATTCTGCAGCCTCTCTCTTCAGCAAGCTTCTGAATAGTATTGGTGACTTTGGAGTCAATGCAGACAACAATACAAGCTGCCTGATTTTCAATGGCAACAAGCTGTGTCTCGTATCTGTTACCGCAGATTACGATATCTCCCGGTACAATGACTTCTTCCATTATCTCAGGTGAAGCTGTAGCGATAAGTACCTTACCGGAGGTGATCTGCTCTGACATGTCGCCAACAAGCATCTTACCGTCAAGGGTATCTACTATATTGCCATAATAGGTCTTGGTCTCTGACAGAATTGTCGCATCATGAACATCCATACAGGTCTCCATGATGTCGTTAGTTGTGATAAGTCCTGTAAGCTTACCATTATCAGTAACGCAAAGAGTAACTACATTCTCTTCCTTCATTCTCTCCCAGGCACGCTTAAGTGAGATGTGGTCGTCATCTGCGCGAAGATCTCTTATCTCCATATCGCAGACCTGAGTACGAACATCCTTAGTGTAACCCGGAGCCGGTATTCCAAATCTGTTTAATACAAACTGTGTCTCCTCGTTAATATGTCCGCAGCGTCTGGGCTCGCACACCTCTTCGCCCGCTATTTTGTTTTTAAGATTCGCATAGCAGATTGCAGCACATATTGAATCAGTATCTGGGTTCTTGTGTCCAATTACATAAATTGGTCTCTTTTTCATATACATCTCCTGGATTTTTATTTTGAATACCCTTTATGTTTAAGTTCTCATCTATATATTCCTAAATATAGAGATAAGGACAGTAAACTGACTGCCCTTATTGTAACTCATTTTATGAATTTATTTCACCTTTTTTATTTTAAGGTCGTAAGAAGCGTTGCAGGGATGAGCCTTTTCAATCTTTATATAATACTTCTTACCCTTCTTGAGAGATATCTTTTTGGATTTAAAGCTTCCGCAGCCCTCTATAAGTGTAGCTGAGTTTTTGGCATCAAGCTTTTTCTTACTCTTATAGCCATATACCTGAAAAGAAGCGCTCCTGCCAGTATTGGAAGTATTGTTCACATAGAATCTGTATTTACCTGTCTTGGGAGCCTTGAATACATACCAGTCAGCATCTTCATCCTCAGCGTTAAGGATTCCTTTATAGACTTTCTTTGCTTTGATCTTGTTAGCATGAGAGGCTGTGTTGTTATCCTCTGTCTCAAAATTCTGCGGATTGTCTGTTACAACCTTGAACTTAAGATCATATTTTTTCTTGGGGCTGTAGGCATAGATGACACAGTCAAACTTAAGTGTAAGCTCCTGGCCTGGTTTAAATGAATACTCTGAGCTAGCTGATTTCCCATCTACTTTAATGTATTCATTCCAGTATTCGTTTTCATCCTTAGTGAACTTAGCCCTTACGCTGCAGTAGTTTGCGTTCTCTTTATCGCTTACAGTAAACTCTGTCTCAATATGAAAGCTTCCACTGTCAGGAGCCTTGAATTTATATTCATAATCAAGACCTGCACCAAGGTCTGCACTGTATTCCTTATTAAGATCAATCTGCTGCGCTGCCTTAGCTGATGTTTTTGCTGTAAGTATAATTGCTGCCGCCATAGCTGCAGTGATGATTCCTGTGCTTAATTTCCCAAATGCATTTTTCATATTCAAGTCCATCTCCTTTCAAGTATAAAAAGGGCTTGCATAAAACAAGCCCTTTGCATTTATATGTTTTATTTTACTTTCTTAACCTTAATCTGGTAGTGGATGCCCTGTCTGTTGGCACCAGAAATCTTGATATAATATTTCTTACCCTTTTTAAGCTTTACAGTATTAATCTTATACCAGCCTTTTCCCTGCCATGCACTACCAGATTTACCATAGTCCTGCTTGTTTTTTGTCTTATATCCGGCATAATCAAACCAGCCGCCATCTTCCATATCACAATTCACAACAGAGAACTTATATTTACCTGTTTTGGGAGCCTTGAATACATACCAATCGGTATCCTCTTTATTTGCAATTCCATCTACAGTTTTATTTTTCTTTAACTTAGTTGCAGAGCTGACTACATTATTGCCTTCTTTTTCAAAGTTAGAATAATTAACATTTTCTACAGTAATCTGTAAAGTATAAGTATAGTGGTCATTAATATTATTAATTCTAAAGGTAACATCCTTCCCTGCAGGATATGCATACTCAGGAGAAACCTTAGCTCCACTACCAGTCCATAATGTAGTATCCCAAATATCTTTATAGTCTACGGTTGCCTTAACATCACACCAATGTGAATATACTTCACTACCACGTTTTACACTTATAAGAGTAGCATTAATTCTAAATGAGCCATTATTAGGTGTTTTAAAATGATAATAAAAACTATCATTCCATGTTTTACTATTAAGTGTTACTGTCTTTGTCTGTCCAACTGTCAGGTTTCCGCATTGATGTTCCTCCGCCTTTACATCACTTTTCCCCAAAGTGATAACTGCACAAAATACAGCAGCTGCAAGTGCAATACGCTTGCATACTTTTTTGATTTCTTTTCTCATACGTTTTCCCCTTTTTCTTTTTTTAAATAACTTATATGAAACTCATTATTTTAATGAGATCATTTCACTTTTTTATCTATATGTGTTGTGTTGATTTTTAAAACAACTATAGACTGTTATCATCGTTGAAATTTAGGCGATACTCCTGATTGACATTAAGTGCTGCTGCAGCCTTAGCATCAACCTTGCCTGTGATAAGAATACTCATAGCCATGGCAGCAGCCATAACTACCCCTGTGATTTTATTAAAACCTTTTTCATAAAATTCCCCTTTATATTTTTTTCTGCTTGCATATAGACGCAA
>JAEEGF010202987.1_pt1 | contig 10086 bp, 4 predicted proteins | sample 9134171 | NCBI WGS metagenome assembly JAEEGF01 (sample SAMN16246542, study PRJNA631951) | gut metagenome | biome: gut microbiome; feature: rumen; material: AP-attached | host: Bos | place: Iran: Karaj | collected 2018-10 | reverse complement strand
GCAGTGATGCCAGTCGGTCTCGCCGGAAGTTGAATGCATCTGCCCTGCCGAGCCCTCGGGCCTGCGGCGGGAGGTGTTGCCCTTGAGGCGTATTCCCGCTTCGGTGATCTCCGTGGTCTCGCCGTCCTTGACGAATCTCACGTCGCACTTGACCGAAGTCTTGGTGTGGGCGTTGGCGTCATATGCCTTGAGCAGGGAGTTCCACTGGTCAACAGGCACGCTGACGTGGACTTCCGGAATCCCGCCGCCCTCATAGATATACGTAATCCCGTACTTGTCCTTCAGGGCGCGGTCCTCCGGCTCCGCGGGCTTTTCCGGCTCGGACGGATTGCAGCCGGGGATTGCGCACAGGCAGCACGCAATAACGGCCAGCAAGCGGAATCTCAGCGGTCTCATTTGACGTCAAGCATCCAGTCCACGCCCTCGTGGAGGTTGTTGGAATTGGTGAAATCCCAGTAGGAATTGTTCTCCCAGGTGCTGCCGTACGCCCAGGCTGCAGGGTAGGTGTAGAGTCCCACGCCGTGTCCCTGGGTCTTGCCCGTGAGCATGTCGGGGAGGGATTCGGTGCCCCAGGTGATAAGCCCGGCGGCACCGCCGTCCTTGAGGTCCCTGGCCAGCGCAGCCAGCCAGGCGCGCTGCTTCGCGGGGGTATAGTTGACGGCATTGGCGGCATCGTCCCAGTCCGGATAATTGTAGGCGTTGTCGCACCAGTCACCCATCCAGGTCCCGTCCTTGGTGCCCGTGGTGAAGGAATAGGCGGTCTCCACCACCATTATCTTCTTCTGGAAGGCCTTCGCCATCGCAGTGAAATCGGCGTACGGAAGGCTGTGCCCTATGTTGGCGCCGGGATAGTAGGAAACGGCCACGATGTCGTAGTCCTTCGCGCCGGAGGATTCGTATGCGTTGACGGAGTAGGCGGCCTTCTCCGGATTGGCGATGTGGATGGCGCTCAGGCAGGCGGGATTATACTCAGCCGCATACTCGCGCACGGCCTTGTGGGCATAGACCAGGAGCCGGCCCGTGCGGAAATTGTCCGCCGCGGCACTGGTCTTGGGCTTGCAGAAGCCCACGTTCACCTCATTGCCGACGGCCACGATGGCGGGATAGATGCCCTCCTTCGCAAGCGCCGCGAGCCTGTCGTACACCCAGTCGTGGATGGCCTGCCCCAGCTCTGTCTCGGAATAGGCCTGCCAGGCGGTGGGGCAGATGTTGTGATGCGTGCCGGTGGCGGTGAACACGTCGTAGTCCGGCTTCATCGTGAGGAATATCTCCAGTCCCTGCGCCCTGGCCTTCTTCGCATCGGCGAGGACGCGGTTCCAGCCCTGCCAGTCTATATTTATCCCGCCGTAGGTGCCGAAGGGGACCTGGTCCAGCTGGAGGCGGACGCAGTTGGCGCCGTGGGCCTTCAGGGATGCATACGGATCCTTGGGCGAGCCGTTCTCGCGGTACACCAGGCCGAGGTCCTGCATGAAGGAAGCGAAGCACATCGTGCTGCCCTTGTAAAACAGTTCGAAGCCGGGAGTCTTGTCCGTTACCGCGGGCGGGACGGGACCCGGGTCGGGCCCGGGGTCGTTGCCCGGCTTGACGCAGGATGCCAGGAGCGGAAGGGCCAGAAGTACGGTAAGCGGGAATCGGAGTCCTTTCATAACGCTATGACTGCAGATGCGAACGGTCCCATGGTGACGGATGCCGCATTGACGCTGACCACTCCGTTGGAAACCAGGACCTTGCCCGACTTGGATGAACTCAGCTCGTTGACCTGGGTGGTGATCACCTTGTCGCCGAAGTTGTGGACCACCAGCACGGACTGTCCGTCGTAGCTCATCGTCCAGATGGCAGCGGCATTGTTGGTCGTGGTCACCTCGGTCATTTCACCCTTTGCGAGGGCCTTGAAGGCGTTGCGCGCCGCCGCGAATTTCTTGTAGACGCTCAGGATGGAGTTGGGGTCGGCGGTCTGTGCCTCCACGCTGATCTCGGCGGAAAGCATCGAGTGATCCACCTTGCCGCTAAGGGCGGCGGCGGGAACCGATCCGTTCCTGGTCCACTTCATAGGGGTGCGGATGTACTCGTCACCTCTGGACTTGGTGCCCCAGTAGCCGAGTTCTTCGCCCTGGTAGATGTAGGGCTTGCCCGGCGAGGTGAGCAGGACGCAGGCGGCCAGCTTCTCCTTGTCCACGCTCCTTCCGAGGTCCGATGCAGCCCGGTCTTCGTCGTGGTTGGTAAGCTTGATGGCATCTATGAAGTCGGGGCGGTTCTGCTTGAAGAGCCCGCGGAAATAGAGCACGGTCTTGGCGAAATCGTTGCCCTTGCCCCTGTTTATGCGGTCCTTGAGGGTCCAGTAATAGTAGAAGTTGAAATTGGACGGAAGACCCTTGTAGTAAGGCGCCATCTGCTCGGCGTTGTCGCACCAGGCTTCTCCCACCATGTACAGGTCACCTTCGCCGCCGCGCGCCTTGTAGGTGGCGTTGCAGCGGTCGTACCAGGCCTTGAGGAAGGCTATGTTGGCATTGGTCTGCCTCTGGTAGATCCAGATGACGGCGTCCAGGCGCAGGCCGTTCACGCCCATGTTGATCCATTTGTCGGCGGATGCCGCAAGGTCCTTGAACGCGGCGGAAGTGGCCGCGCTGGTGTAAGGACCGTAGTTGAGGTCGGGCATGGACTTGTCGAAGCTGGCGAAGTAGGAACTGCCTCCCGCGAAAGTGATGTCCGAAGCGGTGCTGTTGTTGAGCTTGTAAGGGGTGCCGAGGGTGAGGGACGCACCGCTGCCTCCCCACTTGGTGCCGCCGTCCCAGGAAGTGCTGGAAGTGCGGACCAGGAAGCCCCAGGAGGACGTGAAGTCCACCGTGATCTCATAAGTGTTCGACGCAGTCTGGTAGAGACCTGCGAGGGTGCCGTCTCCGTAGTAGATCCAGATGGTGGCGGAGGGGTTGGAAGCCTGCGCCGCAGCGGTGGTCTCGGTCACGGTGACGGTCTTGGCGGACCAGTCCAGCTTGAAATGCAGGCGGCCGCCGGTGGAAGATGACATTGCGTACCACATTCCCATCCCAGGGCTCGTGGCGCCGGCGAAATTGTCCACCTTGCCCGCAGCCACGTCGGCAGTCGGGTTGGAGGAGAACACATAATAGTCGCGGTATATGCTGCCGGCGTCACTGCAAGCCTGGATGAACCACGGGTTTGATTTTCCGGAGTGGTTCAGGACATAGTCCATGTAGATGTCGATTCCCTTTGCCTTCGCCTCGTCTATCAGATCCTGGAAATCGGCTTCGGTGCCGAGTTTGGGATTGATGGCGCTGTAGTCGGACACATCGTAGCCGTGGTAGGAACCGCAGGCCTGGATGGGAGAAAGCCAGAGCGCCGAGACACCCATCTCCTCGAGATAATCCAGATGCTGGGTAACGCCCTTGAGGTCGCCCCAGCCGTCACCGTCCGAGTCTGCGAAACTGTAGACGTTGAGCTGGTAGGTGATGTCTGCAAGGTGTTCGCCCGTCTCGACCTGTGGATCGGTCTGGCCGCTGGGGCCGTCAGGGCTGATATTCCTGTTCCCGCAGGCGGTGAGGGCCGCGAGCACGGCAAGGATTAAAGGAAATCTTTTCATGGTCCTGTAGTCTGTGGTGGTTTAATGAAAAGATGCGCCGGCGCTTTTTTGGGATGCCGGCGCATCTGACGGATCTGACTGATTACTTGTCGGAGAGACTGATGCTTTCAGTGACAGAGTTGTAAGAGATTACGTAGGTGCCTGAAGGGCTTTCGAAACCGAGGTTCTTGCCGTTCTGGACACCGTTGATGGCGGTCTCGAGGCTCATCATGTAAGGCTCCACGTCGCCCTCCGCACCACGGTTGACGGCCCAGTCGCGGTTAAAGCGGAGCTTGAAGCCACCCTCGATGGTGAACGGATCGCTGACGAATTTGCCTACGGAGGTCTCGGTCATCACGACGTCCCTGTCCCAGTTCGCACCGTTGACCTGTCCGATGACGCTCCAGGAGCAGTTCTCTACGGTGAGGTGCTCGTTGTTGGCATCATAGACAAGCTTCCAGTAGAGGCCGGCCTCGGTGTTGACTCCGAGGTTCTTGCCGTTCTGGGTGCCGAGTACGGGGATGCAGGAAGACATGACATACGGCTCAACGTCGCCGGTTGCGCCACGGTTGACGCCCCAGTCCATGTTGAAGCGGATCTTGAAGCCGCCTTCCACGGTGAAGACTTCGCTCTCCCATACGCCTTCGCTCACGGGATGCATGAGGATGTCGGTATCCCAGTTCGTGCCGTTGACCTGTCCGATGACGGTCCAGCCGAAGAGGTAGATGATCTCACGGTTGGCGTCATAGACGAGACGGTAGTTGCCGTCTTCCTTCACGGTGAGGTTCTTGCCGTTCTGCACTGCCTCGACGGCGTCGCCGAAGCCGATTGCATAAGGCTCCACGTCACCGGTGGCGCCGCGGTTGACACCCCAGTCGTTGTTGAAGCGGACCTTGAAGCCGTCACCGGCATTGATGGTGAGCACGTCGCTCACCCATACGCCGTCGGTCTCGGTCATGTAGAAGTCCTTGTCCCAGTTGGAGCCGCTGACCTGTCCGATGACGGACCAGAGGTCGGAGGGGATTGCAGGCTCCACGGTGATGGTCTCTGCGGAAGGATCGTAGGTGATGACGTACTTGCCGTCAGCCTCCACTGCGAGGTTCTTGCCGCTGTTGATGACTTCGACAGGCTCGCCTGCGGTCACGGTGAAGGGCTCGGTTTCGCCCACTGCGCCGCGGGTGACGTCCCAACCGGCGTTGTAGCGGAGCTTCCAGCCTTCGCCGGCCACGAGGTCGATCTCAGGGCTCACCCACTTGCCGTCGACGAGGGTCATGAAGGCGTCGCCGCTCCAGCTGTTGAACTGGCCGATGACACCCCAGACGTCTGCGGCGGAGATGGTGATCTCGTCGGTCGCGGAGTTGAAGGTTACCTTGTAGAAGCCGTCTGCAGGAACTGCGAAGTTCTTGCCGTTGTGGATGGCGTGGACAGGGGTGTCGATGGTGAGCACGTAAGGCTCCACGTCGCCCTCTGCGCCGCGGTTCTCATCCCAGGCTGCATCCTTGCGGAGTTTCCAGCCGTCGGCTGCAGCTATGGTAGCATAGCCGGTCCATACGCCGTCGGCCTCGGTCATTGCAACGTCGTGCTCCCAGTCGCCGCCGACGCCGATGAGGCCCCAGCCGGTGTAGGTTTCGGGCTCGTCGGGATCGTCCGGACCGGGCTCGCCGCCGATCTTGCCGCTCACGCCGCCGCCGAGAGTCTCGACGATGGTGAAGGTCTGGCCGTCGGGGTTGAGGACGAGGTCATAGACGCCGTCTGCGGGAACCGCAAGGTTCTTGCCGCCCTGCGCCGCGTCGGTCTCGCTGCCGAGGGAGACGACGAACGGCTCGACGTCACCGGTAGCACCGAAGTTGACATCCCAGGCGCCATCCTTGCGGAACTTGAACTGGTCGTCAGCAGCGAGGCTTACGCTCTTGGCTACCCAGAATTCTCCGGAAGCAGTCATGTGGATGTCAGGGTCGCCGCCCCATCCATTGATGGTGCCGACAACGCCCCAGCCTTCCCATACGGGTTCGGGTTCATTGCCACCTTCGCCTACGGGCTCGTCTTTGCCGAACATAGATGAGCTGAATTCATACTGACCCTTGTTGAGGTTGAGGTAGATACGGTATGAGCCGGGCTCTACGGCGATGTTGGCGCCGCCAGCGGCAGTCTCGCCGTTCTCACCGCCCCAGTTGATATCCCAGCTGTCATCGCATGTGAACTTGAGTTCAGTAGCCTCGCTGAAGGTCATATCGATCCAGAAGCGGCAGAGGTAGTCGTTATAGTTCATCTTCATGCTGGCGTCAGCGGCGTTCCAGCCGTTGAATGCGCCCACGATACCTACGTTGTCGAAGCTGAAGAGCTTGGTCAGCAGGAGCGAACCGGTGTTGAGAGAGAATGCGTAGAAACGTTTCTCTTTGTAAACAGTAATGTTGGTGCTTGAGCCGTTTTCGAGCTGCAGGGTAGCAGGCTCTGCGGCTTCCTGGTCAGCAGCAACGCCCCAGTTTCCGGTAGCGTCTTCCCAGCCGGCTGCACCGGTGAACTTGAACTGGTTGTCAGCGTGGTCTTCGCCGAAGTCGAGGAGTCCGCTGAATGTGTTGCCGGTCTTCTCGTAGTCATAGAGGAACTGGTATACCTTTTCGTGGCTCCAGTTACCCATCTTGGCGCTGTTACCGATAGCCCATACATGGTCGTACAGGTCGACATCCCTGATGAGGGTGCTGTATGCGGTGAATTCAGCCGATACGATGTTTGAGAGCTGCTCGGTGGAAGCGATCGCTGCATTCTTGTCGTTGGCCATGGCTGCGCTCAGCTGGAAGTAGATGGTGAAAGGCACATCTGCCTCGCCGCCGAGGTTGAAGACCATCGAGTTGATGTCTTTCTGAAGCAAAGTGATCGTGCCGGCGCCTGTCTCCTTGTTTATGCTGATGTTTGAAGACATTTTCTTCTTGTCAGCCATCGATGAAGATGCTGAAGCATAGAGAGAGTAGGTGCTGGCTACATCGAGTTTGAAGTCAGCTGCATTGAATGAAGCCGTGAGAGCTTCTCCGTCAGCAGCCAGGACTGCGCCGGGGATGTTCCCCAGAGTCTGGGCTGTGACTGCTGCAGGGTTGAAGACTGCATCGATGTGAGACTGGTCGCAGGATACCGCTGTAAGAGCGGCTGCTATCATGAGAAATGAATAGAATATCTTTTTCATAGTTCAGTCTCCTTATTAATATCCGGGGTTCTGTTTGAGATTGCCGTTGGCATTGAGCTCGCCCGGGCTGATAGGATAGAGGTTGTAGTGAGAATCCACAGCCTGTCCTTTCTGGACGCCGCCCTTGAAATCCCAGAGGTAATCAGAGGTAGTGAAGAGGCCGAAGCGGATGAGGTCCTGACGGCGGAAGCCTTCGAGATAGAGCTCGCGGCCGCGCTCGTCAATAATGTTGGACAGAGTCAGGTCGATGTTGCCGACACCTGCGCGGGCGCGCACGGCGTTGAGGTAATTCTGGCCTTTGCCCTTGTCAGCCTGTCCGCGGGCTGCACATTCAGCATACATCAGGTAGGCGTCAGCGCTGCGGAATACAGGGAAGTCGGTGTCTACGAAACCCTGTGCTTGAGCGGCGGTGCCGTCGTGGTTGATGTTTTTGTACTTGGTAGATTTCCAGCCGTTAGACTCTCCGTTGGGGCCGCGCAGATAGTCGATATACTGCTCGAAGCCGCCCTTGAAGAAGTTGCCGCGGGTGTCTGAGCCCTCAAACTTGCTGGTGAAGGCGCCGGTGAGGCTGAGTCCTGACCAACCTGAAGAGATGCCGACCTGGCTTACGTCCATGGTGCGGTCCGGGTCGCCGGTAACTGCCCATGTGCTTGCGAACACGAGGAAGTTGGTAGAACCCCATGAGTGGATCTGGATACCGTCCTGAGGAGAGACGAAGATGAGTTCGTCGCCGTTGTAAGTAGTGTTGGCGCTGAACAGGTGGTTGTCGGCGCTGAACAGGTCGTTGTAGTTGTTGTGGAGAGGATACTCGCTGATGATGGTTTCGCAGATGGCTGCGCACTTGTCATACATAGGGGTGCCTTTCCATATCTCAGCGTTGAGGTACAGCTTGGCAAGGATCATCTGGACCATGCCTTTGTCGGCGCGGCCGTATTCGTTCTTGCCGGGAGCTGCGAGGGCGCTGCCATCAAGAAGGTCTTCAGCTTCGGTTACCATCCAGTCGAAGAGATCGGCTCTCTCGATCCTTTCGCCGCCGAGAGAACCTACGCTTGAGTTCTCGTCAGAGAAGGGAACGTTGCCGAACATGTCGATGGCGTGATACCAGCTGAGGAGTCTCAGGGCGCGGGCCTCTGCGATGTATGCATCCTTGAGGTTGTAGCCTGAGATCTTGGTTGCCTTTGACTGGCGGATGAATTCGTTGCAGATACCTATCTGATAGAATATCCTGTAGTACATACTGAGAACGAACTCGTTCGAGGCATTCCATGACATGTTGTGGATGTCGAACAGGTTACCGTCGTTCCAGCAGCAGGTCATGACGTCGGTGGGAAGCTCTTCAGTGTTGATAAGAGCCCTTATATACTGGCCGAAACCACCGTCAATACCATACATGTCGGGGTCGCCGTTCTCACCGTGTGACGATGAGCAGGCAAGTCCCTGGTAGCATTTTGCCAGAAGGCTGGTGAATGCAGCCTGGTCTTTCAGCACATCCTGAGGGAGTACGGTATTCGGGTCGATAGGGGTTACGTCGAGGTCACCGACACAAGAAGAAAGCGAGCTTGTTGCAACAAGTGCAATCGTTGCGATTATAAAGTATTTAATCTTTTTCATACCGTGTCAGAATTAGTAGTTGAGTTTCACACCGAGGATGAAGGTGCGGGGACGGGGATACATATTGTTGTCGATGCCGTTGAAGATCTCAGGGTCGATGCCCTTGTATCCGGTCAGGCAGGCAACATTGTTGACAGTAGCGAATACGCTGCCGCTGATGCCGCGCTCGCCGAGCTTGACGATGTTGGCAAAGCTGTACTGCAGGGTGATGTTGTCGATCTTCAGGAATGAAGCGTTGGTGACATACATGTCTGACCAGTACTGAGCGTAGTTGGAGAAGTTGTGAGCCTCGGCAGTGCTGTAGCGGTTGTTGACGAAGCCGTTGGTGGTGAGGTCGGTGAGCAGGTCACCGTCGCTCATCACGTTGTTGTAGACGTAGTTGCCTACATTGGCGTGTGCGCTGGCTGCGAGGGTCCAGTTCTTCCAGGATGCCTGGGTGTTGAAGCCGAAGGTCCAGTCCGGAGCTGCCTTGTGGAAGCAGTATTTATCCTTGGCGTCGATCACGCCGTCCTTGTTGAGGTCAACATAAGCGCCCTCGATAGGGTTGCCGGCAGTGTCATAGATCTGTTTGTATACATAGAACGAGCTGGGAGCCTGGCCGGTCTGGTGAACCTGAACCTGGTTGCCGCTACCGCCGGAGATTCCGCCGGTCTCGACGCCGAAGTAGTCTTCCCTCTCGTCATCGGTGGTCAGACGGGTTACGACGGTCTTGTTGTAAGATGCGTTGAATCCGACTGTCCAGCTCCAGTCCCTGGTAGCTACCGGCACAGCGTTGATTTCCATCTCGACACCGAAGTTCTGCAGGTCGCCGATGTTGGCGTTCAGATAGTTGGTGAGGTTGGCTGCTGCTGCCACGGGAGTCCAGTTCAGCAAGTCGTAAGTGTCGCGCTTGTAAACGTCGAAGGCTCCGTAGAGACGGTCTCCGAAGAAGCCCCAGTCGATACCTGCGTTGAGAGTAGTAGTGGTCTCCCATTTCAGGTCGGCGTTGTAACCGTTAGGAGTAAGAGGGGTTACGAGCGTGTTGCCGAAGAAGTACATGCTGGCGTCTGTATTATATGTATAGGTAGCCAGTGAAGGATAGTTGCCGGCGTTCAAGTCCTGCTGACCGGTCTGGCCCCATGATGCACGGAGTTTGAGGGCTGACAGAGCTTCAATGTCTTTCATGAACTTCTCGTTCTTGACATTCCAGCTGATGGCAACTGAAGGGAAGAGACCCCACTTGTTGTTGGCGAACCTTGAGGTACCGTCACGACGCAGGGTTGCGGTGATGAGGTAGCGGTTGTCGAAGCTGTAGTTTACGCGGCCGAAGAATGACACCAGGAAGTACTCAGTCTTGAAGGTGTTCGGGTTGCTCAGGTAGTAAGAGGCGTCGCTCTTGGCAGTACCGTCGGCCTTGTAGGTCTCGTTGAAAGTCTCGTTGTAGTAGTGTGACCATGAGTAACCGGCCATTACGTCGATGAAGTGACGGTCGAAATCGTGGCTGTAGTCGGCGTAGAACTCGAGGGTCTGGTCTCTCTTGGTCTGGTTGTAGTTGCTGTGGTAACCTGAAGCATGGTTGTTGGCCTGCTGTGCGGTCGAGTGCATTGACTGCTCGGTGTCAGGAGCTACGTCCACGGTACCGTTTGACCTTGATACGTCAAGACCGAGGTTGAGGTTGAGCCTGAGGTCTTCGAATCCGTGGATCTTGTAGTCGAACTGGGCGTTGCCGACGAACCTCTTGGCG
>JAEEGF012389864.1_pt1 | contig 10087 bp, 8 predicted proteins | sample 9134171 | NCBI WGS metagenome assembly JAEEGF01 (sample SAMN16246542, study PRJNA631951) | gut metagenome | biome: gut microbiome; feature: rumen; material: AP-attached | host: Bos | place: Iran: Karaj | collected 2018-10 | reverse complement strand
CCTGTTTTATTCTTCACTTCATCAAATACTTGGTCTAAAGTTATTACAAAAGGAAGCGATATCGATTCATCAGCTAATGTAGTTGAAGGATTTAATTCTAAGGTTATAATTGATTTAGAAAAAGCTAAAACTATCTCAATTTCTTCTACAGATTCAGTTATAGCTTTATTTGAAGAATTAAAAGGAGTTAATCCTAAAGATATCTTATGGAGAGTTGCTGATACATCAATTTTAAAAATTGTTGATGGTAAAGTTGTTCCATTAAAAGTTGGTACTACTGCTATTACTGCAACATTTGATAATACAAATTATACAGTTAATTATAGAGTAACTAGTATAAAGGGTGCTACTATTAAGAATCCTAAAACAGGTGCAAATGTATTCTTAATAATAGCTGCAGTTATTGCTGCATGTGCCTTGATATTCCCTGTTGCACTTAAGGGTTCTCAAAAGCAAGAACAACAATAATTTATTGCTATATAAGAGACTAAGTAAAGTCTCTTTTTTTTGTGTTTGACAAAAAAGAACTTTTTATGTAACATAGAAGTACACGCCTTAGGAGGTAATATGACAAATATTAATAATAACATAGTTAAGGAGTTAGAAAATGATCCTTCCGGGATTTTCCCTTTAATTAGTAGAGGGGAATTCGAGGTTGTAAGTTATCTGTTAGATAAAAAGATCGTAAATATTAATACTGTTGATTGTAATGGTAATGATGTAGTTGCTAGATTATTAAAAGCAAATCAATATAATTTAGTACTAACTTATATTAAGAAAAGAAATTGGAATGTTAATCATCAAAATAACGAGGGTGATACTTTTGGACATTTACTGGCGTGTTATAGCGGGGTAGGTTCTATTAAAATAGTAGATGCTTTGATGAAAAAGAATAATTTCTTACCTAATATAAGAAATAATAAGGGTGAAACTATATTGGATAAGGCAACTAACAATAATTATCTAATTACATCACTAAAAATATTAGAGGATAAGAGATTTACTAGTATTGATTTATTTGATTTTAAAAAATTATTTAAATTAAGTATGGCTAATAATAATCTAGGTAGTTATTCTAAAGTAAATAATTTTAATATTATCTTAAAATCATTATCTAAGAAGAGTCTTCAACCTAATATGCAATTATTAGTAAATAGAATTAAAGATAATAAAGATGCTATAACTAATGATATGCAAAATAACAGTATTGAAATAATTGAGACTATTATAAATAGTACAATTGAAGAGTTAAGTGTATAATTGATGAAGAGGACATAATTATTTAATTAATTATTTAGAGAGTCTATGGTTGGTGAAAATAGATTGATTGTTAAATAATTCCTACCTTGGAGATAATATATGAAAATATATTCGGAAAAACCGTTATCTTATTTAGAAAAAAAAGGAATGGCACCGCGACTAGTTCGCTTCCTGAGCCATTCTTTTTTATTGTATATGGAGGTGTTTATGAAATTAAGTAACGTTTATTTTCACACATTAAAAGATAGTGATGAGAATAGTAAAAATACTAATATTTTAACTAAATGTGGTTTTATTAAGAAAATTGGATCTGGAGAATATGACTATTTACCAATGGGAAATAAATTCTTAGAAAAGATTAAGAGTGTATTTGATAATAATCTTGTTAATAAGAGTATTATTTCTAATGATATTGATTCTTTTAACAGTATTATTAATGAGAGAGTTAGAAGTTATAAAGATCTGCCTCAATTCTTATATACTGAAAGTGTTGAATTAAATGAAGATTTGAAGTATAGAAATGGATTATTAAATAATAAGAGTACTAAATTATATGAAGGTTATTTATATGATGATGAAGATAGTACTTTGATTATTGATAAGATTGATAAAAGTTTAGATGAACTAGAAATTAAATATAAAAGAGTTATTTCTAGTGACGGAATTAAGTATTATGCTTTAAATGATGTTTCAGAAACAGAGTTTGTAGTATGTGAAAAATGTGATTATGCTTATGATATGGATGTAGCAGGCAAAAAAAGTATTAATACTAAAGATAGAAAGAGAAAACTAAAGAAGGTTGCGACTCCTCATGCTAAAACTATTGAAGAACTATGTGATTTATTAAAATCTGATATTAAAAAGACAGTGAAAGCTTTATTAATGGATGTAGATGGTGAATTAGTTGCTTTCTTTGTAAGAGGAGATAGAGGTTTTAATACTACTAAAGCGAAAAAACTATTGAGTGCTGAAGAGATTGGTTTTGCTTCTGATGAGTTAATCGCAACTAGTAATGCTTGTCCAGGTTTTACAGGACCGGTTAATTTGAACTGTAAAGTTATAATTGATAATGAAATATTAGAAATGACTAATTTCTCAGTTGGAGCTAATGAAGAAGGATATCATTTTATAGATGCTAATCTAAGCGACTTTAAATATGATCTTACAGGTGATATAGCTGATGCAGTTGATGGAGATATTTGTCCTCTTTGTGGTTCTAAATTGAAAGTATTAAAGGGTGATTTAATTGCCGTAGTTAGTAATGTTTATAATGATAAAGTTACTTGTGTAGGTAGTGATAATAAAGAGAAGAGTGTTATTGTTAAGAACTTTAAGATTTATTATGAAAAGGTTTTAGCTTCGTTATTAGAACAATATGATAATAAATTACCTATTAATTTATGTTTATATAGAATTGGTATTATTCCGGCTATTATGAGAGATGAAAATATCATTAAGTTTTGTAATGATTTAGAGTCTAAACTAGATAATTGTTTATTAGATGATAGAGATGAACGTAATGGAGTTAAATTCAATGATATGGAGTTATTGGGAATACCTATTAGAATTACTGTAGGTAGAGATTTCAATGATGGTAAGGTTGAATTTAAACTTAGAGATGAAGAAAATGGTTATTTAGTAGATTTAGATAAAATAGAAGATGAAATTAAAAATATAAAAAAGAAGATGTAATATTACATCTTTTTTATTGAGAAATAGTTTGATTATTAGACATTTCGTATTATAATTATTATAGAATAGGAGATTGTATTTATGAACAAGAGAAAAGGATTTACACTTGTTGAATTAGTTGTTGCAATAGCAATACTTGGTGTTATAACATTATTTGCTTTGCCATCAATTAGATCGATTCAAGGTAATAATAAAGATAGTAAATATGTTGCATATGAAAAGTCTATTATTTCTGCTGGAAAATTATATGTAGATAGTTATAGTGAAGATTTGTTTGGTCCTCATAAGACTGGATGTGCTATTATTAAGTATTCTGATTTAGAAGAAAGAGACTATGTTTCTAAAATTCAATTGAAAAATACTGATTGTGGTAGTAATGATACGTATATTATGGTTAGGAAAAGTGAAAGTGGTAATTTTCATTATGATCCTAATGTTGTTTGTAAGGAAAATGGTAAAATAGTTTATGGTGTAGTAGCTCCAGCTAATTTTGAAGATATGTGTAAGTTAGGTGTTACGGATCCTACAATAGAACTATATGATGTTAGTAAGTATAAAAATCAACCTGCTTATAAAAAGGGACAAAAACCAGATTTTAAAGTAAAAATTGCTGATGCTGGAATTGGATTATTAGAAAATCAAAAGTTAGATTATCAATGGCTTGTTGGAACGAATGCAGTATCTTCTGGTACGATTAATTTTAATAATAAAATTTATTCTCCTTATTCAATAAAAGCAATTCCTAATCCACCTAATATTGGTGAGACTGTAGGTACTACAGTTTATACATTAAAATTAACTGGAACTATAAGAAATGGAGATGGAAGAGATAATAATAAAGGTGCTAGTAAAGAAGTTAAAACATTTATTGGTAGAGTTTTGATTAAATATCATTCAAATGGTGGAGTGATGGCTAAAACGCATGGTGCCGCATTTAGTTTAAAAAATGAATATGTATATAAAGACAATAAGTTATTTATTCAACAAATTGTTGAAGGTGGTACATTACCTTCTACTGGATTGGCTAATTGGAATTCGGCTAAGAATATTAATCTTGCTAAAACTGGCTTTATCGCAAATCCTGGTAAAGAATGGAATACTAAAGCAAATGGAACAGGAACTAATTATAATCACACAGATCAATATTCTCAAACTGATTTTTGTACTATAAATTATTCCGATTGTGAGATAACTTTATATGTTAATTGGGTTAAACCAATACGTACTCTTACTTATGACAGTAATGGTGGTAGTGCTTGTAATCCATCTACTAAAACTGCTACTGATGGTACAAAATGGGGTGCTTTATGTAGTCCAACTAAAAAACTATATAAATTTACTGGTTGGATAGATAAAGATACTAAAAAAGCTGTTACAAAGGATACAAAAGCTACTAAGAATGTAACAGTTGTAGCTCAATGGCAAAAATTACAATATAAGCCACAGAAACCAACTATTACTAATCCATCTGGAGGTAAATGGACTAAATATAATATTAGTTTAGGAATAAAAACTAAAACTGCAGCAAAATATATTGGTAAATGGTATTATACATTTGATAAAAAAACATTTTATGAGTTTAAAACTAATAAATCTAAATCAACTGAAGGTAAGAATTCTTTTACTTCTCAAGCATTTAAAAAAGAAGCTTCTAGAACGGTATATGTTAGAGTATGTAGTATTTACGCATCAAGTTATAAAGATACAGATAATTGTTCTAAGTATGCTTCAACTCCTTTGAAAATCGATAAGCATCCCCCTGTATATCAATATCCTAGTAAGGCTAAAGATAGAACTTATAATTATTGGACTATGGTTTGGAAGGATAATTTATCTGGATTGTCTACTGTTAACACTGGTAACTATTCAAGATTATATTATTGTTATGGTGCTTGTAGCTATGGATGTACTTCTAGATGTTGTACTTCTTCACGATCAGGTTATACACATTTAGCTAAATATAATCCTGGAAAAGGATATTATATGAGAGCAGCATTAATTGATGATAATTTAGTTAATCATAATACACAAAATGATAGATTAACTATGGAAACATTTAGAGCTTGTAATGGTGGAGATTATACTGTTTATCTTGAAGCATATATTTGTGACCAAGCTAATAATTGTGTATGGCAAAATGAATCGTTTGATTTTTAATTAATTATGATATAATAAAAATGTATTTGAAATACATTTTTATTTTGTTAGGAGGAATTATGAAATATTTTAAAATAATCATGTCATATATTTTAGTATTATTTGTAGTATTTTTTGCTAACATAACTAGATGGGGATTATCTCAATTTGGTAATATTAATTTTGATGAAATATTATTTCAATTGAGAACACCTATTTTAAGTACTGAAAAAAATATTTTATTACAATTTTGTTATAATGCTTTGTTACCAGCACTTATTTTAAGTATTATTATTTTTCCTATTATTTATTTTATTTATAAGTATTTAAGTGATAAGAAGAAATATAAATTTAGAAAAGGTTATTTAATATTCTTAGTAATATTAGGATTATTTATACCAGTTTATTGTTTAAATAAATTTGAGTTCTTTCAATATGTTGAAGTACAATTAACAAATTCTACTTTTATAGAAAAAAATTATGTTAATCCTGATGATGTAGATATTGTTTTTCCTAAAAAGAAGAAGAATTTAATATATATTTATTTAGAATCTTATGAAAGTAGTTTCTTTTCTAAGGATTTAGGTGGCTCTAAGAATACTAATTTATTAGAACCTTTGACTAAAATAAGTAAAGAAAATGTAAATTTTTCTGATACTGATAAGTTTGGTGGGGCTGTAGGAGTTTATGGTACTTCGTGGACTAGTGGAGCAATTATGTCTATGTCTTGCGGTATTCCTTTAAAACTTCGTGCTAGTTATAGAACTATGGAAGATGGTGCTGTTGGTATTGGAGATATTTTAGAAGAGGAAGGCTATAATCAAGAATGGATGCTTGGAAGTGATGCTAGATTTGGTTATAGAGATAAATTTATTAGAAATCATGGTAATTTTAAGATCCAAGATTATTATTCTTTGATTGAAGAAGGAAAGATTGATAAAAAATATAAACAGTGGTGGGGTATTGAAGATAGAACTCTATTAAAATTAGCTAAAGATGAGTTATTAGATTTATCTTCTCAAACTGAACCATTTAATTTTACTATTTTAACTTCAAATACTCATGTACAAGATGGTTATACTGATAAGAAATGTAAAAAGAAATATAAGGATGCTTATTCTAATTCAGTTTATTGTAATGCTGAAGAGGTTAATGAATTTTTACGTTGGATACAAAAACAAGAATTTTATAAAGATACTGTTATTGTTATTAGTGGAGATCATTATACTATGCAAAATCATTATTTTAAAAATAAAGATAAGAGAAGAATATATAATTTAATAATTAATGGAGAAAAGACTGATAGAAATAAGAATAGAGAGTTTGCTACTTTAGATATGTTTCCTACTACTTTAGGAGCTATGGGAGTAAAAATTGAAGGTAATAGATTAGGTTTAGGTACTAATTTATATTCTAAAGATAAAACATTAATAGAAAAATATGGATATAAGAAATTCAATAGAGAATTATCTTATAGAAGTAAATATTATTTAGATACTTTTAGGAGGTGAGATATTTGTTATTACCTGATAGAAAGGAAGAGGCAACTCGTGATAAAAGAAAATATAAAACTGTTAAATATAATATAGATTCTAAAAGTAAGAATAAATATAAAGGAAAGACATTTTATTTGAAGACTTATGGTTGTCAAATGAATGAGAGAGATTCTGAAACTTTAGTTGCTATGTTGAAACAATTAGGTTTTAAAGAAGAAAAGGATTATAGAAAAGCTGATTTCTTATTATTAAATACTTGTAGTATTAGAGAGAATGCTCATAATAAAGCTTTTGGGATGTTAGGAAGATTTAAACATTTAAAACAAACTAGACCAGAAATAGTAATTGGGTTATGTGGTTGTATGGCTCAAGAAACATCTGTTTGTGAAGAATTATTAAAGAATTATAAGTTTGTTAATTTAGTATTTGGTACTCATAATTTAGATAAGTTACCTATTTTAGTTGATAAAGCATTTTCTAGTGATGAAAGACAAATAGAAGTTTATTCTCGTGAACAAGATTTAGTAGAAGATTTACCAGTAATTAGAAGTAATAAGTATAAAGCATATGTTAATATTATTTATGGTTGTGATAAGTTTTGTACTTATTGTATAGTTCCTTATACAAGAGGAAAACAAAGAAGTAGAAAAAAAGAAGATATTATTAATGAAGTAAAAGATCTAAAAGAAAAAGGTTATAAAGAAATAACTCTTCTTGGACAAAATGTTAATGCTTATGGGAAAGATATATATGATGATTATAATCTTGCTAATTTACTTAGTGATGTAAGTGATACTGGTATTGATAGAGTAAGATTTGTAACTTCACATCCATGGGATTTTACTGATGAAATGGTTGATATTATTGCTTCAAGAGATAATATTATGCCTTATATACATTTACCACTACAAAGTGGAAGTGATAGAATTCTAAAACTAATGAATAGAAGATATACAAGTGAAGAATATTTAAAACTATATAATCAAATTCGTTCTAAAGTAAAAGATTCTAGTATTACAACAGATATTATTGTTGGTTTTCCAGGTGAAACAGAAGAAGATTTTCAAAAAACATTAGATTTAGTAAATAAATGTAAATTTGACGGAGCGTTTACGTTTGCATTTTCTCCTCGTGAAAATACACCAGCTGCTTTAATGAAACAAACAGTTAGTGAAGAAGAAAAAATGGATAGATTACATAGATTAAATGAAGTAGTTAATAAATATAGTAATGAAGCTAACAAAAAATTAATGAACAAAATAGTTAAATGTTTAGTTATTGGAGAAAGTGATAAAGATAATACTAAAGTATGTGGTTATACTGAAAATATGAAACTTGTAAATATAGAAGGACCACATTCAATAATTGGTAAAATAGTTAATGTTGAAATAACAGATACTAAGAGTTTCTCTTTAGATGGTAAATACGTTGATAATATATAATATATAATATTTATGAGGTATTAATATATGAAGAAGGTTAATAAAAAAACATTAATTATAACTATAGTTGCATTTATTCTGTTTGTTATTGTAATATCTATTGTTTATAGTTATTGTCAAAGGCAGTATAAAAGAAGCCTTGGCTTTAGACATGAAATAGAAATAATATTATATGAAGCAAAAAATAATTATAACAATAATAAATATTATGGAAGAATAAATAAAAATAGTTGTGAGTCTGATTTTGAATCTACTTCAATATCAAATAATTGTAGTTATTATATTGAGTTTGATGATTCTGGAAATGTTATTAAATTTTATGTTTATGATGATGAATACAAATATGAAAGAGAAGACAAAAATATTACTTTTGATAATTTAGAAATTTCTGATAATATTTCTAAAAATAAAGGTTTTAAATTATCTTGTAGAGGAAAAGAACAATAGTTGGATTTTTCAAAAAACATGTTACAATATCCCCAATTTCTTGGGGATATTTTTATATTTAAATATAAAGATGTATTACATAAGAAATTATTTTAAAAAGATTTTTAAAATAGTGGATTAATATATTATTTTTTATGGTAAAATAAACATGAAATAGGGGTGATTATTTGAAAAAAATTAAAGAAGAAAAAAATATTTCATTGGATGAAAATTTAATAGAAATGGAAGGAGGGGAAATGGTAGAAGATTATTTCAATAGTATTATTGAGAATATCGATACGATATTAGAAAGTTCATTCTATGAAGAAAAGGAACCATTATTAGAGGTAAAAGATATCATTAATAGTTGGTATGAAGATTATAAAAAGAATAATACTTTAAAAAATATCAATGTTGAAGATCTTAAAAAATTAGATTTAGAAATAACTGATTATTTTGCAAAGTATGTTGAAACAGAACCAATTAAAGAAAACTATTGTGAAAGATTATCTTATGATTTTGGTGAATTAGAAGAATTATGGAAAGCAGAAATGCTTAAAGGTGGAGGAAAAAAAGAAAATGAGTGATGATAAAAAAATAAAAGTACATACTGATAAAAATGGAAAGGACCATATTGATTTTTATGATAAGGACCCAAAAGATCCAAGCCATACATCAATACATATTAATTGGGACAGTAATACAGGGAAAGGAACTATTGTAGATAATACTAGTGGTAGTAAAGAAACTACAGATATAGGTTGTTACTTAACAACTGCTTGTATGAGATTCTTTAATGAGAATTTTAATGACAATTGTTATGAACTAAATGTTCTAAGATGGTTTAGAGATAATTTTGTATCAGAAGAAGATATAAAACATTATTATCAGACAGCTCCAATTGTTGTAGAAGCAATTAATGCTGATGAACATAGTGATTTAGTATTCAACTATATTTATGATAATGTAGTAGATTATTGTGTAAGACAAATTGAAGAAGGAAATTACGAAGAAGCTTATAAGAGATATAAAAATAGTATACTTGCATTAGAAGAAACATTCGCAAGACCATATCTACAAACAAGATTAGTAAGAACATTAGCATAAAAAGCATACAAAAGTATGCTTTTTTTTATTTGTCTTAAATTGACAAACTCTTTATAAAATATTATATTTGTAATAAGAGGTGATACGCTTGAGAAGATTATACATTGATTTCGACGGAGTTGTATTAGATACTATACCTACGTTATATGAGGCTTTAGAAGCAAGTGGTGTAGATGTAACAGAAGAATTACAAAAAAGAGATTTTTTTGCTCATTTTGATTTTGCATCTATTATTAATGATGAAAATATTTTAAATGATTCAGTTAAATGTATTAATAAATTAATAAAAAGTAAAAAATTTGAAATTAGTTTTTTAACACATATTAATTCATTAACAGAAGGAGTAGTAAAAGTAGAATACTTAAGACGTCATTTTAAAGATATCACTATTTTATTAGTGCCTAAAGAAATATCTAAAACTAAAATGGTTCATAGTGAAGGAGCTATATTAGTTGATGATTTTGCTGGTAATTTAGAAGAGAGGGAAGCTACTGGAGGGATACCAGTTAGATTTTCTAAAGACTTAGA
>JAEEGF011600673.1_pt1 | contig 10087 bp, 9 predicted proteins | sample 9134171 | NCBI WGS metagenome assembly JAEEGF01 (sample SAMN16246542, study PRJNA631951) | gut metagenome | biome: gut microbiome; feature: rumen; material: AP-attached | host: Bos | place: Iran: Karaj | collected 2018-10 | reverse complement strand
CAGCAGATGCAACAGATGACCTCACAGTTAACTTCGTTAAGAAGTACAACGAGAAGTACGGCGAGACACCTAACCAGTTCGCAGCCGACGCTTACGATGCAGTTTACATCATCAAGACAGCTATCGAGAAGAGCGGTGTTACACCTGACATGAGCGTTTCAGATATCGGATCAAAGCTCACAGAGGCTATGACACAGATCGAGGCTTCAGGTCTTACATCATCCAAGATGACATGGTCAGCATCAGGTGAGCCTAACAAGGAGCCTAAGGCTGTAGTTATCAAGGGCGGCGTTTACGTTTCAGCTGAGTAACATCGGTAGTTCTATGATATAATGATTTAGACATCCAGCGAGGGATGCTGTCAAAGGTATCCCTCGTTTTTGTTTCATAACTTTACAACGTTTTTTGGAGGTATCAATGAGTTTTTTAACCTATCTCATTAATGGACTTAGTCTTGGAAGTATCTATGCCATAATCGCCCTGGGATACACCATGGTTTATGGAATTGCCAAGATGCTGAACTTTGCTCACGGTGATTTTATCATGGTGGGCTGCTACATTATCTTTTCCGTAAGTGCAGCACTTTCGGGCAATTCAGTGGTTGGCATTATTGTGGCGATAGTCCTTTGCACACTCCTGGGCGTTACAACAGAGTTCGTGGCCTACAGGCCTCTCAGAGGAGCTGCATCACCCCTGGCGGTTCTTATCACAGCCATCGGCGTCAGCTATCTTCTTGAAAACATTGCGCTCCTTATCTACGGCGCAGACATCAAGTCATTTTCTTCAGTCATCAAGTGGGAAGGCCTTTCTTTTGCAAACGGCCAGCTGAAGATCCAGGGCGTAACTATCGTGACGATCCTTGTGAGCGTGGTTATCCTTACAGTGCTTCAGCTCTTTATTAATAAGACGAAACAGGGACAGGCAATGCTTGCTGCCTCAGAGGATAAGGGAGCTGCGGCGCTCATGGGTATCAACGTCAATAAGACGATTGCCCTGACCTTTGCCATTGGTTCAGCTCTGGCAGCTGTGGCAGGAGCGCTTCTTTGCTCAGCTTATCCGTCCCTTTCTCCATACACCGGCGCAATGCCCGGTATTAAAGCTTTCGTAGCAGCGGTTCTCGGCGGAATCGGTTCGATCCCCGGAGCCATGATCGGTGGCCTTGTTCTCGGAATTGTTGAGATCCTGTCCAAGACCTACATTTCATCACAGCTCTCCGATGCGATCGTGTTCGGAATCCTGGTTGTGGTGCTGCTTGTAAGGCCAACAGGAATACTAGGAAAAAAGGTACAGGAAAAGGTCTGAGGGGAAAACATTATGAACAAAACCACCAAACAAAATCTCATAACATACGGCATCGTAATCGCTGCCTACATTATATTGGAAGTCCTGATGCTGACCGGAAATATCTCCAGCCATCTTAAAGGTCTTTTGGTACCAATGACATATTACGCTATCATCGCAGTCGCCCTGAATCTCTGCGTAGGTATCCTGGGCGAGCTTTCCATCGGACACTGCGGCTTTATGTGCATCGGAGCCTTCTCCAGCGCATTCTTTTCCAAAGCAATGGAGAATACACTTCCCACAGTTCCGAGATTTATCATCGCATTCATTATCGGAATCGGCGTGGCAGCGCTGTTCGGCTTCCTTATCGGTATCCCGGTACTTCGTCTTAAGGGTGACTACCTGGCAATCGTAACTCTGGCCTTTGGTGAGATCATCAAGAATGTCATAAACTCTTTTTACATTGGAATCGATAGTAAGGGCATGCACTTCACCATGAAGAGCGCCATGGACCTGGAGATGGAGGCGGACGGAAACGTCATCGTCAACGGAGCTATGGGAATTACGGGAACTCCGCACAACGCCAACTTTACAATAGGAATTGTGGTTCTTCTGATATCTCTTTTCGTGGTTCAGAATCTGATCAATTCCCGCGACGGCCGTGCAATCATGGCTATCCGCGACAACTATATCGCTGCTGAGGCAACAGGCGTCAACGTTACAGGTTACAAGATGATGGCGTTTACCATTTCTGCTGCAATTGCAGGGGCTGCGGGAGTTCTTTTCTCCCACAACATCACAACCCTGACGGCGTCATCGCAGTACTTTGGCTACAACGCGTCCATCATGATCCTGGTTTACGTGGTACTGGGCGGAATCGGAAACATCCGCGGAAGCGTCATCGCAGCCTGCATCCTGTACCTGCTTCCTGAGCTGCTCAGAGGCCTTAACACCTACAGAATGCTGATTTACTCCATCATTCTGATCGTGATGATGATCGTTAACTGGTCACCCAAGATCATCGCATGGAGGGAAAAGACCTTTGGAAAGAGCGGACTTCTGGGATTTCTCGGCAAGAAAAAGGAGGTGGCTTAAATGGCACTTCTTGAAGTAAACAACCTCAGTATCTCATTCGGCGGACTTCGCGCCGTTGACAACTTTAATATACAGATTGAAAAGGGCGAGCTCTACGGACTTATCGGACCTAACGGCGCCGGCAAGACCACGGTATTCAACCTTTTGACAGGTGTATACAAGCCAAACGAAGGAATCATCAGGCTTGACGGCGAGGACATCACTCGTAAGAGCACCATTGAGATCAACCACGCCGGAATAGCGAGAACCTTCCAGAACATCAGGCTTTTCAAGAACATGCCGGTTATCGACAACGTAAAAGTCGGACTGGCTGAGCATTACAAATACAGCGCCCTCGAGGGCATGCTTCACATCGGCAAGTACAAGAAGGTGGAAAAAGAGATGGATGACGAGGCTATGCGCCTTCTGAAGGTCTTTGACCTGGACGGCGAGCGCGACTATCTGGCCTCCAATCTCCCTTACGGCAAACAGCGTAAGCTCGAGATTGCAAGAGCCATGGCCACCGGTCCCAAGCTCCTGCTCCTGGACGAGCCCGCAGCCGGCATGAATCCTAATGAGACAAAAGAGCTGATGGATACCATCGCACTGGTCCGCAAGGAGTTTGACATGACCATCCTCCTGATCGAGCATGATATGAAGCTCGTTTCAGGTATCTGCGAGAAGCTGACGGTGTTGAACTTCGGCCGCGTGCTGTGTCAGGGCGAGACCAAGGAAGTGCTGAGCAATCCGGAAGTTATTACGGCGTACTTAGGGGAGTAACTAATTTATGGCAGAACCAATTCTTGAAGTAAAAGATTTAAGTGTATATTATGGCGTGATCCAGGCCCTCAAGGGTATCTCTTTTCACGTAGACAAGGGTGAGATCGTGGCCCTGATCGGTGCAAACGGCGCAGGCAAGACCACAACACTTCACACGCTCTCAGGCCTTCTCAAGGCTGAGACAGGAGACATCCTCTATAAAGGGCATGAGCTGACCAAGACCCCGAGCCACAAGATCGTGAGCCTCGGAATGGCCCAGGTGCCTGAGGGAAGGCGCGTGTTCGCTGAGATGACCGTGCTCCAGAACCTCAAGATGGGCGCTTATACAAGATCAGACAAGGCTGAGATGGATGCAACCCTGCAGGATATCTACAGAAGATTCCCAAGACTTGAGGAGCGTAAGAACCAGCTGGCCGGCACACTTTCCGGCGGTGAGCAGCAGATGCTTGCCATGGGCAGAGCTCTTATGTCACATCCCGAGCTGATCCTGATGGACGAGCCATCCATGGGGCTTTCACCAATCTTCGTAAACGAGATCTTCAATATCATCCAGGATGTCAACAAGGACGGCGTTACCGTGCTCCTAGTTGAGCAGAACGCCCGCAAAGCGCTTTCCATCGCAAACAGGGCCTACGTTCTCGAGACCGGCTCCATCTCCAAGGAGGGCGATGCAAAAGAGCTTTTGAACGACGAAGCAATCAGGAAGGCATATCTGGGCGAGTGAGCACCGGTGAGTCACTGGGGACGTTTCATTTTGACTCACCGGTCTGCCCCGCAGATTAGCATATTGTAGTACAAATAATAAAGGATGCAAGGGCTGCCCGAGCGCCAAAAAGCGGCGCTCAGCGTACTGTCCCTTGCATCCTTAATTATTTGTACGTATTGGTCACTAAGCGGGGCAGGCATGTGTGAATGTGTGCATAGATTTACGAAAGTAGACAGGGGTTATGTGTATGTAGGCAGAGATTATGCGCGTAGACAGGGGTTACGTGTTTGCGGACTTGATTTATGTGTTTGTAGGCACATTCTGCTGCTGGAATGCCCACGTACGCCCACGATATTGCCTTGGAGTCATGCTAAATAGGCTTTTTGGTTTTCGGCATGTCTTTTTTCAAAAATAAAATCATGCTATTTAATACTTTTCAAAAATGGCATGACTTTGGAGTCATGCGCAGAGCAGAAATAAAGTATTTGCGTGTATTTTTCCGGAAATAAAGGCATGCAATTTAGAAGAAAATGAAAATTGCATGACAGGGGCAAAATCGAAAACATGTTTTTGGGGAAAAGTTGATTTTAGCATGACTGTTTTTAACGGCATACAGTATATAAGCAATTGTTATGGCGTAATCATCAACTCATCCAAGAAATTGAGCAGGAATTAAGAAGAATACTGTAATTGCTATAGATTTAGAAGTATAATCTTATTAGAAGGTATCTAATACAATTATTAAGAAGATAATTGATCAAACGGGGAGGGACACAGAGCCTTGAAAAGGAATATAGTCATCACAATTGCCCGCCAGTACGGCAGTGGCGGAAGAACAGTCGGAGAGATGCTGGCCAATGACCTGGGTATTCATTATTATGACCACGAGCTGATCAAGCTTGCTTCGGAAGAGAGCGGAATCAATGAGAGCTTGTTCCTAGAAACAGATGAGAAGCTAAGGAATACAGGATTTTTCAAGATGCCGGTCAATGTCTACAGGGGCGAAGTGATAGGTCCCGAGAGCAAAGAATTCACATCCGAAGCCAATCTCTTTAATTTCCAGGCCAAGGTTATCAAGAAACTTGCTGAAACCACAAGCTGCGTAATAGTTGGAAGAGCAGCAGACTTTGTACTTAAGGATTATGACAATGTGCTGAGTGTCTTTGTACATGCACCACATGATTTCCTTGTTGAACAGGCGGCCAAGGTAAAGAGCCTTCCTCTGCCGGAGCTTGAGAAATTCATGGCAAAAGAGGATAAGTACCGCGCCGAGTACTATGAACACCACACAGGTCAGAAGTGGACCGATGCCATGAATTATGACCTCTGCCTCGACAGCAGTAAGCTTGGCTTTGATAAGTGTGTAGAAGCTATCAAGGCGCATGCCAAGGTCAGATTCGGAGAAGATATATTTGATTGAATATTAAAAGAGCAAGCAGTCGAATTATGCTTGCTCTTTTTTTGGTGTAGTAATCTCATTTTTCATACTAGATGCTCTCAAAGATCATTGGCAAAAGAGGGGCGATTACCGGTTGGTAATCAAAAAAGATCCTGATGCATGGCCGTGAGCTTATAGACGATTGCCTATGCTGAAACTCCGGCGGATATTTGCACAAAGGCATGGTGATTCGTGGCCCATAGCCACTAAATGGTGAATAACCCTATGACAAGCTACCCACCTCCGTAATTTCTCATAACATAACTTGAAAGACGCTATCCAATTTAGAAGATGAATTTCATCGATAAATATGTGATGCTGTGCCCAAGGCTTTGATGGCGAGTGCCATTTTTGAGGCCCGGCAGATAGGCGCGCACAAACGCAAGGGCAAATATATCACAGGGTAATATTTTCGTTCAACATAAAAAAGCTAAAAATAACGTTTGTTTGTAACTAATTTCTTCATATCCAAAATCCATCCGGTAAATAAGTTTCATAAAAATCCCTAAAACCCGCATAAATTCAGCATTATTCCTGTATACAATCTTCACCTGCATTGCCCTAAATGCGTTGCTAAATTGTGAATTTTACGTTCATATTTTGTACATATTTTCAAAAAGTAAACAGAAAGTAAAAAAATAATAAAAAAACCTCTTGCATTCCATGTTAGCATATGCTAATATAACCATGTTAGCAAAAGCTAACAAGGAATTACACATAACGAGCCAAACAAGCTCGCCAAGCTTACTGGCTCAGACAGACCGAGTGACAATGCCAAGTCACCTGGTTACGACGAATAGTCATAAGAAATCTCCTACCTAAAAGCCGGTACATCTTGCCAATGTACCGGCATTTTTCTGCTATAATATTACTACGTGTATCATCAGGAAGGAGCAGACTACCCGCCCATGAAGCTCAGAGAAATGACAGACGCCGATAACGCTGCAGTGGCAGCACTTGTAAGGGACAACCTCAAACAGCACAATCTCGACATTCCGGGAACAGTATATTACGACGACGGCCTCGATCACCTGGCCGACTACTATAACGCCCCGGACCGCCGTTACTACGTATTAGACGACCCATCTACAGGCACGCTAATCGGAGGAATTGGTTTTGCAAGATTTGACCCGATGCCTGACACAGCAGAGCTCCAAAAGCTCTACCTGAGCGACTCAGCTAAGGGCCAAGGCCTCGGCTACAAGTTTATCGCCTATGTAGAGGACCGGATGCGCGAAGCCGGTTTTAAGACATCTTACCTGGAAACCCACGACAATCTTCAGGCAGCGATACATGAATATGAGAAGTTAGGCTACAGGGAGATTCCCAGACCTGATTTCGTCAAACACAGCGCCATGACAAGGTTTTTTACCAAGCAGCTGTGAGCCTTAGCATCAACTTGCCAAGGCCCGGGAATTTTCTATATAATAAGATGATAAATTATGCAATACAAGGATCAACTTATGAGGACAAACAACAATAAATTCATTCTGATAGACGGCAGCTCCATGCTGGTTACCAATTACTACGGCAACCTCCCCAAGGCGCTGCTTTTCGAAAAAGACCCCGAGAAAAAAGAAAAGCTCTTTTCCCAGATCATGCACAACGACAAGGGCCAGTACACCAACGCGATGTACGGCATGATGCGCACGATCCTCAAGATCATCGCAGAGCAGAAGCCCACGCACATGATGTTCGCCTTCGATACCACCAGGGACACCTTCAGGCGCGAGAAATATGCGGATTATAAGGGCAATCGTGGCGACACCCCCGAGCCTCTCAAGGAGCAGTTCCAGAACATGGAGGACATGTTAAAAGAGCTGGGACTTCCCGTCATGTTCGATGACCACTTTGAGGCAGACGACATCGTGGGCAGCGTCGCAACCAAATTTGAGAAACAGATTCCTTCATATATAATCACCAAGGACCATGACTATCTGCAGCTGGTCAGCGACTACACCAGAGTGTGGCTGATCCAGACCAAGCAGGAGACGGCAGATGAGCTCCAGTCCAAGTACGGCGCTGAGTTTGGCTGGAACAGGAAACTCACAAACCTTCCGGATAAGGCTTTCGAAGTGACCCCTGACCTGTGCCTTAAGGAATACGGCGTGCGTCCGGAGCAGATTCCTGATCTCAAGGGCATCCAGGGCGATTCCAGCGATAATATCCCCGGCGTCAAGGGCGTCAGCAGCGCAGCGATCCCGCTTCTTGCCCATTACAACACGGTAGAAGGCATTTACGAGGCCATCGACGCCTGCCCGACTGACAAGGACCTTAAGACCCTGAACACTTTCTGGAAAGAGGAGCTTGGCATCAGTCGCAGCCCGCTGAAGGCGCTTACCCAGTACAGGGACATGGCTTTTTTGTCAAAAGACCTTGCTCAGATCCGCAGGGATTATCCCATAACCGACAACCTGGACGACTTTAAATTAAACATAAACAAAGAAAAGGCCGGAGAGCAGTTCGAAAAGTACGGATTTAAGTCTCTTTTCGCTGCCCTGGAGGTAATCTGATTTCATGAGCAATTATATAAAGACAATACTTATAAATATTCACTGGATCCTTTACTACGTGATCAAAGCAAGGATCTGGATGCGCCACCCGGAGCGCCACAGCCTCGAAGAGCGTTACACCATCGCGCAGAAAATGGTAGAGAGGATGAACAAGTCCTCGGGATACAAGACCATCTGCTACGGCGAGGACAAGCTCCCCAGGGAGGGCGGCTACATTCTTTACCCCAATCACCAGGGCAAGTACGACGTGCCCGGAATCTTTGCGGTTCACAAGAACCCAATTTCCTTTGTCATGGACGAGGCCAAGGCCCATATCATACTGGTGGCTGAGTTTTTGATGCTGGTGGACGGCAAGTCCATTATCCTCGACGATCTCCGCCAGACCCTGCGCACGTTCCAGGATATGGCAAAAGAGATACAGGACGAGGGCAAAAAATATATCCTCTTCCCGGAAGGCGGCTATAAAGAGGATAACAGAAACATCGTTGAGCACTTCAAAGCCGGAAGCTTCAAGCTCGCCCAGATGGCCAAGGCACCCATCGTTCCCGTGGCACTTGTTGATTCCTACAAGGTTTACAACAGCCCATACAGAGGCCCTGTGACCACCTACGTTTATTATCTTGACCCAATCTACTACGACGATTATAAGGGCATGAAGACTCAGGAGATTGCCGAGATTGTCGAGAATCGAATAAAAGATAAGATAAAAGAACATCTTGAAAGTGCATAAGATGAAAAAAATGTCCTTGCTAAACAAAAGGCGCAGCTCCCAGAAAGCTGCGCCTTTAGACGTTATTTGATATTCAATTTATTTGCTACTGTCTGAACCTGCTCAAGAGGATATCCGCATAAATCAGAAACTTCTTCAGGAGATTTACCTCTTAGGAGAATGTCTGTAATAACTTGCTCAATTCCTTGTTCAATTCCTTGCCTATATATGATTTTCGTCTCATAATCTATAACTTGTCCGCCCATAATCTTCTCAGCCTCCTTCACCCTATATTCTGAAAATGAACCGCTGACTCCGTCCCCTAGGACCATTTTTATATACATGTCAGAACCGCTTTCACCACAAAAGCTCCATTTTCCATCTTAAAGCTCGCTACGCCGCCGTACTTCTCGGCGATGGCTTTGATCTGCGCAGTACCGATTCCGCTCTGTACAGGTCTTGTGCTGATGGGAAGTCCGTTGTCCTTAAACGCAACTTCTGTGGGCGAAGGATTCTTGGTCATGAGCTTTAGCTTGCGCCCGTCAAAAGAGATTTCCACCTGAAGAGCTCTTTTACCCTCATCAAGGTGCGACTGGGCTTCAACCGCATTCTCCAGGGCGTTGGCCACAAGTGATGTCAGGTCGGTCTCCTCAATTGCGAAGCGCTCCGGGACAACAGCCCTGATCCAGGGCTTGAAACCAAGCTTCTGGCACTGATTCGCATAAATGGTCAACAGCTCGTTGACAATCGGGTTCTCGCAGAAGGAAACAGACGTTACGCCCTCAAGCATGGAATCAAATTCCTGCAGGTAGGATGCGGCGTTGTCATATTCCTGGTTTTGGATAAAGCCCGCCAGCACTCGGTTGAAGTGCCTGATGTCGTGCTTGTACTTGCGGATGGTCTGTTCGTTGCTCTCGTAGACGGAGAGGAGCTTCTTGAGCCTCTCTGTGCGCTCGGCCTGGTAAAATGCGATCTTCTCGTCGGAAACCTTTTTGTCTATCTGATACGCCGTCAGCTCGTAGGAGATGACCGCCGCAGCTATCATGGTAACCAGGTAAATGACCGTGTACCACTGGACCATGTTGCTGCCGTAGGGCTGAAGGTAATTGAGCATCGACGTGCGGAAGCACAGCAAACTCAACAGCAGTCCCGAGGAAGCGGCTATAGTCCCATAGATGGCACCGGCCAGATAGTCCGTGATGAAGGGCGTTACCAGGATAAAGAGCCAGAACGCATCCATACCGATGGTCCAGTCCACCTCCATAATGAAGTGGAAGAACATGATGAAATTGAGCATATAAGTCGTTATGATAGTGGATGCCGTATGGCACTTGTAGAGCTTTAGATGAATTATGGCCAAAAGAAATAACGCAATGATCGCAATGTTGGTCACCATGCCGTGATAGTAGCCGGATTTGACGCATGGATAGATCGTCACAAGTGCATAAACAATGAATCCGGTGAGCAGGATGGTTGAGATCCTGGACTTCTGCTCCACGACGTATGGGTCCGTCTCGAAGACTGCGAGCTGTTTTAAGTTGTATCTGAATCTGTGTCGTAAGTTCTCAAATCTCTTGGTTTCCATA
>JAEEGF011345597.1_pt1 | contig 10087 bp, 9 predicted proteins | sample 9134171 | NCBI WGS metagenome assembly JAEEGF01 (sample SAMN16246542, study PRJNA631951) | gut metagenome | biome: gut microbiome; feature: rumen; material: AP-attached | host: Bos | place: Iran: Karaj | collected 2018-10 | reverse complement strand
CGCAAACTGCTGGCCACAAGAAAAAGTAAGAACCCAGCGGCAGAGTTCTGCAGGATAAGCACTGAATACGGCTACCCAATCTCGGCCATGGACCTGGTTATGGCCGGGGAAGAAGCTTATGCCGAGATGGCCCGCAGCACCAACGGAGGAGGCGAGAACCACCCCCGCATCCAGAATGCCGACGACCTGTACGAGCTGTTTCTAGGCTCAATAAAATAAATCCCTCTAAAACTTTCTCAAACTTTTTTTTCAAAAATTGAAGCAAAACGAACTTTTCCTGAGTAATAGGTAATGGAGGTGAAAAAATGGAGTTGACAAATATTCACTACAGTTCATATAATAAAACCAAGTGGGAGATATATTCATCAGAAGAATATGAAGCATGGTTCGAAACCCTAGATCCAGGAAGTAAAGAGGCGGTGTTAGAAAGAGTATTGCTCTTAGAGGCTTTTGGGCCGAATCTGCCACGTCCATATGCAGATGTCATAAAAGGTTCAAAGCGCTACAAAAACTTAAAGGAATTGAGGGCGCAGACTTTAAATCACATTCTAAGGGTTGTTTTTTATTTTGACCATAAAAGAAATGCTTTTTTACTTACAGGTGGAGATAAAAAAGGAAAAAATGAGGGCAGATTTTATAAAGATTTGATTGCAGAGGCTGAGATAATAATCAAAAAGCATGAAAAGGAGATTAGAAAATGAAAGAAGCTATTAAGATGATGAAATCAAAAATGACTCCTGAATCAATCAGAAAAGCACATATGAAAGCAGAACAGGAAATCCTTACAATACGCCTGGCACAGCTTAGAGAAGAACAGAATAGGACACAGTCAGAAATGAACAATTTTACTCAGTCATCTGTCTCAAAAATTGAAAAACGGAAAGATATTAAAATATCAACCCTTATTGATTATCTAGACAGCCTAGGAATGGGGCTTGAAATCATCACATATCCTCGAATTGCTGCTGATGGAAAGCAGGAAAAAATCCTATTGAAAATTTAAATCTCTATACAAAACAAAAGACCGGGTATATCCCGGTCTTCCAATCAATCACTTAATCCCGGCAAGCCATGTCTGGACATTAGTAGGATGACGGCTGCTTGTGTAGAAGTAATCTGTTATGCTCGAATCTGGAAGAAGAGCTTTCAAGGTCTTAAGAGAACTTTCCCTGCCATTTGCACTTGCTGTGGCGAATGGGATAATCCGCTTGCCAGCCAGGTTAGCCTTGCGTATGTACTCCTGCAGGAAATCGGGAACTGTGCCGCACCATACCGGGAACCCGATAAACACAGCATCATAAGGAGCAAAATCCGAAACAGCAGTCTTGAGCGCCGGGCTTTTCTTGGAAATCTTCTCCCCTACAACCCTGGCCACAGATGACAGGAAACCACCATAAGCTTTCTCCGGCTCCACTGGATAGACATCGGCATTGAACTTTGCCTGGATCTGATCAGCTATCCGTTTAGTCATTCCAGTCTTTGAATAATAGACAACTGCACACTTCATATTTGCCCCCTGATTGAAGTGTATCATATTTTTTCAAACTTTTTCCTCAAAAATTGAAGCAAAATGAACATTTATGTTGTGTATACAAGTGAACGAATAAAACTAAGGGGGTTGACAATACGCATTATACGTATAGAATAATATGAAAGACAAAGATTTACTAAAACTATTATTTGAACATGGTTGGAGTTTAAAAAGAATAACGGGAAGTCATCATATTTTAGTTAAAGATGGATTCTTAACAATTTCACTCCCTATCCATGGAAAAGACTTGAAGAAAGGACTTGAAAATACAATTCTTAAGCAAGCCGGTCTAATAGATAGCTCAAGTGAGCGTTCCCACAAGGAGGGTATATGAATTTTGTTTATCCTGCAATTTGTCATTTTGAAAACAGAGGATATTGGTGCGAGTTTCCAGATCTTCCAGGATGTTTTTCTCAAGGTGATTCCGAAAGGGAGATCATTGAAAACGCAGAAGAAAGCCTTGGAGGCTATCTAATAACTATACTGGAACAAGGCAAAAATCTTCCAAAAGCAAGCAGTATTTTTGATCACAAAGTGCGTGGAAAAAATTTTGTGACATACATTGACAGCGGAATCACAGAGAGCCAAAGATATGTTCGCAAGAATGTGACACTCCCTGAATGGCTGGATAAAAAGGCAGAAAAAGCGTCTATTAATTTTTCACAGACATTACAGGAAGCACTATGTCAAAAACTGGGGGTGAGCGTCTGATGTCAAATCAGCAATTCAATATCGGCCGAATGACTTTACATGTCTCTCCAGCTGAGGATAGTTATGTAAATATGTTTTATAACCGCTCTTGGAAATAGGATTCATTCCTTTGTTACTAATCCTATAGGCCATTACAATTATGCCTTCTTCATTTTTAATATCAGAATACGCCTTGCAGAAACCATAACCCCAAAGAAGACCAAAAATAAGAAAAGCTGCACAGACTATTATGGCAAAGGCCTTGATAGAAACAACTGCATCATCAGATAAACCAGGTTCATCGCTCTGTTCTGCTTTTGAGTCTGTTTTTTGATCTTCAGCCAGACCTTTCCATTGCCGCCTTAAAGAGAGTTTTCCGCTTTCGTCCAAGGAATCCCACTTTGACATTGTGCAATCGGTTTCAACTAATTCCTCATTGCATACTGGACATATTGAGGCAACCCCTTGCGCACCCTGAAAAACACCATCACACTTCTTACAATAAAAAATTGTCGCGTCCATATAGTTCTCCTTTAATCACTTAACTCATAGATCATATCTGCATAAATCGAGGTGGAATTTGTATCTATATTTAATAAAAGTCTATACAGCATATCCTGAGTGAGTTTATCTTTATCAGACCATAGATTTTCGTTATACCAGAAACTCATAAGCTTAGGGCAATATTTTACAGTTATCTCAGCCTGTTTCTTGGTCAGACCGGTAAGAAGAATTCTCTTCTGTACTGAGATATCTGAATAATCCTGACCGCTTTGTGCAAGATCAAACTTTGCAGCAAGAGCCCTCCCCAGCATATTCCCACATTTACCTATATCATAAGGGGGATAAATGCCATTGGGATTGTATCCTTGTGCAGAAAGAGCAACTGCATTCAACACAAACAAAAAAACAGCAACAATTAAAAAATTCTTTTTCATTTTTCTATCTCCTTAATCAAAACAGTTTCATTCATTCGGCCCAGATATCTGTGACAAATTGTCTTAATTCTGACCCTTCTGGTATCTCAAAATCACTCCGTATTTTAATCTGGCAGTTTGCCTGCACTACAGTTTCCTTAGAAGGGTCACCTATATGCAAAAACACAAAGCAGCCCCCCTCATGATCAAGCATATACTCTCTCAAATTCTCTAATTGCTCCTCCGAAAAAGGCTCTTTCAACCGTATATGAACCTGATTTGCCCCATGGTAATTTTTGTTAAATGTATTAATATCTTCTACGCTGTCGCATTTCAGTTGAGGAAGGTCAGAATTCACCAGATCAACCTGTCCTATGAAAACAAAGACTTTTTCTTCGGCAATAATATTCTGAAAATCATTCCAAACCTTGCTGAAAAATACAACAGTTAGGTCTCCGTCAAAGGTCTCTATAGTCACTACACCCATGTTCTTGTTGGCCTTTGTTATTATATTCCGCACATTTTTAACAAGGCCTATGATCACATATTTCCTTCCAGGTGTGGCATTCTTGAGTTCCTCCATAGGCAATGTGACATACTTCTGGTATGCCTTCTTGTACTTATCCAGCGGATGACCCGATACATAGAAGCCCAGCTTCTCCTTCTCGAAAGCCAGTTTCTCCTTTATGTCCCAGTCAGGCACTTCCTCCATGGCCATGGGCTGCATTGCCACATCATCATCGCCGAAGAGGGATATCATCCCCATCTTCTCCTTCTCCTGCTCTGCAGAATAATAATCGATGAGACGCTCAGCATTGTAGGTCAGCTTTGCTCTGTTGGGCTCAAGCTCATCAAAGACACCGGCCTTGATAAGGGATTCAATCACACGCTTGTTCAGGACACGCAGGTCAACCCGCTTCAGGAAGTCGTCAAAGCTCTTGAATGGGCCACCTTCGGAACGGGCTCTGACAATCTCGTCCACGACTGCATCACCCGTATCCTTTATTCCCTGGATTCCATAGACAATCTTTCCCTGGTCAACTGTAAAGAATTTCTCGGAGACATTTATGGTAGGGGGCAGCACCTTCAGCTTCATAGCCTTGGTCTCTGCCAGATACATCTTGAAATGGTCAGGGTTTCCTATCTCGTTTGTAAGGTTGGCTGCCATGAACTCAGCAGGGTAGTGGCATTTGAGGTATGCAGTCCTGTATGCCACCACCGCATATGCCGCAGCATGGCTCTTATTGAAGCCGTATCTGGAAAAAGGAATCAAGTCATCGAATATCTTTTTGGCAAGTTCTTTTGAATATCCCTTTGCTTCAGCACCTTCCAGAAACTCATTCTCCTGGGCCAGAAGCTTGTCCACCTTCTTCTTTGACATGTTGCGCCGCAAGATATCAGCTTTTTCAAGAGAGAAGCCACCAATTATCTGGGCAACCTTCATTACCTGCTCCTGATAGACAATTACACCGTAGGTGTTCTTGAGGACAGGCTCCAGGTCGGGGTGAGGGTATGTTATCTGCTCCTTGCCGTTCTTGCAGTTGCAGAACTTGGGGATATTATCCATCGGACCCGGCCGGAAAAGAGCATTCAGGGCTATCAGATCCTCTATGCAGGTCGGCTTTGCATCGCGCAGGATTTTCTGCATACCAGGACTTTCAAACTGGAATACAGCTGTGCTCTTTCCGGCACTCAGCATTGCAAATGTCTTCTTGTCATCCATAGGGATATTGCTTACGTCAAAGTTTGGCACCCGCTTGCGTATAAGCTCCTCGCTATACTTGATAACATCAAGGGTCTTGAGCCCAAGAAAGTCCATCTTGACAAGGCCACAGTTCTCAAGTTTGTCCATGGTGTACTGGGTGGCTATGCTGTTTGCCTTGTCATCCCTGGTTCCCTTGAAGAGAGAAACATACTCAGAAAGCTCCTTCTCGCCGATTACAATTCCAGCTGCATGGAGAGATGCATGGCGGACCATATTCTCAAGGTATTTTGACTCCCTGAAAAGCCGCTCGTAGACACCGCCTTTCTCCTTAAGGGCTATAAGCTCCGGAATTCCCACCAGCTCTGGTATCTTGCTGAGCTCGGGATCCTGCTTGAATTCCTCAACCTCACCAAGCATGGAGGCAAGGGAGGCTTTCTTATGAGGCATATCAGGAATCAGCTTGGCTATGTCATTGGACTCGGCAAAAGGAATCTCCAAGACCCGGGCTACATCCTTTATTACAGCCTTTGCCTTCAGGGTTCCGAAGGTGATTATCTGGCCGACTTTCTCGGCCCCGTATTTCTTTGTGACATAGTCAATGACCTGCTGCCGTCCCTCGTTGGCAAAGTCAACGTCAAAGTCAGGCAGGGAAACCCGTTCAGTATTAAGGAACCGTTCAAATAGAAGGTCATACTTAAGAGGGTCAATATCAGTTATCTTAAGGCAGTAGGCAACAATGGAGCCTGCTCCCGATCCCCGTCCTGGGCCGACAGGTATGCCATGGTTCTTTGCCCAGTTGATATAGTCTGCCACAATAAGGAAATAGCCGGGGAATTTCATGTCTATTATTGTATTGAGTTCGTATTCAACCCGTTCCTTTATCTCGTCGGTAATGACGGGATACCGCTTCTTAAGGCCCTCATAGGTCAGGTGCCGCAGATAGTCGCCCGGTGTGGGGAACTCAGCCGGAATCTCGAATATCGGGAATCTTGGCCCCGGGAACTCAATCTCCAGGTTGCACATCTCCTCGATAAGCTTTGTGTTGCTTATAGCCTCCGGGGCATAGGGGAAGAGGGCCGCCATCTCGTCAGGGCTCTTCATGTAGAACTGGTCGTTGTAGAAGGTTAATCTTCCAGACGAGTTTATAGTCTTCTTGGTTCCTATGCAGATCAGGAGCTCCTGGGCTGTGGAGTGCTCCCGGTTCAGATAGTGGATGTCGTTGGTGGCAATCAGCGGGATTCCTGTCCTCTTGGATATCTCCATAAGCCCCCTGTTGGATATCTTCTCCTCCGGGATGCCGTGGTCCTGGAGCTCCAGGAAGTAGTTGCCTTTCCCGAAGATATCGTTGAACCTCATGGCCATGGATGCAGCCTCGTCCAGCTTGCCGTTTATTATCAGCTTGGGGACTACGCCGGCTATGCAGGCGCTGGAGCATACAAGCCCCTCATGATACTGCTCAAGCACCTCGAAGTCTATTCTGGGCTTATAATAGTAGCCGTCGATGTAGGCGGTGGAGTTCAGCTTCATCAGGTTCCTGTAGCCTGTATTGTCCTTTGCCAGGAGAATCAGGTGATAGTACTTGTTTCCGAACTCGGTGCCTGTCTTAATCTTCCTGGAGTCCTCCGCCATGTAGAATTCACATCCTACAATAGGCTTGATATCGTTTTCCCTGCATTTCTCATAGAAGTTCAGGGCTCCGAACATATTCCCGTGGTCAGTGATGGCTATGGATTTCATGCCGAAGCTCTTTGCTTTGGCCACCATGTCACCTATCTTCATTGCTCCGTCCAGGAGCGAGTAGTCTGTATGATTATGTAAATGGACAAATTCCGTCATAATAAAATCCCTCCTTTTAAACAAGAGAAACAGTAACAGAATGAAGTACTGAATCTCAGCGCTTATAACTTCAGACGAAAAGATTTTTATAATTTATTTAGCTATAATGATTTAAAAGTCTTTTAAAAAATGAGTTTTTTTAATTTCTACAATTTCAAAAAGCAAATGCTTTATTTATAGAATCAAACAGGGATAAAATATCGGTGGAAACCTTTATTTATCGATGTTTATATTACTTTTTGAAATGAACACATGAGAATAATATGCCTTCAAATAAGAATCCTGCCAGTTGCTTTTAGCCTGGCCAAGACACCATACTTTGGAAACCAGAAAGGCAGCCGAATCAAATAAAGTCATAAAGAGCTCTATTGCAGAATCTGTTGAAAAACCCCGCCCCACTGCACATTCCATGAACTCATCGAACTCTTTCTCTGCCTCTATGACAGCTTTCCGTTTTCCCATATCGCGCCGAAATATATCAGCTTTCGCAAAGTCCCATCCAGCGGCAAGCTGAACAATATGAATAAACTGTTCTATAAACAGAATCTTTCCATAGGTTTCCCCCAGGATTTCATCAGAGCCATCGAATAAAGGTTTATAGCCTTTTTTCTGTCTTTTAATGATATCTGAAAGCAAATTCTCGGAAAAATCATCAGGGTAAATATTAAGAATGGCCTCCACTATAACTAAATCAGCAAATGAATTAAGCCTGAAATCTTTAAGCCGCTTTTTTGCCTTATCGCTGAACCAATACCCTGCGTAGATTTTTGCCCTATTCTTTTTGACATAGTTCATAGTTTTTAGGTCTGTGAATGATATAGTATGGAAAGTCTTATTTGCAACTGAAGAGTACCCTTTCCAATGGTCAACTTGTACGACATTAAAGCAGGTAACATCTGCATATTCATCATTCCAGCCTGCCAGTCCTCTCTGGCTCTCATAAACAGGCATATAATTACATATCGGGTTTTTTGCAATAATCAAATTACGACCAAGACGATATTCGGGGACATTCCTTTCCCATTCAACTTTTTTTATTTTGTAGGCAACACAATCGGTTCCATAAATATTCCGCAGATGTTGGATTATATTTTTCGATACAAATAGATTTATCTTCGGATTAATTCCCCTACCAGGATCTAATAAAAATTCAAAATAAAGATTGTACTTTAGAGGATCAACATCAGTGATTCTAAGCACATAGCATATCATGGAGCAGTTGGATTCATCGCTAAATGTGGAATATATGATTCCCCTTTTCCGACACATTGCCGTCATCTCCCATATAACAAGGAAATATTTCTCTAAATGATTTGAAAGGATTGCATCCAATTCCTGTTTAACCCTCATCTGTACTTTTAACGAGGATGTCTCATACCGATATTTGACACCGATATTCACCAAGCATTCAAGATATTCTGCCGCACTGCCAATACCAGCCGGGAACGGGACATCAGGAAGATTATCAATCTGTCGTTTATACAGGTTCTCCTTGGAAAAATATTCCGTCGGGAAAATATATGGAATCTGTTTATCAAAGTTATTGCAGTCTTTTAAGGTTGTAAAGATAAAATGGGAACTTTCCTCCTTGGTGAACGTGCGCTCAGAATCAGCAGAATGACGGCAGAGAATTCTATAACCCTCTGAATCCTTGCAGAGCAGCACAACTTCCTGCCCATCCATGGTAATCTTCTGACCGATTATGGGCTTGATCTCTTCCTCAAGACATTTGGCATAGAACTGCAATGCATAGTCCAATTCATCATACGCAAAAATGATGGTCTTCATTCCCTCTTCTTTTTCTTTTTTCACCAGTTCCCTTACATTTAATAACAACTGCAAATTCTCCTTAATACAATTTCCCCTTTTTAGGCAAGCGTCACAATAGCAAACCAGCTCAATATAGTCAACATTCTATAACTTTACAGAAAAGTTTCTTATAAATCATTTATTTATAATGTTTTACAAACTTTGTCAAAATCGGCATTTTTCGCGTTTTTTACATTTCAAAAACAAAGATAGCGCAATTATGGGGCAAATAAGGTAAAAAGGTCGGTGGAGCGTGCTTTGCAAAGGCGAAGTAGATAAAATTTGACCGAGGGGGGTATTGTGGTATTATTGGTGTGATATAATATATGGAAGGAGTGAAAAAATGAATACAACAAAAATAAGAAACCATTTAACAAAGTACAAAGAAAACAAGTTAGGCATTAAAGAATGTGGGAAATGGTGGAAAAACAACAAAGAATATGGCCATATCCTTCCTTTTGATAAGAAATTTAAAAACATAATACAATCTGGTTTTTATAAACAATTAAAAACACTATTAGAAACAGATTCAGTTCATTTGGGCTTTCATCATCTAAACTCATCACAGGCTTTGGCCTTAAATCTTTTTGGTCCCCTTGTCGTAACGAAACATCTAAATTTAATTGATTCAAATATCAACACATCAAAAGGATTATTTGAATATATAGAAGATCATCAAGAAAATACAAATTTTGACTTTTTTATTGATAACCCTGCAGATAAAAACTACTATTTTGAAGTTAAATATACTGAAAGTTGTTTTGGGAAAGCACAAGATGACAAAAGGCACAGACAAAAATATATAGAAATATATGAGCCAAAGCTTAATTCAATAGCCAATATTACTGAAGAAGAATTTTATCAAGAATATCAGTTATGGAGAAATATAATATATGCTCATAAAGGCATAGTAAACTTTGTTCTTCCTAAATTTAGAGATGATTTAATAACAGCTGTAAAAAAAACAAAAGAAAAAATAATCAACAAAGCATTAAGCAATAGAGTTAGAATAATATTAATTGATGACTTGGTTGAAAGATGTAAGAAAGTCCCAGAACTTAATGAGCATTACACTGAGTTTGAGAATAAGTATCTGAACTTCTGATATCAGCACGAAAAAAAGGCACCACAATGGGTGCCTTTTTTCTGAGCTTAAAATATGTCTTACTCAGTAGGGCGCTTCTTGAAGCTTTTGCTCTCCAGTATTGCCTGTCCTTCCCCAACCTGCTGCTCCATAAGAGCCCGCACCTTGAGCGGCAGTCCAAAGAGGGTGATGAAGCCCTGGGCATCCTTATGGTTGTACAGCTCTCCTGTAGTGAAGGAAGCGATGCTCTCGTTATACAGGCTGTACTTTGACCAGGAGCCGGCACCACGGATAGAGCCTTTGTACAGCTTAAGCTTTACCCAGCCTGTGCAGGTCTTCTGTGTCACATCGATAAATGCCTTGCATGCATCCATCAGCGGAGTGAACCACTTGCCGTCATATATAAGCTCGCTCATTCTGAGTGAAATCTGCTGCTTGAAATGGTAGGTATCCCGGTCCAGGCACAGGTGATCCATCATCTCGTGCGCTACATACAGAATCGATCCACCAGGAGT
>JAEEGF010891415.1_pt1 | contig 10087 bp, 9 predicted proteins | sample 9134171 | NCBI WGS metagenome assembly JAEEGF01 (sample SAMN16246542, study PRJNA631951) | gut metagenome | biome: gut microbiome; feature: rumen; material: AP-attached | host: Bos | place: Iran: Karaj | collected 2018-10 | reverse complement strand
GCTAAAGGCAGACCCTCGGACAACCCGCTGATAGTCCACATCGCTGATGTCGCCTCGCTGAAAGAGCTTGCGAAGAACGTCCCGGAAGAAGCTTACGCCCTTGCGGACGCCTTCTGGCCCGGCCCCCTTACCATGATCCTTAACAAAAAGCCCTGTGTTCCCGACGGAACAACAGGCGGCCTTAAGACCGTTGCCATCCGCTTTCCGGCAGATGATATCGCGCTCGCGCTTATCCGCAGGTCCGGACTCTGTATTGCAGCCCCTAGCGCAAATGCCTCGGGACGCCCAAGCCCCACAACAGCGCAGCATGTGTATGACGACTTAAACGGCCGCATAGAATACATCCTTGACGGCGGGCCTGTAAACATAGGTGTCGAATCCACGATAATCGACCTTACCGGCGAAAAGCCGCTGATACTGCGCCCGGGCTTTATTACCCGTGAGGATCTTGAAAAGGTAATAGGCACAGTCGAATACGATAAGGCCGTGGTTTCGAGGGTTCCAAAGGCAAATATCGTCGCAAAGGCTCCCGGCATGAAATACCGCCATTACGCGCCAAAAGGCGAGCTTGTAATAGTTGAGGGAAGCAGGGAAAATGTCGCCCGGTACATCAACCGCCGCGTGGAAGAGCTGAATGCGGGCGGCCATAAGACCGGCGTTATCGCAACAGACGAGACTGCGCCGCTGTACAAAAGCACAACGGTCTTGTCTCTTGGCAAACGCACTGAAGAAAAAGCCCTTACCCACAGGCTTTTCGCCATTCTGCGCGAGTTTGACGATCTCGGTACCGATCACATGTTTACCGAAAGCTTCTACGATACCGTGCTTTCCGAAGCGATCATGAACCGTCTTAGGAAAGCGGCGGGCTACAAAACAGTGAATGCCGACGAAGAGATCTGATCGCGGCTTCCGGTAAGCCTGCGCAGGGCGCCTTCCCGTCGACGGGGCAAGCCTGCCCTGTTACGGAATCCGCCCGATGACCGTTCGCTCAGTCCTCGACGTGCAGACAGACATATGTCAAGGGCATTCGCTTATCGCACAAAAAAGAGGCTGTATCAAAACAGCCCCGTTTTATGCGGTAATATGTCAGTCGCATTGCATCTGCTCGGCTTCATCCACCTGCTTTTTCATTTCTTCGAAGGAGCCGTCGCGTATACAGGCAAGGAGAGCATCCGTTGCGTGCATGCCGCACAGGAGCTGGTCTTTTGTGATAAGGCCCTGCTCGTATGCGTCCGCCGCTTCGCCGATATCAACGACACGCACCTCCCCGTCGGGGAGCTGCACGACATCAAAGAGAAGATCGTTATATGTGATCTTTTCCGGTGTCTCCACCATCTCCACGATATCGCAGTACCACTTGCACAGATTGCCGTCCTTATCCCGCAGTTTGCTGACTTTTATATGTTTGTCGATAAAAAACACAGATGTGCCCGTGGCAAAATCGGTTTTGCAGTTAAGGGTTTTCCAGCGCGTGACAAGGATCTTCCCGGGTTCGTAGCGAAGGATGATATCGTCCTTAAGCCACTTTATCTCGTCGGGAATGTAGCGGCGTCTATATATCTCCGGCAGCTTTTTCATGACAGACCTCCGGTAAAAAGGGGCTTAAAGCCCGTTAGTTCGAAGATTACAGATTAAGCGGTTTTACAAAAGCAGATGTGCTTTTCAATAGAATAACACACTCAACGGTTTTTGTACACACAAAAACTTTCGGAATATCAAGATATGCATTCCCGGCCTTACCAAAGGAATGCGATACTTTAGGAGGCTATAATGGCACTTGTTGTTGTGACCGGCATGTCCGGAGCAGGCAAATCCAAAGCGATAAACACCCTCGAAGACCTCGGGTATTACTGCGTTGACAACCTTCCGCCCCAGTTCCTTGTAAACTTCGCGGACCTTTACGGCATGTCCGAAGGCCACGAATCAAAGAAGATCGCTACGGTAGTTGACGTCCGCGGGAAAGAAAGCTTTCCCGACTTTTTCGAGGCCATGAACAGGCTTAAAGAGAAGGCATATCCTTACAAAGTCCTTTTTCTCGATGCGGATGACACCGTGCTCTGCAACCGTTACAAGGAGACAAGGCGCGCGCACCCCCTTATTGAAAGCTGCACTTCCATCGAAGAAGCCATAAGGCTCGAGCGCGAGCTTATGACTCCCGCAAAGGCTATCGCCGACTACGTTATCGACACCTCAAAGCTTATGCCTGCGGAGCTTCGCGAAAACATCACTTCGATCCTTGAAGGCGATGAACAGAGCGGCCTGCAGATCCAGCTGATCTCTTTCGGATATAAAAACGGCCTCCCGAAGGAAGCCGATCTTGTATTTGATGTCCGATTCCTGCCAAATCCCTTCTATGTTCCTTCTCTCAAAGAGCACAACGGAACAGAGAAATGCATAGAAGAATACGTAATGCAGTCCCTTACGAGCAAGCGTTTCCGTTCCAAGCTTTTCAACCTTGTGGAATTCCTGCTCCCTTTGTACAAAAAAGAGGGAAAATCAAGGCTTGTAATAGCCTTCGGATGTACCGGCGGCAAGCATCGTTCCGTTCTGTTTGCGCGTCTCCTTGCGGAGCGCCTTGAAAAGAACGGCTGGCATGTCCTTGTGACCCACAGGGATATCAAGAGCACAAGGCACGGGGACTGAATATCTGAGCATCCTGTCTTCCATATACCCGCAGATCTGCCAGAATCCTGGAGAACAGCGGCATTCTCAGGTCTTTTTGATATTGCGTCTCATACCGTAGATCACGGCAGCAATAAAGACCAAAGCAGCGACAGCCGCCTTTGCAATTTTCACCGCAAATATCAGATACGGCGGATCTTCTATCCAGTACCAGTTCAGCACTTCAATGGTATACGGAACATAAAGACTGCTCCTCATAAAGAGCTCCGGTACCCTGTAGAGCACTGCGCAAACGAGCCCCGCCACACACAGGAATCCTGCCTGGTTCGTCACAAACTGTCCTATCGCAAACACAAGGACATAGTAAAGCAGGCTCTTAAACCCGCAGGACAGCAGCATAAGGAGCAGTTCGATCCACATCGGCAGAAGTGAAATATGCCCAAACTTAAAATACAGGTAATACTTTGCTCCCGGATCAAAATCCAGTTCTATCCCGGCAACGATCAGCAGCTCCATCAGGAAAAATGCGCCCAGCACCGCAAGGCCGCAGAAGAAGTTGTCTTTTATCACCTGTTTTCTGCTTCGCAGCATGCTGTTAAATGTCAAAGCCCCGGATGCGGCTTCGGACACGGAAATAACGCATACGAGGATCAGCGAGACAATAATATTCACCAGCAGTATTTTTTTCTCCATACCGGCAACATACGCATCTCTAGTGCGTCCTGCCTCATCAAGCAGCCCGCCTTCTTTAACATCTTTGTAGGCCAGCCCCTTGTCTTTTAAGAACTCAAGCACCTTGATCTTGTCATAAATACCCTGAGCGGTATCGCTTTCGAGCCTCGGGTCATACTGTTCACCCCATTTTTGAAGTTCAGCATTGACAGTCGCTATCTGTTCGTCAAGAGACGGCCCGTTGTTGTCATAATCCTCAACCTCATACTTGAACCACCTGTAATGTACCTTACCGGTACTGCGGAAGATCTGTATCGACGAGACAAGCAGATAGATCACCATCCCCACAAACATGACAGGAAGCACTATGCCTTTCATCAGGCGAAACAAAACATACTTCAACGTTCCGCACCTCCGTACAGTTTTTCGCATTCTTTAACACCTATCAGGCGATACCCGCTGGTCTTTGTCACAGCGTCAGCCACCTCAGAACTCTCCAGCGCAACCGTCAGCTCATTTCCGTTTATCTCAACGATCTGCCTCTTTTCAAAACAGGACGCAGCCTCACTCGCGCCTGCCTCCGTTTCGAATGTCAGGGTAAACATCTTGCTCTTAAGCGCAGATCTGTGGAGAGGCGTAAGCACTCCATCCTCAAGTCTGTATATGGTATCACAGTATTTATGCATATGTGCTTCTACATGCGTTACGAGCACTATGGTTCTTCCCTTTGCCTTTTCTTCTCCGAGGATTTCAAAAAACACGTCTATACTCTTTGTGTCGAGGCCGTTGGTGGGTTCATCCAAAAGCAGCACGGGAGTATTTGCACAAATGCTCATTATTATGGCAAGCTTCTGCCGCATGCCCATGGAGTAGCCGCCTGTTTTTTTCTCTACGGCCGTAAGCAGATCAAAGCGTGCAAGACAGTCATCCACACGTTCTTCATCATAATCCTCACGAAGATAAAAACGCAGGTTATCCCTGCCGGACATATTATTCCAGAAGCTCGGGTTTTCGATGATCCCACTGCACGGCAGGAGTCTGTCAACCATTTTTCCATCAAAGGTCAGCTGCCCTCCCTTAGCCTTGAGAAGCCCGGTGAGTATTTTGAGAAATGTGGTCTTTCCGCTTCCGTTCCGGCCCTCGATCCCTGTGATCTTCCCCGGCTCCTCAACAAAACCGACTCCCCGCAGGACCTTGTTTTTTCCGTAGTTAAATCGGATATCTTCACATTTTATCATATTACTGTCATTCATTTTCCGTCCCCTGGCAAACATCCTTCCGACAGGTTTCTCTTTTCCGTCTTGTATTCATCAGTAACTTTTATATTGATCCCGCTTTCCACAACTGTGATAACAAGCGCGTACTTATCAGACCATTCCGCAACTCCATCCGCATTCGTCCAAAAAGTCTTAAGCAATATCCTATCATCAAGAATCTCGCATACCCCCGGTTCAAGCCTGCTGTAATATCCCTTCAGATCGTCAAGGGTACTCAGTCCAACGGTCTCTTCCCACCAAAACGAGTGTATTTCCTGCCCGTCATCATATTTCAGTTCCTTGCCGTCAGACTCGTGAAAAGTCACAGGCAGATAACACAATTCCCCTTCGGATCCGTAACAAGACACCGTTGTTATAAGCTCCTTAAGGTAAAAATGATCCTCTTCGTACGTTATGTAAAAATAATGCCCCTCCTTAAAGAACAGGTATCCTTCTATGGTGTGCTTTCCGGGTTTATCGGGATATTTGACGGTGATAAGATAAAAGGGCGAATCCCATATCTTTTCCGTGTAATGAACTTTATTCCGAATATCGAATCCAATGCAGCGCGGCGGTGTCTGTTCTCCCCACGGTCTTGTGTCCGACAGTTCTTCTATCCCAAACGTCACAAGTTCATCATAAGATGCCAGCGAGACATCAAATTTATTTTTTTTAAAGAGTCTGAAAAATATGATGCTTGCAATGACCGTGATCAAAACAGCAAGCACCATAAAAAATACCCGTTTCGGATTGAATAATCCTGCGCTTTTTTTCATTGGTTCTCCATGTGCAGTCTGCAGTACATCCTTTTCGTACTGTAGCAGGAACAACTGCTGCTTCTGTTGTTATTTCTCAATTACCGTTGTCAGGCAAAAACTCCTATCAAGAACAACCGACTCTAAAAACCTTGTATCTATCAATTCTGCCGGATAATATGAATACTGGCTTTCAAAGGAGCCCGATTCATCCCATGTGTCATTAACAACCACAAAATCAAAGTACTTTTCAACCGGCTTGATCCTTGATGTTTTCGTATAGTACGATGCCTTAAACCTTATATAGCCACATCCGGGCATTTCATGTTCGGGAATAGAAAAAATGCAGGCCTCACCTTTGTTTATAGTCTCTTTAAGCCACGAATATATCCATTCCGAATCACGAAAATTATAGCCGGTCTTATACCTTGTAACTCTGTACTGATCGAACATATCCTGAAGGACATCGTCCTGATAACCTGTAGGTAAACCTGTCGCAAGGTTATGTGTGATATACACCTTGTCACGCGCATTTTTTACTGTTTTATAGAACATGTCGTTTACAGTAGGTTTTGTGTGGGGTGATGTTGAGGCCCCGTAAAACTCCAACAACGAAACAGTAGCCGCTGCCCAGCACACCCCCTGCTTGGGGTCGATCTTGTCACGATCAGGAACTGCTCTGTTTGCATTGTATGCGGCCACTAAATTACTCTGGGAATGGTTTTTGCAGTTCAGGATTTTTCTTTCAACTTCAGTTATAGTTACTGTTCCCCAAGCACCTGCTTTGCGACATTCTTTGGTAATGTAATCTTTTCGCTCATTTGTATCTCTGTAAACAAACCCACAATAATCAGTTTTGCTTCCTTCAAGGTGCTGAATCAATTCCGGAAAAACAATAATTCCTAACGCAATAAGAAGAACAATGGCAACTAACGAGTATTTTGCGAGTTTTTTCATGTCTATTTATATACCTCCGCTTCCTTTTTTGTTTTCTCTTTATGTTCGTCAGTAACGATGATAGTAAACCCTGTTTCCGTAGCAGTAATGACCAGTGCATATTCTGGCGTCCACTCGGGCGGATCATGCATAAACTTGTGAAATTCCTTTATCAATATCTTGTCACTCAAAATATCGCACGTGCCGGAATCAATCCTGCTATAATACTCTTTTAGATCATCAAACGATTTAAGGCCTACTGTTTCGCTCCACATAAAATAATAAGACTGTGTTTCATCGCTAAAGTAGAAATAATTACTGTCCGCCGGGTGATAAATAACAGGAAGAAAGAAAGAATCATGTGTGTATTCATAGTAATATGCTGAACTGACCAAATCCCTCAAGTAAACATAATCCTTTTCGACAGTCATATAAAAGTAATGGCCGTCCTTGCAGAAGAGATACCCCTCTTCTATGTTGCTTTCAGGTTTATCCTTATAATCCACAGTGTAAATATAATATGGGGATTTTTTGACTTTTTCAGACAGATCTTTTATATCTTCCACGGTAAATGCTGTATAATGAACCTGTCCCTGATTCCTCCATGGCTCAGAATCCGCCAGATCATTGAGGGTAAGCGTGACTTGCTCATCAAGAGAAGTATGCGAAACATCATATTTCTCTTTCTTAAGAAGATGGAAAATCAATACACCTGCGCAAAGCAATACCAAAATGCCAAGAACAAATAGTAAAATTCTTTTGCCATTGAACAATTGCACTTGTTTTCCCATAAGAAACCCCCACCGTTAGAAAATTAACACTCCACCTTGACTGAATTGTAACACCCCGGTAAATATCTGTCAATACCGGGGTGTTTCATGTCATTGTTTCATTTCATTTCTTGTCTTATGGTTCATAAAATTCAAATATTACGCAATCATTGTTTCTTGTTATAGCTTCAACATCATTGGAAGGTCTTACCGTCCAGACTACCGTAACCGCGCCAAGCCACCTGCAAAGCTTTGCAAGAGGAGATTTACAGGTAACATTGTACGCCATAAACTGCGGCCTCGAGATCACATTGACAAGCATGTTTGCAAGGCACCATGTGGCAGGCGTAACTTTGCCATGGTTAAGATCCTTCGTATACGAAGAAAGCTGGCCGCGGAAGATGTCCGGTGCATTCTTTTTGAACCACCCCACGATAAAGGGCTGGAAGCTCTCTATGCAGAACTTTCCCTTATATCCGCGCAGCATTACCAGTGCCTTTTCGCAGAGCTCATTGTTGCGCGGTCCGTCCTTGAGTTCCACTATAAGCGGTGTCCTCCCGTTTACACAGGCAAGGACATCGGAAAAGAGCGGGATTTTCTCTTCTGTTCCGCAAAGCCTGAACTCCTGCAGCTCCTCAAATGTATAATCGTCAACACGCCCCTGTACACCGCAGACGCGGTCGAGTGTATCGTCATGGAATACCACTATCTGTCCGTCCTTTGAAAGCTGGATATCCAGCTCGATCCCGTATCCGTGGCTGCAGGCATGGTCAAAAGCGGTAAGAGAGTTTTCGGGAACCGACTTATCCTGTGTATGCAGCCCTCTGTGTGCAAACTTCCCGTTCACGAACGGAGCGCGCTGCTCAGCCGTCGACGCTGCCGGAGCCACCAGATAAACGGTCACGGCACCAAGTACTCCCACTATCAATAACAATATCAAAAAAAACATAACAAACCTCCTTTTGCAGGGCGATCGATCCTGTACATCAGCACACAGTCCGCCCATGCTTCCTATACTGTATAAATAGCAGATTACGCGGAAAATGTAAAGCCTCTTTACATCACGATCGATTTTCCCGGGCCGTCTCTATCCTGCGGGATTTCTATTGTGCAGGCCATCCCCTGCCTTTTTTTTATTTCTTATTAAAAGTTAGTATTGGAAAAAGCTCCGCTCTGTGATAGAATGTTTCTCGATATCAACAAGAACATCATCCGTTGATGAAAAAGGAGTCACATTGGACCAGCAAAAACAGGAAAATAATTTTATAGTATTCTTAAAATCACTCATCCCGATGCTTGTTGCACTCGGCATACAGATAAGCGTGGGAGGCATTGCCATGTTCTTCGGCTCTTTTACAAAGACGGCCGAAGTCATTGCCGAATACCCGAACCTCGACGCAGAAACGCTGTCAGCCCTCGTTTCACAAAGGCTTCTTACAGACGAATTGTTCATGGGGCTTGTTACGCTTTCGACCATGCTCGTGCTGGCAGTCGTATTCGGGATCTGGTTTTTCACGCATCCGGTCTCAAAGACCATGAACAGCACGAAATCGGCGCTTCCGGCAAGGAATATCGGGATCATAATCCTCGCGGGCATCTTCACGCAGCTTGGCATTTCAATACTGCTGACGCTCATCCTGCCTCTCATGCCGAAGATCTCAAACAGTTACTCGCAGACCATGGAGGGTCTCTCCTCCGGCGGTCCTGTAGTTACGCTGCTCTCCGTCGTGTTCCTCGCGCCTTTTGCCGAAGAACTCATTTTCCGCGGGCTCACGTTCCGTACAACGATCCGCAGCTGGCGCAATTTCCTGCTTGTTAACTTCCTGCAGGCTCTGTACTTCGGTATCTACCACCTGCAGCCCGTCCAGAGCGTCTATGCCTTCCTGCTCGGACTTGCCCTCGGATACGTTGCCTTCAGGCTTAACAACATTTATGCGAGCATACTCTTCCACGCCGCAATAAACGGCTCAAGCTTCCTTGTTGTGATGCTTCCGGAAAGCCTGTTCGAGAACACGCTCCTTTTGTTGCTCATAGGCCTTGTTTGTATCCCGATAGTGTTCGGACTGCTCTATATGCTTAAGCGTCCCACCATTGCCCCGGTTTATTCCGGCGCGTCTTCCCGCGTAATACCCGCGGCCCCGGCAGCTCCCGGTCCGGTTTACGGCCCCGAATACACACAGAACAACACTGTTTCTGATGATGATAATAAAAACGAAAGCGATCAGTAGGAGGAAATCCAATGTTAGATTTAAGATTTGTCAGAGAAAACCCCGAGCTTGTAAAACAGAACATCCGCAACAAGTTCCAGGACGAAAAGCTTCCCCTTGTAGATGAAGTCTGCGAGCTTGCAAAAGAAGCAAGCGCAACACAGACGGAAGCCGACGGCATCCGTGCCCGCAGGAACACCGTTTCCAAGCAGATAGGCGCCCTTATGGGCCAGGGCAAAAAGGACGAGGCAATGGCCTTGAAAGAACAGCTTGCAGCAGATGCAGCCCGTCTTCCGGAGCTTGAAGCAAAGGAGACCGAGCTTCAGGAGCGCATCAAAAAGATAATGATGACCATCCCGAATATCATCGACCCTTCCGTTCCCATCGGCAAAGACGACAGTGAAAACGTAGAAGTCGAGCGCTTTGGCGAGCCTGTCGTTCCTGATTTTGAAATTCCTTATCATACAGATATTATGGAGAGATTCAATGGTGTAGATTTCGAAGCTGCAAGAAGAGTAGCTGGTAACGGCTTCTACTACCTCATGGGTGACATTGCAAGACTTCACTCAGCAGTTATCTCTTATGCAAGAGACTTTATGATCGACAGAGGATTTACATATTGCATTCCTCCTTACATGATTCATGGCAATGTTGTTGAAGGTGTTATGAGTTTCCCTGAAATGGAAGCTATGATGTATAAGATTGAGGGCGAGGACCTTTACCTCATCGGTACAAGTGAGCATTCAATGATCGGTAAGTTCAAGGATCAGCAGATCATGGAGGAAGAACTTCCTCAGACTCTTACAAGCTATTCACCTTGCTTCAGAAAAGAGAAGGGTGCTCATGGTATTGAGGAGAGAGGTGTTTAC
>JAEEGF010804613.1_pt1 | contig 10087 bp, 8 predicted proteins | sample 9134171 | NCBI WGS metagenome assembly JAEEGF01 (sample SAMN16246542, study PRJNA631951) | gut metagenome | biome: gut microbiome; feature: rumen; material: AP-attached | host: Bos | place: Iran: Karaj | collected 2018-10 | reverse complement strand
TCATCCCGTCACCTGCATCCAACGGACCCGCCACAATCGTATCACAATCGATAAACAAATACCTTCCTTTGACCAAATGCCGCACCGACGTTTTTATCCATCTTGAACGATACATGGGAGGAAGCGTTGCGTCCTCAAAAGGAACGACAATCTTCTCTGAAACATAATCCAAAATCAGCGCCCGTTTTCCGACAAGCAACTGATCGGTCATGTCATCGACAATCAAGACAATATGAGCGTCAGGATTCCGATGTCGGGCTGAGAAAACCGAAATCAATGCTTGCTCAATATAGTGCTTCTCAGGAGCACAAGTTAAGACATATACTAGTTTCGTTATCATAATCTAATTATTCAACATGTATCACTTGGCTTCATCCGTCCTTATCCACTCACCCATCCTATAATCCCATTCTTTGGGTTCAAAGCTACCAAGTCCCCCTTCCGGATAAAAAGTAACCTCGCCAAAATACACTTTCCCGTCAATTTGATAGAAATCAACACGCACAAACGGATTGTCCACATAATCAGCAATCTTCTCGGCCAACATCAGCATGGTATCATAGCATTGCGGGCGGGGAACCCGTTCCTTCATGTTCCCATGGTGGTTTCGAGTGAAAGGCATCAACTGCCAATCCATATCGTATGCATCAAGTTTCAACCTTGACTGACGTCCCGAACACACAAACACACATTTGCATTTCCCTCCAAAGACCATGAACTTGTAATCCGTAAGACCCGCCTTGTTCCCTTCGTCCAAATACGCTTCCGCGATAATCCTTCTCTTGATGCCCTTATAGGCCCATTGCCTGCCCTCATAATGATAGTAGTCGGCTTTCAATGCTTCGGTAAGTTTTTTTCTCGCAGAAGTATAATTGAACGAAGTCTTGTCCTTGCACAAAACAACACTTGCGGAATCGTGGGTACACTTCAGCACAAAACGATCGGGCAATCTGGCAAAATCGATGTCATCGAACCTATCCCAAACGCCCAAGGTAGGAATGATATACTCATTCCCGATCAAATCACCCACAATGCGCTTCGCTTCAAACTTGTCAACAAGATCATGATATACATCCTTCCTGTCGTAAAGTTTCAGCCATTGTATTTTCTCGTTGAAGGTCTTGGGATGCTCCAAATCACACTTGTAGCCCAATCTTTTCTTAAAAATATGTCTGATTGACCAACGGTCCGGCATCAGATAATTCCAAAACCAATCCTTTACTGCAAAGTTTGTCTTCCTATAGATTCGTTTGGGATGAATAAAACTCATGATGTTTATTTCAGTAAAACACTAAGATATTTTTTCACGGCAACCATGGGCATATGACGCCAACAATATTTCTTTCCCAGAACACCCCAAAGATAGGACAACGTGTCCACATAACCCGCTTTTTCAAGTGCATACCATCTATCGTCCAGCAACGAATAGTTTACGTCAAAAGGTTGGAGAGGCACTTGCGTTTGATTGGTGTTTAAGGAATCAGCCACCAATCCGTTGAATTGTTCAGGGGTGATCATGGCATGCTTCAACCGTTCGCCTTGACGCTTACGATATGCCTCATCCGAAACAAGACGATGCGCTTCTTCCATGAAACGCTCTTCATCCTGGAACGAAATGGAGAATTTGTCGTTAAAACAGATGGCCTGCTCGGTTTCGTCATCAGGAGTACCCGGATAGTAATACTGCAAGATAGGTTTGGCGTTCACTGCGGCAAGTTGCGACATCAGGGATCCGCTTGCAGGACAAGTTCCCATATAGATATCACAGTGCTTAAACACCTCGTTGATGTCTTTTCTGTAATTGATATAAACGAACCGGCCTTCAAACCCGTTGTCTTTGACAAACCTATCAATAACGTAGTTGATTCCATCGCTGATTTTTGTAGCGAACAGAAACACCACTTCGGGGTTTTCATCCAACAGCCTTTTCACCAGCCTCCAGAACATACGCTTCTCGTCCAAGACCTTATACAAATCACCTCCTGAAAAGACGATCACTTTGTCCGATGTACATTGTTCGGGAAAACCTTGAAAAGGAATGCCGTCATTTATGGGGTAAAACGGCACAAGCAACTGTTGCTCAGGCTTGATGCCTCTTCTTTGCTGGGACACAGAGACTCCGAATTGCCGGAACTCAATAGAATAATCAATGGCATTTTTGCCAAGCCAAAACGTTTGGTCTGCCAGATTGATGATATAGCGCTTTATAGCCGAGGGAAGCACATACAACGCAGGCAAGACAACCGCATCGGCCACCATGTGCAGTAAAATCTGTTCAGGACAGAAACTGACCACCGCATCAAGGAAATAACGGTTTCTTTCCGCATCCTTCCCAGGAGGAACAACGACAACCTTCACTGAAGGATAGGCACCTACCTCATCCAGGATGTCGGCAAACCTTGTCTTACGCTTTGCCAAGTCATCCGCGGTAGTGATATACATCACCTCTTTTCCTGCCGACGCCAAAGCTTCGATGTACTGCAACGCCAACACGAATGACTTGCAGAATGCATCATAAAACACCACCCTATCCTTGACCGGTTGAAACTCTTTTGAAGGCACGCCGAGAAGCTTATGACCAATACGCTCCAACAAATCCTCCAACTCGTCATCGGCATAAATCCAATTGAATTGTTGGGCAATGGTTACGCATTTCTTTATATAATCCAAAGAAGCCTCACAATCTCCTTCGGCAAACGCCTCCTGAGCCATGTGCTTGATCCCTTTGAATCCTTGCTTAATATTTCCGATGGACAGTTTCAACATTTATCTTCAGCTATTCATCAATGTCTCAAACTCTTTCTTGATTCCATGATGCACACACACTTGATGCGGGAAATTGCCCCAGTTGCCTTCGATGACAACCCATCCTTCAGGCGTGAGAGCAAAATCAAAACCGACATACTGATGGTATTTCGGCAAAGAATTATGGAGTTCACTCGACACCTTGATCAATTCATCCCACCTTGGCACCTGCCATCCCTTGTATTTGAGACCTGAATTGGGATGCTTCTCCACTATATTGGTGAAAACATCATATCCGTCGGTAACCAGGACTCCTGTTTCTGCATCGGGAACGGCCATCAGTCCGCCATCATTGTGACAGTTGTCCACCACATTCCCGTTCTTTCCGGTTCTGAACAACGGAAGCAACACCTTGCATCCATGAGAAGTCCTTATGGAAGGGACACGGATGGTATTCACCGACGACTCATGCCATGCTGCCATCGCTGGGTCTTGGATAATCAATTCTTCAAACAACCATTTGCCATCGTCAAGTCCCTTGTAATGGCCAAGAAGTTCAGTGAAGCCACCTTTATAGTCCTTCATATCCACAATATGCACACCTATCCCGTTAGCCCTAAACCTTGGCTTGGCGATAAAACGATCGTGCTTGTTGCAGAACCTTTCGATCTCCTCAACATCCGCATCAGCATCGACCCTGCATACATCACGCTTAAAGAAGGGTTTTGCCATATTGTAAAACGACCATTTATCGGTCAACTCGGCCACGATTTTCCACCCAGGCTTACCGTATTTCTTTAACCCGCTTTGATTGCAATACTCATCTTTCTGTCCGTACGACAAGAGTGTCCCGATGTAGCTCTCCGGCTCATGACGGCAATCATAAAGAAAGTATTCTTCCGGAAGCAATCCATAGAGCAGGTAACACCTCACCATGTCGCGTTTGGTCCTTTCAACAAGCTTGGGATCCTTTCGCTCTTCCTCGGTCAAAACGAGTTTCAGGCTGGATTCAACATCTTCGCTGAAAGGGACCTCATTACGGTCAATTTTGTGTATGGAGTTCTTCATGAACCTGTTGATCCGAAAACCCAATCCGAATTTCGGATACTTTTTCAACAGACGATCTATGGCTTTTCTTGTTTTCTTATTCATTGTTAGGAACACGTTATGGTTACCATTCTAGTTGTCCAAAACCTCACATTCATTTCAGCGATTTGGGAGCAAACTCATGTGTCACCATCGTAGGATAATAAACACCCACGTAATGGTCAAAGTAATCGACACGTCCATTCAACACCTCAAAGCGGTGGGCGTTCCGATCCATATAATAACATGTATTTCTGGTGACATACATATTGTTGACCCTATAGTTGCCCGCACAGAACAAACCGCCAGGAACATGGAAAACAGCCCTGTAATATCCCTTGGACAAGTGTTCCATTTGCGTTTCGACATTAAAGAGGCAGATATTCTGGGAGTTGTAGACGTGAGGATTCACTGCCAAGGTCAAGCCTGGCTCATGGTTGTAAAACTCATACACCAAATCAAAGGGCATGGCCGAATTCAAGTTATTGCCTTTATACTCAACAGCCGACTTCAAAATGGTGATACTCCCATGACGGGGTCCGGTCTCCAACGTCCATTCATGGTTCTCCTCACCGCGCAAGGTCTCTTGTTCAAGGTATAGGTCAACGATCTCATTCACTTCGCCTATCGCTTTCACGCTGCCATTTTCAAGCAGCACGCAGTTTTGACACAACTGTCTAATACTCGCCATATTATGACTCACAAACAGCACCGTTCTTCCTTCGCCTTGCGACACATCCTGCATTTTTCCGATGGCTTTCTTCTGGAATTCAGCGTCACCCACGGCCAACACCTCATCCACCACAAGAATCTCCGGGTCAAGGTGGGCCGCCACGGCAAAACCAAGACGTACCTTCATACCGCTACTGTAACGTTTCACCGGGGTGTCAATATAGCGTTCACATCCTGAGAAATCGACAATCTCGTCCAACTTGCTGTTGATCTCGCTCTTGGTCATGCCCAAGATAGATCCATTCATAAAAATATTCTCCTTTCCTGTCAATTCCGGATGGAACCCCGTCCCCACCTCAAGCAAGGAACCGATGCGGCCTCTTGCTTTGATGGTTCCCAAGGTGGGACCGGTAACACGCGACAAAAGCTTCAGCAAAGTGCTCTTGCCTGCGCCGTTTTTTCCGATGATGCCCATCACATCACCTTGTTCAACCTTGAAGTCGATATCATTCAAAGCCCATACATATTCGCTATCTGCCTTTTTGGAGCGGTCGTTCACCGAGCCCACCTTAAGATAGGGATCCTCTTTACGAAGAATGCTGACAGTCCACCACCTTTTCAAGTCGTGGCTCAAAGTTCCTGTCGACACCAAACCCAAGCGATACTGCTTGCTGACATGGTTGAATTCAATTGCTGTTGTCATATTGTTATTATTGATTGTTCAAATTAAAGTGGAATCATTCGGATAGGGTCAACTATCTTGTTCTTTCCAATACTTGATCAGGTGAATCCATTTCTTGAAAAACGAAACAAAATAGTATCCTCTTGAATGCCAGTTACGTCCTTTACGGTAAACCTTCTGATTGTGGTCATAACATTCAAACCCAGTGCCTACAAACTCAAAATGCTCATCGGTTGAAGTTGGGATGCTATCATACAAATCCTGCATCCGTCCGTCATTGGTGGGCATAGTACCCGATCCATCAAGGCCAATGTTTCTCACCAATGATTCAACCGGGATGATTTGATACAAGTCGGACAGAATCATATAAACAGCCATGTGATAGTCGATGACATGAGAATGGCTCTTGTCAGCATTGGACAGTTCGATCAGCGCGTTCATGAAACTCGGTCCGCTTTTCTTGTACACCTTTATCAGGTTCCTAATGGTAAGCCGGCTCCTATACCATTTATAGTCCAACCAGGGAATCGCCTGCTGTTTTTTTGTCCAATAGCCCATCCCCCACGGAGTCACGCTCACATTGGTTCTAAAGAAAGTATTGCCTTTTGACTTGATAGGGAAATACCATCGGAAAGCGCACAAGCTCAACACACTCTCATCGTTTTCAAACTTTTCCAACCCTTTGTTCATATATTCAAGGAAATTGGGGGAAAACACATTGTCGTCTTCCGTGGTTATATATCTATCGTGAGTCTTCATTATCCACAAAGCAAGCCAAAGGAGGTTTCCTTTGTCACCTGGATTCCAAGTGCCATAGTTTTCCTTCCTTTGAATCACATGGAGTTTCTTGAACCCCATGTCGCCGCAGTTTTCCAAAAACTCCTTGTTTTTCTTCCAGCCTTCCACGTATTTCTCGGAAGGCGGGTAATCCAAGGCGACATACACTTCGGTCTGGTCAGCCCAAGTGCATCGAGACAACGACTCCAGGCATTTTTTCAAATGCTCGTGCCGGTTCAAAGTAGGTATCAAGACAGGTGCTACTATCATTATACTGCTTTTGATTCACAATAGGTATTCAATTGCCTCATTTTCGTGTCCCACCCCTTGGCCATGATCGTATCTATCACGCCCGGGGGAATCTGGATCGGATCAGATCGGTAGGCCGACAATATCACATCGGCCAAGTCCTCCATACGTTCCACAGGAAAATAAAACAATGGCTCAAACTTCTCCAAATCATTGTATTTCATCCACGAACCGTGTACTATCTTTTTGTTGCACAATATGTACTGCATCACGCATGAAGACGCCGCATCCGTCGTCTGGACATGCACAAACATGTCAGTAGCATTTCTCAACAAATACATGTCCGGATAACTAAGGAACTCATCAATTACCACTCCTTTCAACCCATGTTGTGCACATCTATCGAGAACCCATTGGTCATAGCCCTTTTTCGGCACTTTCCCGTAGGTGAATGGAAATAGTAAGGTCACATTTTGGGGAAGGCCATCTTTGACTTTCGCAACGGCTTCAATGATGCACTCATGCCGTTGCGACAACCGAGTATTATAACCACAGGTAATAACATATCTTCCTTCCAATCCAAATCGGTCTTTCGATGCTTCCACCGGTGCCGTCGGATTTTCCTCCTTAAGAAAATCCACATATTCCAGCCCCCAACTAATCGGCAAAATCTTTGCCGGACTGCAGTTGAACTTCTTCACCACCTCAATACCCAACTGGGTTTCAGGATCAACCATGACGCAGGTGGAAGCATCGTAAACTTTCCTCAGTTTCTTTATCGAACTCTCATTTTCCACTCGAAGCACATCGCTCCCCCAAGGGGTAATCACAATGTTTTTGGTCAACCTCTTCAACCAAGGTATGGCATGGCTTACCCGAGGGGTTGCAAAATGGATATTAACAATGTCAAAACGTTCCTTTGACAAGATCACAAATCTTTTGACAAAACGGAACCAATTGATGAATTTGACTATCCTTTTGTTTTTTATTGTACCCGCATAAGGTACTATCCTGATGAATCTATGGATGTTTTCAAAAGTATCCGCAGGAAAGAATTCTTGAGGCCGATTGGTCAACAATGAAAAATCAACCAAAGGATTCACCTTTTTCCAATTCCGGATAAAATCGGCCAAATGTCCTGAATAGCAGTTATATCCTATCACCAACACGCTATACTTCCGATTCTCCATAAGCCACCCTATTATCCCACATTGATTGTCTTCAAATAATCCCCCCAATCGCCCATGTCTTTCCACGCGTGTTCACTGACGGGGAAGCACCCTACACGTCCTCCTTTTTCCTTTACGATTGACATCAACTGCGTAATATGGAAAAACTCGCCTTCAGGTATTTCCGCTATACAATTCGGATTCAGTATATACACGCCGGTATTGACCATATAAGTCAATTCGGGCTTCTCTTTCATCTCGCTCATCAAGCCTTGCTCACCCGTCTCCACCACACCGTATGGGATACAGAAGCTCTTCACTGCCGTGACCACTGTGATGTCATTGTTGTTCTCAAGATGATACTCATAGACATCGTGCATGTCCTGATCAATGACAATGTCACAATTGGAAACGAAGAACGGGGTGGACACCTTCCCTTTCAAAAGCGACAGGCTCCCGATAGTTCCCAACGGCTTATCTTCTTCAATAAACTCGATATCATACTTATGCTCCAATTGGTCAAGGTAAAACCGCAGCATGTTGCTTTTATAGTCCACCGACAAATAAAACTTGTGACATCCTATGCTTTCAAAGCGATCCATGATTTCCTCGACAATCGTCTTCTCACCCACAGGAACCATCGGTTTGGGAATCACATTGGTCAACGGTTTAAGCCGTGTCCCCTTCCCTCCTGCCATAATAACCACAGGGAGCTCCAAAGGCTTGTCTTCCTTCAGTTCCTCTTTCTGTACGTCCACGACGTCCTCCCAGAAAACAACGTCCGTCAATTCCCCATCTTCCTTGAGTACAGGCATCAGTTCCGCCCTGTTCTGGAGCATCCAAACCTTGACTTGATTTCTGTCTTCGTTTTCTTTGGCGTATCGCTTTGTACTATTGTCGACAACGCTCTCGATAGGCGTATCAAAAGCCACCTTGGCAATGATGGCACGTTGCAAATCACCGATTGTGATGATGCCTAAAAAACGTGTATCCTTAAACACCAACAAGGACTTCACGCGTTTCTGGTTCATCAGCCCCAAGGTCTGGATGATGGTCTCTTGAGCGTCAATAAACCTCCTTGTTATTCTATCAGAAAAGTACATCGCCATTCATTTAGCCCTCATGACCTTTGAGGGAACCTCATAGACAATACAATCCGAAGGAAGTGACTTCACAACGACGGTTCCCGCGCCAATTACGGCATTCTCACCTATCTCGATCTGATTGGCAATCAAAGCACCCGTGCCAAGGAAAGAGCCTTTGCCCACTTTACATCCTCCGTTCACTATCGCTCCCGTCGAAATATGGCAAAAGTCCCCAATCTCCGAATCGTGTTCCACATCCGCAAAAGTGTTGATGATGCAGCCCTTCCCTATCTTTGCTCCCGCATTCACCACGGCCTGGTGCATGACAACGGTTCCTTCCCCGACAGTGGCACATCTCGAAACACAGGCTGTAGGTGAAATGACGGTTGCCAAACGTCCCCCGACTTTTTCCACCCTCTGGTGCAACGCCATCCTCAAATCAGGTGATTTGATCTGTCCGACAGTCACGACAAACTCGGCTATGTCGATATATTTTGCCATGTCGTCATCCGTCCCGACAACTTCATAGTCCAACACATGTTCCCCCACTTTCTCGGGCTTGTCGAGCACGCCCAAAATCGTGTAGCCCGCACATTCGGCAACATCGATGACCGACCTGCAATGGCCGCCGCCACCGATTAGAATAAGGTTTTTGTCTTTCATTTTACCAGTCTCACGCTGCTGGGGATGTTCACCACCCTATCCGCAAACCAAACCGTATGCTCCAAACTGTCATGCTCGCAATGCGCGAACATGGGTAAGCGATGCATCACTTCCCAAATGGGCCGAGTCATCACACCGTTGTCGTTAGTCTCTTGCAAAAACTGCTGTTGGCTCTTCTTGTCCTTCAGAACCACAGCATTCAACCAATAGTTTGAGAAGCCGTTTTCAGGTTCCATAAAGAAATCCATGTCGTCAACACGTTGGAAAAACTTGGCGTAGGCAGCAGCCGTGGCACGTTTGTCGGCAATGAACTCATCCAAATGTTCCAACTGCGCACAGCCCAAAGCCGCATTGACGTTCGGCATCCGATAGTTATATCCAATATGATCATGTCTGAACTCCCAACGATGCGGGACTTTGGCCTGCGTAGTCAGATGCTTAGCCAATGCGCCTAGTGCTTCGTCTTTAAAGAGCAACATGCCCCCACCACCCGTAGTGATGGTCTTATTGCCATTAAAGCTTAATGCACCAACTTTACCAAACAGTCCAGTATGAACCCCTTTGTACTTGCTGCCGATGCTTTCGGCTGCATCCTCAACCAACTCGATATGATATTCTTCACAAACATGGGCTATCTCTTCAATACGGGCAGGATGCCCGAAAGTATGCATAGGCACACAAGCCTTGACTCTTCTATTCGAGTGCTTATTAAAACACTGTCCGTTGCGGATTTCAGCATTCCTCGCCAGCCAGTTTTTTAACGCGTCAGGAGAAAGGCCCATGGTGCTTCTGTCCACATCGATGAAAACGGGATGCGCTCCGATATAGCTGATGGCGTTGCAGGTGGCGACAAAAGTGAGTGCTTGGGTTAACACTTCATCCTCCCGCTCCACGCCAACCAACACCAAAGCCAAATGCATCGCATTGGCGCCACTCACACATACCACAGCCTTTGGAGC
>JAEEGF012514554.1_pt1 | contig 10088 bp, 5 predicted proteins | sample 9134171 | NCBI WGS metagenome assembly JAEEGF01 (sample SAMN16246542, study PRJNA631951) | gut metagenome | biome: gut microbiome; feature: rumen; material: AP-attached | host: Bos | place: Iran: Karaj | collected 2018-10 | reverse complement strand
AGCTTCTATCCATGAGAGCTTTATGGATATCGTAAAGTATGTGGATGCCAACTATCGCACCCTGAAGGATCGTTCTCATCGTGCTATCTGCGGTTTGTCGATGGGTGGTGGACATACCTTCCATGTAAGTCTGCTCTATCCTAATAAGTTCGATTACTTCGGTCTTTTCTCAGCTGGCCTGCACTTGGAGAATGGTACATATGAGGCTTCGTTTGCCAAGCAGATTGAGAACAGTCCTACTTTTGCTCAGCAGAGTGCAAAGCTCTTCGGTAGCAAGCCCAAGCTCTACTGGATGGGTATGGGTAAGACCGACTTCCTCTACCAGAGCACAGTCGACCTGCGCAACTATTGGGACAGCAAAGGCTATAAGTATGAGTATGTAGAGACCGACGGCGGACATATCTGGCGTAACTGGCGTATCTACCTGACGATGTTCGCTCAGAAGATATTCAAGTAGAAGTGTCTTCCCCGCTAAAGTAAAAACCTCGCTCCTTTGAGCGGGGTTTTCTTTTAAATGATAAGTTTTTTGCCAAAATCTTTGTCTGTTTGATAGATTTATTGTACTTTTGCCGCCGCAAGGACCTAAATTTCAACATAAACAATGACAAAATGAAACAGAAAACTTGCGGATTGAGCGTTCGGATAAGCCGTATCGCTCAGCGTAGGACACTCGCCATGATGTTGGCAGTGTTCAGCAGTGTTGCAGCTATGGGGCAACAGAAGAAAGATGGCGAAGTGAACTGGATGGACGACCTCACCAGTCGTATCACATTGAATGGTTATGCTCAGGGAGGCTGGTCATACCAGGATCCTAATGGCAAGAAAACCAATGCCTACAACCTTAAACGTACGCTACTATGGGCAAAGGCACGTATCACCGACCGCTGGTCGTTCCTGTTTATGCACGACTTCTCGAGTGTTGTTCAGGAGTTCTATACCGATTACAGAGTTTCAAAAGGCAATGAGATGACTGTCCGTCTGGGACAGTTCAAGCACTCTTACTCGATGGAGAACCCGCTCTCGCCCACACAGTTGGAACTGATTGATGTCTATTCACAAGCCGTGCTCTATCTGGCTGGTGAAGGCCCCGATCCGCTGAACGGCGTGAACTACGGTCGTGATATGGGACTTGAGGTGTATGGTGATCTGGCTAAGGGAGCGGTACACTACGAACTGGCCCTGATGAGCGGTCAGGGTATCAATCGTAAGGACCAGAACAATCAGAAAGACTTTATTGCCAAACTCGAACTGCGTCCCATGCCAGGACTCCGTTTCGTGACATCGGGCTATCTGGGTACAGGCTGTGCTGTAGGTAATGCTGCCTGGAATCCTGATATACAGGTAGGCGATAACTATAAGCGCAATCGTTACAGCGTAGGCGTAGAGTATAAGACTCAGGCCTACACAGGAAGTAAATACAAGGAGGCCCGTCCTGCTTCTATCCGTGCAGAGTGGCTCGGTGGTCAGGATGGCGAGGTTGGCTCGCGTGGTGGTTATGCTACCGTCTGTATTCCTGTAGTCGACGCACTTGATGTCGTAGCTAGCGGTGAGACCTTCGACCGTAATACTAAGGTGGACGGATGGGAACAGACCAATCTGACACTCGGTCTGCAGTACTGGTTCTACAAGAAGTGCCGTATGCAGTTACAGTACACCCGCTGCCTCTGTGGTGAGAATATCAGTTCAAAGGACTATAACTGGCTTCAGGCCCAGGTCCAAGTCGCATTCTAAATAGAAACTAAGAAACTATGATTATAAAGATTACTCTGACCATCATCTTCCTGGCCGTGATGATTGGTGTGGGGTTGTATACCCGTAAGCAGGCCAGCAGTGTTGACGGATTTGTGTTGGGCGGGCGTGCCGTTGGTCCATGGCTCACGGCCTTCGCCTTTGGTACTTCTTATTTCTCGGCAGTAGTCTTTGTCGGCTATGCCGGACAGTTTGGCTGGAAATACGGATTGTCGAGTGCGTGGATAGGTATTGGTAATGCCATTATCGGCTCGCTTCTGGCATGGATCATCTTAGGCCGACGAACCAAACTGATGACCCAGCATATCGAGAGCCGTACGATGCCCGACTTCTTTGGTACCCGCTTCAGCGATCAGGGCTTGCGTGTTGTCGCATCCGTTATTGCCTTCGTGTTCCTGATTCCCTACACAGCTGGTGTATATAGCGGTATCTCACGCCTCTTCGAGATGGGATTCGGTATTCCCTACGAGTATTGTGTGGTGATTATGGCTGTTCTGACGGCTGTCTATGTGATTCTTGGTGGTTATAAGGCCACAGCCATGAACGACTTCATACAGGGCATCATTATGCTCTTCGGTATTGTTGCTGTTATCGTAGCCGTTCTCAATGCTCAGGGCGGTCTCTTGGCCGCTGTAGATAAACTGGCTTTGATTCCCTCGGATGCCGATCCTGCTGTAAACGGCGGATTCGCTTCGTGGTTCGGTCCTGATCCGTGGGGACTGCTCGGCGTGGTCATCCTGACTTCGCTTGGTACGATGGGCTTGCCACAGATGGTGGGTAAGTTCTATTCTATTACGGATGAAGCCGCCATCAAGCGTGGTACAGTCATCTCAACGGTCTTTGCCTTTATCGTGGCTGGCGGCTGTTATTTCCTCGGAGGTTTCGGACGTCTCTATGAACCCGTTATCGGAGCGAATGGCAAGATAGCCTTCGACTCGATTGTCCCTGCCATGCTTATTACTTTGCCTGACATATTGATTGCCCTTGTGGTCTTGCTGGTTTTGTCGGCCTCTATGTCTACGCTGGCTTCTCTGGTGCTCACCTCATCGTCAACGATGACCCTCGACCTGATATATCGCGACAAGAAATCGTTGCCTGGTGAGGTAGAGGATGGTAGTATCGACGATATCGTGGCAGAGAAGATAGAGCGTCGTAAGGTGATTGTGATGCGTGTGCTCATCATGTTCTTCATTGCCATCTCATTATTGATAGCCTTGAATCCGCCAACGTTTATCGCTCAGCTGATGGGTATCTCATGGGGCGCTCTTGCCGGTGCTTTCCTGGCTCCCTTTATGTTGGGCCTTTATTGGCGTGGCGTTACTCCGAAGAGCGTATGGGCCTGCTTCGTCTGGGGTGTAGGTCTGACGGTTGTCAATATGCTCATCGGCAATCCTATCAACCCCATTAACTGTGGTGCTATCGCCATGGTTGGCGGTTTCCCTGTAGTATGGATTGTCAGTCTGATGACGAAGAAGCTTCCCCAACAGACTATTGCCAGCATCTTTGAGTGCTATAAGTAAGAGTACTTGAGTGTTTTCTCATAGAAAAATAAAAAAGCAAGAGTGTCATCACGACAGTCTTGCTTTTACCTTTTCTAACTAACTTATTATCAACTATTCATTACTCATTCATTTTTGCTGGTGCAAAGGTACGACGAAAATTCTCAAAATGCAAGTGTTTTAAACTAAAATTACACGTAAACGTTTGCAATTTAAGATTATTTTTGTATCTTTGCATCCGAACCATCTTTTTTTGTAATCAACATATGACAAATCATAAGCGTCGTACATCGTTGAAAGACCTTGCCCAGGAACTGGGTGTGAGTATAGATACTGTTAGCCGAGCCCTGCGTAATTCTCCAGAGATTGGCATGGAGATGCAGGAAAAAGTAAAAGCGCTTGCCAAGAAGTTGAATTACAGACCTAATCCCTTTGCCCAGAGCTTGAGAAAAGAAGCCCCGAGAGTTATTGGTGTGGTGGTTCCCAATCTGGTGACCCATTATTATGCTGCTGTGCTCGACGGTATTGAGGATGAGGCGCGTAAGGCGGGCTATTCGGTGATTAGTGCCAATACCCATGAAGACAGCGAGGCTGAGGTGAGGGCTATTGATAACTTTATCAGTCTTCACGTAGAGGGTATCATAGCCTGTCTGTCGCAGAACACCACAGATTACAGCCATTTTGAAGAGATAGCCCAAATGGGTATCCCCCTGGTGTTCTTTGGCCGTACTTGTTTGCAGGACCGGTTCTCGAGCGTGATGGCTAATGGCGACGTGGCAGCCCAAGAGGCCACCCAGCATCTGATTGATACGGGTAGCAGGAGGATTGCCTTTATCGGTGGCCCGAACCATCTGGATATGGTGCGTCGTCGCAAGCACGGATATCTGGAGGCTCTGAGGGAGAATAAAATCCCCATTGACCGCAACCTGGTGATATGTGAGAAGATAGACTACGACTGGGCTTATGAGGCCACGAAAAAGCTGCTGGACAATCATGCTGACGCCATATTGGCCTTCAATGACATTATTACCTTCGCAGCCTTCTCTGCCATAAAAGACAAGGGGCTTCGTATTCCCGACGATGTGGCACTGATAGGTTTTACCGACGATGTGCATGCCAGTTATGTGACGCCACGCATGTCGGCCATCGAGGATCAGAGCCATGAGATGGGCATCGAGTCATGCAAGCTCCTGTTGAAGAACATCAACGGCGATACGAAGATCTATAAGAAAATCGTGCCGCAGAAGCTTGTTATCCGCGACACGAGTGCTAAGCGATAGCTTTTTCCCTTAATTTTTCAGCGCCCTCATAGCATTGAGGACAGCCAGTACCGTGACGCCGACGTCTGCGAAAACGGCCATCCACATCGTGGCAAGACCAAAGGTGGCGAGAATCAGTACGCTTATCTTGACGATGATGGCGAACCACACGTTCTGGCGGGCTATGGCCAAGGTGCGTCGGGCTATGCGGATGGCGAGGGCTATCTTCGAAGGTTTGTCGTCCATCAGTACCACGTCTGCTGCCTCGATGGCCGCGTCGCTTCCCAGACCGCCCATAGCAATACCTACGTCAGCACGAGCCAGAACGGGGGCATCGTTGATGCCGTCGCCGACAAAGGCAACCTTGGCTTCCGAAGCAGCCAACTCGCGTTCCATGAAAGCCACCTTGTCGGCTGGTAGCAGTTCTGCATGGTATCCCGTCAGTGACAGCTGACTGGCCACGTGCTGAGCCACCTCCTTACGGTCGCCTGTGAGCATAATGGCTTTGCTGATACCCAGCGCCTTGAGCGATGCAATAGCTTCAGCACTGTCTTCTTTCACTTTGTCGTTGATGACGATATGACCGGCATACTGTCCGTCGATGGCTACATGAATGATGGTACCCACATGATGGCAGTCGTGCCACTTTGCTCCGATGCTTTCCATCATCTTCGTGTTGCCCACACTCACCATCTTATCGCCCACACGGGCACGTATGCCGTGACCGGCGATTTCCTCAACCTCTGTCACCTTACAGCCGTCGCTGGCCTCTTCAGGAAAGGCGTCGCGCAGGGCTGCGCCAATAGGGTGGGTGGTATAGTGCTCCACATGGGCGGCAAGATGAAGTAGCTGCCGCTCGTCGTATTGGTCGGGGTGAACGGCCTCGACAGCGAACTGGCCGTGGGTGAGCGTACCGGTTTTATCGAATACCACCGTTTTGGTCTGTGCCAGCACATCCATATAACTGGCACCCTTGATGAGGATACCCTTACGCGAAGCGCCACCGATACCTCCGAAGAAAGTGAGGGGAACGCTGATTACCAAAGCACATGGACAGCTCACCACCAGGAACATCAGCGCACGATAGAGCCAAGTGGCAAAAGCGCCTCCGAACAGGGTAGGGATGACTGCCAGGGCAATAGCTGCAAACACCACTACTGGCGTATAGATACGGGCGAAACGTGTGATGAACGTCTCGCTCTTCGACTTGCTGTTGGTGGCGTGCTCCACAAGGTTCAGTATTTTTGAGACGGTACTCTCGCCAAAGGCTTTCGTTACGCGAACCTTGATGACGCCAGAGAGGTTCACACAACCGGAGATGACCTCATCGCCGGTCTCCAGCTCACGAGGCAGGCTCTCGCCCGTCAGGGCGATGGTGTTCAGCGAGGTGCTGCCTTCGATAATCGTACCGTCGAGGGGAACCTTCTCGCCTGGACGAATCACGATCACTGAACCAACAGCCACTGCCTCCGGAGATACGTCCTGGACTCCTTCTTGCGTCCCTTCGGTAGCAAGCGAGCAGAGCTCGAGCGGTGTCCCTGTCTCCTTGTCTCCTGAAATTTCTACGTGAGCCACGTCAGGACGGATGTCCATCAGATGGGCAATACTGTCACGACTTTTCCCTTCGGCATATCCCTCAAAGAGCTCACCTATCTGGAAGAACAGCATCACGAATACCGCCTCAGGGAATTCCGTTTCGGCTCCGGGCAGGAATCCGATACAGAGTGCTCCGATGGTAGCTATCGACATGAGGAAATGCTCGTTGAAGGCGTCACCGCTCAGCAGTCCCTCTACGGCCTCTTTCAGGGTGTTGTGCCCGATGAGCAGATAGGGTACCAGGTAGACGAGCAGCAACTTCCATGTGGTGAGACTGGTGTTTTTCTCGATGATAACGGCCACGATGAGCAATACAGCAGTCACAATGATGAGTGCCAGCTGTTCTTTCAGACTGTGTTCGTGCTCGTGATGGTGCTCATGCTTATGCTCACATGAGCTGCACGCTTCGTGATGATGTTGATGTGCCATATTCTCTACTTTTTTACTTTCTGGGTGCAAAGGTATGAAGAATGTTTCGCAACTCAGTTGCAATTTTTTTGCAGATTATTTGTTTTTCTCGTGGAAAACCCTTACATTTGTAGCGCAATAACGAAATATGAATCATAACCGATAACTATTATGAAGCAGCTTCTGACCTCTTTGCTCCTGATGTTCAGCCTCGGAATGAGCGCGGCTTCTACCGTGATTCCTGATATGAAGTTCCGTCGTCTGGATACGCGCGATGGCCTTTCTAACTCAACCATCAATTACCTTTTCCAAGACTCAAAGGGCTTTATCTGGATAGGCACGTCCTATGGTTTGAACCGTTACGACGGCTACCGTTTCCGTACCTACTATTCCAGTCCGAGCGACTCCACTTCGCTGCGTAATAATTATATTGATCAGATATGGGAAGACCACTTAGGTCGTCTCTGGCTGAAGCAGGGCATGAACTACAGTATTTTCGACCCCGTCACAGAGCGCGTAAACCGTAACCCTACTACCGAACTGGTCAAGTGGGGCATCAAGGGTGGTATCGACCGCTTCTATATCGACTCCGAGAAGCGCATCTGGGTGAAGACCTATGATGAGGGTCTCTATTGCTACAACCCCAAGAAGAAAAAACTCAAGCTGGTGAAGTATGGCTATGCCCAGGACGAGATCTCGAAAGAGTTCTGGGTGTCTTCGTTTGGCGAGTCTGACGGTCGCCTGCTCATGGCTTCGAGCGATGGCGACATGATGACCATCGATGGCGACCATGGAACGGTGCTCTCGAAAGACAGCTATATGCGTAACAATGGCGGCAAGCCTAGCGATGCCTATAACATTTTTGTCGACAAGCGCAACAACTACTGGGTCATCACCGGAGGCGGTAAGGTGTTTATCTTCGACCAGAAGGAGAAGAAGTGGCACACGTCTGTCAACAGCTATTTCGCGGAATACGGTATCCCCGCACTGCCCAGTCCTATGCAGATCTGGGATGTGGCTATGGACCATCGCGGATGGCTGTGGATTGCGACGGATCATGAAGGTCTGTTCGTGGTCGACCCGAAGAGCAAGGAGGTGAAGCAGTTCGTCAACAATAAGTATGATACCACCACCTTGAGCGAGAACACGGCCAAGCATCTGCTGATCGATAAGAATGGCGGCGTATGGATAGCATGCTATCGTAATGGTCTGAACCAGTATATCGAGAAGCTGCTGGGCTTCAAGACCCTCGAACTGGGCGATGTCAACACCACCACAGAGGATATCTACGGCAACTACTGGCTGGGTACGGACAATCGCGGTATCGTTAAGTACGTGCCCTCTACGGGTGAGACCGAGGTCTACGACAAGGCCCGCTGTGGTTTCGCTTCCGACATCATGGTGGCCTCGTATGGCGCAAGCGACGGTTCCGTGTGGTTCGGAACCTATAACGGCGGTCTCATCCGCATCGCCAATGGTCATGCCACCAACTATACCGCCTCGAATGCCGAGGACGGTCTGCTGAACAACAACGTATGGTCTGTCACCGAGGATAAGTGGGGCAACATCTGGCTGGGCACGCTGGGCAACGGTGTGCAGCAACTGGATGTCAAGACCGGAAAGTTCAAGACCTACAATTCCTATAACTCCAATCTGCCCGAGAACTTCATGACCTCGGCCACGTGGACGGCAAAAGGCTGGCTCATGGTGGGACACTCGCAGTACTATTCGCTCATCAATCCCTTGAGCGGAAAGATTGTCAACATCACCATCCCCGCCATCCCCGGACAGCCGGCAGCTATGGCGTCGACGACCTGTGTCATCGAAGACAGCCGAGGCCTTGTATGGCATGGCTCTACAGCAGGCTGTTGTGTCGTCGACGGAAAGACAGGCAAGCAGACCCTTCTCGACAGGAACAGCGGCCTTCTGGGCTCGAGTGTCGTGGGTATTGCCGAAGACCTCCAGCATAACATGTGGGTTGTTACTGAGCACGGCGTCTCGAGTGTCGTTCCTAAGAAAGAGGAAGATGGCGACTGGACGTTCACCGTGAGCAGCTTCAGCAGCCGCGACGGATTGCAGGAAGGCCCCTACAACCAGCGTTCCATCTCTCGCACTAAGAACGGTCTGATCCTGGTGGGCGGTCTTGGAGGTGTAGACGTTATCTATCCTAAGCTTGTGGCCAATATCCACAATACGGAGAAGCCCATCTTCAGTGGTCTGAAACTCTTCGGACAGGAACTGGGCGTAGGCGATGAATACGAAGGTCGCGTGATTCTGAAAAAGGCACTCAACGACAGTCGCGAGCTGACCCTCCGTCATTACGAGAACCAGTTCACTATCCAGCTGGCTACCGATAAGGGCGAAATCCACAACCCCTCGCGCTTCGTCTATATGCTCGAAGGTTTCAGCGACAAGTGGATTAAGACGGAAGAGCAGGATCCCAACATCACCTATATGTCGCTCCATCATGGCAGTTACGTGCTTCATGTGCGCATGCTCAACGAAGACGGAACCATGGGACAGAACGAGGCCACGCTGAAGATCACCATCACGCCCCCGCTGCTGCGCAATCGCTGGATACTGCTGCTGTTCCTCCTCTTCGTGGCTGCTGCAGTGTGGCTGTGGCGTCACTTCTTCCTGAAGCGTCAGGCCGATCACGTAGAGCGTGAGCGCTTGCGCATGGAGGTGAAGAAGAAGCAGTGGATGAACGAGATGAAGACCCAGATGATGGCTGAGGAGCAGACCGCCCGGAAGAATGCAGAGTCCCGGCAGCCCGAGTGGGAGGTGAGCGCGCTGACACTGCACCGCCAGGAGAACGACCTCCAGGCGTTCATGAAGGAGCAGTGTGCCCAGTACAAGGCTCCTGACGGCAAGCGGGTGAAGTTCTCCTTCTTCCCTCTGGCTCAGGATCTGAGGCTCGAGTTCGACCACGATATGATGGCTCAGGCCATCCAGATACTGCTGAACAACTCCGTGATGTTCTCACCCAGCGACTGTCGCATCAAGGTGTTCGTCGACAAGACCGACAACCATGGCACCATCCGCATCTCGGATAATGGCGTCGGACTGCCCGAGGAGGCCAAGGCTCACATGTTCGACCCTGTGGTGAGCGACGACGACCCGGGTATATGCCTGCACATTGTGAAGGATATCGTGGCAGCCCATGGCGGAACGGTTGTTGGCGACAACAACGCGGGAGGCGGTTCCGTGTTTACCATCACCATTCCGCTCGACGATACCGGCGACGTCGAGGAAGCCGTGTTGATGGACGATGACGATGAAATAAATAACTGATATCATCAATAATATAATTAAAACGTATGAAAAGAATTTTAATCCTGGTGTCTGCCCTGCTCACGACGGGAATGTCGATGGCGGCCGAGGTGCAGACCAGTGGAAACTTTGTGACTATTCGTCCTGACGGAGGTCAGGCAAAAGTAATCCGTCTGGAAGTGATGAACGACAACATTATCCGTGTGCGAGCCACCTCTGACGAGGCTCTGCCCGAGAAGCCCGCCTCGCTGATGATTGTCCCCCAGACGGCTCCAGCCAAAGGCTCCTACCGGGTGAGCGACGA
>JAEEGF011665432.1_pt1 | contig 10088 bp, 4 predicted proteins | sample 9134171 | NCBI WGS metagenome assembly JAEEGF01 (sample SAMN16246542, study PRJNA631951) | gut metagenome | biome: gut microbiome; feature: rumen; material: AP-attached | host: Bos | place: Iran: Karaj | collected 2018-10 | reverse complement strand
CGCCTTCAGTACCTTATAGAACACCACGCCGCTGATCCGGCACAAATTCTAGTTATTACTTTTACCAGAGCGTCTGCCATCGAGATGCAGATCCGCTTCTTAAAACTCACGGATAGTTCTTATCCTGAGGTTTCTTTCGGAACATTCCATTCCGTCTTTTATCAGATAATCAGAAATTCGTTATCAGATAAGAATTCCAAGTTGGAAATTGCAGATATTAAATTCCAGACTGAGATGATCAGGGATATTCTGTCCTCACTAAAGGCGAGAGGCCAAATGGGAAAAGAAGAGTATGAAGACTACATTCCCAGAATACCTGATATACTGTCGGAAATATCAAGAATAAAGAATCTCGGTCTAAGTCCCGCTGAAAGCAGCGAAGGACTCGGGCTTATGCACATTTTTCCTGTGATCTATGACTCCTACAACCGCAGCCTCAGGGAATTTGGAAAGACAGACTTTGACGACATGATGAAAAGGTGCTATGAACTGCTATCAGAGAACCGGAGCATTCTTGATTTTTACAGAAAGAAATACCGCTTTATTCTGATCGATGAGTACCAGGACATAAATCCCATTCAGTCAGGAATAATCGATCTTCTTTTGGGTGAAGACGGAAACCTGTTTGCTGTCGGAGACGATGATCAGTCAATCTACGGATTCAGAGGCTCAGAACCGGGGATAATGCTGGATTTCATGGAAAGATATAAGAACTATGAACCAAAGCTCATAAATCTTGATGTAAACTACAGGTCAGGAAGTGAAATCCTTAAAACCGCGCAGATGGTCATTCATGAAAACAAGACGCGCTATGGAAAAGAACTGTCGGCCTTCGGACCAAACGGCCCCGGAAAAGTGGCAGCGAGGCGCTATGATACGAGAAAAAAGCAGGGTGAAGCGATAGCTCTTTTTCTCGAAAAACACAGGGAAAACCTCTCGGACATAGCAATTCTCTTCAGAACAAATTCCGAAGCCAGGAATATGCTGCCATTTTTGCAGGAAAAAGGCATTCCCACAAATCTTGACGGATATATCAGGAGCATATATCAGGATAAGGCTGTCGATACTGTGCTTTCATATCTGAAATTTGCTTACGAAGGGCATAAAAGAGTTGATTTTCTCAGAATAATAAACGTTCCGGCCAGATACATAAGCAGAGAAGCCGCCTCAGCAGATACTGTCAATGAAAAGGATCTTCTCAGATACTACAAAGGCAACAGGGAAAGGCAGAAGAGCATTAAGGATTTCTTTAAGTCTATAGAAATGATAGCCCACATGCGCCCTGCGCTTTCAGTCAGATATCTGAGAAAAACTGCCGGAATAGACAGGGAATTCAAAAAAAGCCTTGAAAACCTTGACATCCTGGAAGAGAAAGCAAGGGAATTTGAGAACACGGCGAGATTTCTTCAATATACCACGGAGCAGAAAGAATCCGAAGAATTAAACAAAAAGTCGTCCCCAAAAGCTTTAAGCGGAAACAGGGTGAATCTTCTTACCATGCACGGTTCAAAGGGACTTGAATTCGGTATCGTGTGGCTTCCTGATCTGAATGAAGGAATTATTCCGTCGCGAAGTGCGGTCAGCGATGCCGAAAAAGAAGAAGAGCGCCGAATGCTCTATGTGGCTATGACCAGGGCAAAACAGGCGCTCATAATGTCGTATATAAAGGGTACAAAAGAAAGCCCCATGCTGCCGTCAAGATTTCTGCGGCCGATAAAGCAGCTGTGGGATGCAAATTATAAGGACGGATGATCAGACGTCCTCTGAACCTTCGTCGGGCAGATCCACCAGCTCATCAAACTCTGCGTCATCAAGATAGAGATCGAAGGCTTCTGAGACCTTTTCGTATTCTTCATCATCTGCGATATAGCCAAGCTCGGGCTCTTCATCGTCGCCGTGCCAGATGAATTCGTAGAACCAGACGTTTCCGTCATTGTTCTGGCCGCTATCATCCAGTGGAAGCAGAACAATGTAATCCTTGGTCTCTACTGTGAGAACGATCATTATGGCACAGGTCACGATGCGGTCATCATCCAGCTCAACTTCAACGGTGGTCTGTTCCCCGTTCTCGATCCTGGTATTCATTTCGGTGGCAATCCTGGAAAAATCCATACCAACCTCCTTAAAATGTAGTATTTGTGACTGATTTCTTTTTTCTATTATAGCATATACACGTTAAGTTGGGTGAATTTTGGAAACTGAGTATCAATAAACCGTTTTTTTGTTATAAATTTTTTAAATAAATTTTTTATAAAATAACAATAAACTAAAAATTACTGATACAATAGAAGGGAGTAAATTTTACTTACTTAAATTAACAGGAGGAATGACTATGCTGGGACGAAAAATACTTAAAAGAATTACACGTCTTGGAATGGCCTTCTATACGATGGTATGGTGCATGTCCTTTACTGTATGCGCCTATGACAATCCCATCGCAGACATGGCCGTTAAGGGGAATGCAGCTCTGATGACTGCTGAAGTGGCTGAGGCAGATGCTGCTGTTTTGGATGAGGCCCTGCCGGATGATCCGGACCTTACTTTGCCTGCAGAAGGTGAAGAGATACTGTCTTCACAGGAAGATGGCCGTCCGGATGCTGAAGACGCAGAGGAATCAGAGGAAGATGTTGACGCTCCTGAAGCTGATGAACAGGGAGAAGACCCTTCTTCTGAGGAGGATGCAGAGTCTTCGGAGACTGTTTCAGATGATGATGCAGAAACTGATCCTGAAGCGGAAACAGATATAGATGTTACCGGCGAGGAGACAGAAGAGGTGATTTCCGGGGAAGCTGAGTTATTGGAGGAAGATCCTGCTGACCCTGAAACTGAGGATACAATAGTAATAGGTGATTATCCCGATGGCTATCTCTTGGTAAATGACACATCAGTGACATATAATGTTTCAATTCGCGGAAGTGGCATTTTCGCTATAGACCAGTCAAAGGTAAATTATACTGTCCTTCAGGATCCATACGATGATGAGTCGTTAAATTACGGATCTGCTGTTGAGTATCATGACGGCGATAACTACCTTACATTTTCCGATTTATTTCCGTATACACATGCAGACACCCTGCTCATCAAGGCTAATTACACATATGAGGATGAAAGCGGTGAACATACGCTGAATGCCAGTCTGCCTGTAGCTGTCGCTAATCCGATCCGAAGCTTCAGTCTTACTCTGGAAGGTGCCGCAGGCACGGAGACTGAGATGATAGGTGAAGATACTCCTACATATGATTTTGGCGAGATTGAAGGCGAAGGCAGTTACACATTCTCACTGACTGACATTGTTCCTGAATCAGGAGATGTCAATTTTAACTGGGAAATATTCAATATGACAGAGTCGGGACTAAGCTGGATATCCGGTAATGGCGTTGAGATTGTTCGTGATCCCGACGACGGAACAAAAGCAGAACTGTGTTTTGAAGAGTTTGACAAGAGTATGCGAATCTGCGTTATTGTCAGCTACTACAGTAGTGTTGAGCTGCCCGAAATTGGATTTGTATATCTTTCCAAGCTTTATGCAGCAGGTCTCATTGATGCCAAAGCCGCTGTGCCTGAGCTTGAGGCACATCTGACTGAGACTTCAATAAAGGCTCAGATTTATAAAGTTCAGAATCCGGTGCCTGTAACAATACGTACAGCCAATGCAAGCGAGAGCTACAGAGTCAATTATACGATTTTGTCAGCAAGCTTTGAAAATTCTGAGATTAGTAAGTATTTATACATGGGAATTCTCAATGATGGCAAAACAGTGAGCATAAGGGCAACCGGATACACCCTTAACGGCATGAGCCAAACCGAGCTGGCTGCATTTCTCAAAAAGAAATTCAGCACTAAACTGTATATTACGGCAGAGGTTAACGGTGTAAACAAGATATATACTACATCAGAGAATCTTACAATCTCAATGGACGCAGTAATGCCTAACGCCAAGAATGTCAAGATTGTCAATACACTGGAGTTTAATTCCTACTATGCTCTTGATGAGACCAGAGAACTTCAGTTTGAGGGTATAAATCCTAATGCATTCAGCGTGACCTATGATTATGACCAACTAAATAAGCTGGGTATGCACCAGGCCGGTCCAAGACACGTTCAATTACATCCCGGCGGACCTGCTTCAGGGAAAGGGTCAATCAAGGTTATCCTTCATTGGAATTACGGTTATTCGGATGAGATATGGAATCTTCCGGGTGGATTCACTCTGGAACTTGCGGCAAAATATGTTATTAAGAATCAGCCGCCTGTTTTGGTACTGAACAAGACTTCGGTGCTTCTCAACAGTAAATATGATCAGGCAGAATATGTCACATTTGAACTTACCAAGGAACAGTATAAAAGTTCATCATTTATCAGGAAATACTATAACAGTTCAAATAAAGAAATAGACGGCGGTGATTTTCCTTTTAATGTCAATATTGATTATGATCGTAATACCTGCACCGGTAGAGTCACCATAGGGTGCACTGACGAAGCAAAACCCGGTGCTACCTACAAGCTGGAACTGACACCGTACTGCACATCAAACTATGCTCCGTCCAAGATCATAACTATTAAGACTGTTGATCAGAAAAACGAGGACAAGATTTCTATTACCGCAAAGGGTAAGGGCTCAATCGATGCAAGTGCTCCAACTAAGTATGTAAACCTTACACTTACAGCCAAAAACATAAACTTATATTCCGGTTACAAAACATTCAGTGCATCATTAAAGAACGGCACTGATGTTACAGAGTACTTCTATGTCGACCAGGATTATTACAACAGTAATACGTTTTATCTGCTTACAAAATCTGATGACAGCCATAAGTTCCCTCTTCTTGAAAAAGAGATCAATCTTGCAGGACAACAGGTGAATTTCAAGCTTTCATTTGATTTTGCAGGAGACGGTAATCCGGATGATTATGTAAGTGCAACCTATTCAACCAAGATTGCCAATAGTAAAGTTGCTACAAAACTCAAAACTTCCAGTGTCACAATCAATCCTAAGCACTACAATAGTACCAATGATATTTATATTCCGATAATTTCTAACGACAGTTGGTATTATGATTACAATATAGTCAGTGATCTTGGCGATGAATCACCTTTTGACGCGGACATAGCCTATGATGATTATATATATTTGAAGCTGGCACCAAAGACCGGTGACCTTACATCCTATGCAGGAAAGACCATAACCTACAAGATCACACCGGAAATACCCGGAGGAAATGCTGCTACAGCAACCTTTAAGGTTATAATCCAGAAGCCTGCCAAGTCAAAGATAAGCGTTTCTGCCAAGGTCAGTGGTACCATTGATGCAATATCCGACCTTACATATGCTTCCATCAATGTGACCTACAAGAATGTTTATATAACCAACTCAACAACTTTGGAATACCATTGCATCAGAATAACCACAAAGCAGGGCAAGAGTGAAGTTGATGCTACGGAATGGTTTGATACGTGGTACGGGGAATATAGAGACGGTGACAGCTGGACTTTGAAAGTTTTCAGAAACAGAGATGAAGATGTTGATATACCTGCGGGAACCTACAAAGCAGTTATCAGGTGTTACTACTACGACATAGATGCCGGAACCCCGGATTACATGGCCAATTATGTGGACACCACTGTAAACTTCAAGGTTAAACGCGGAAAACCGAACCTTTCGGTAACACCTTCTCCTGCAACTCTCATTAACAGAGACTTTGCAAGGGCAGCAAATATAACAATCGTACCTAAAGCCGCAGGAGTAAATGATATAAGAGAAGTCCGCATCACCGGAAATTACAATGGTAATGTAACTCTTACCAGGGTACGTGATACAGATACTTACATGCTTGAATTTGATAATAATTACTACGAGGGTTCCTGGGTTAAAAAGACATGGATGGCAATAACCAAAAATGTTACCAGAACCATACCTGCAGAGGTTTACTTCTACGGAAGTACAGCACCTGAAAAGATAAACCTCAAAGTAAAGATCAATCCTTAATCACATAAGGATCAGTTTTAGGCAGCTCCCGGAGAGATATCTCCGGGGGCTGCCTTTTGTCCGGACTACATTGTTTTTTTCGGTTTTCATAGATAACTTTGGCCAAATGTGGTAAAATATATCGGCTAAATAAATTCACACTATTGATGAAATCAGGTGCTTTAATGACTAAAAAACCACAGATCTGCAGGGAAAAGCCCTATCCTTTGGGGTGTTATATCGACTATGACAAGGCCTTGGTTGTCCGGAGCGTGTTTGGCGAGAACAAATGCTGCGGCATTACTCTTTATCCCGATGAAAAGAGCTCCAAGAAGCCTCTTACCATCGAGCTTTCCGAGTCCATGAAGCGCGGAAACATCTATTCCGCAAGAATCAAGGATATAGAGGACATCGAAGAATATGTGTCATACAACTACTTCGCTGACGATGAATACTTCTGTGATCCATACGCCAAGCAGTTTTACGGCCTTGAAACCTTTGGCAAAAATGTACCTGATTCAGCCATTAGGGCCAAGCTTGACAACAAGGCTGCCGGAAGGACTTCCGGACATATCTTTGACTGGGAGCAGGAGGAGAGCTCTTTTATCCCATATGAGGACAGTTTTGTATACCTGCTGCATGTCAGAGGATTTACCAAGAGCCCGTCAAGCGGCGTTTCTCCCGAGAAGAGAGGAACATTCGCAGGAATAATCGAAAAGATACCTTACCTCAAATCACTGGGAGTGACAGCTGTAGAGCTTATGCCTGCCTATGAGATGAACGAGGTGGAAAATCCATATAAGAGCTCAGACAAGAGGAGCCTCAAGGGCCTGGAAAAAGGCGCAGACGCAATATACTCCAAGGACGGCAATATTTCCAACAAGAAAGCTGAAAGCCTCAAACTTAATTTCTGGGGCTATAAGAGAGGGTATTATTTCGCACCCAGAACTGCCTACTGCACGGATCCGTCTAATGCGGAGAACGAGTTCAAGGACTTCGTAAAGACCATGCACAAGAACGGTCTCGAGGTCATCATGCAGTTCTTCTTTGAGGACAATGAGAGCGGAACCCTCATCATAGATGCGCTCAGGTTCTGGCGCTGTACTTATCATGTAGACGGCTTCCATCTGAAAGGCGCTGTAATTCCGCTCAGACTCATCACTAACGAGCCTCTGTTTACTGATGTCAAGATCTGGTACGAGTACTTTGACTGCGGAGCAATCTTCGATGGACAGATCCCTGAAGTAAGGCTTCTTGCAGACTATAACGACGCATTCCTCTATAATGCAAGGCGTTTCCTTAAGAGCGACGACAACACAGTCAATGATTTCGTAAAATCAATGGAAGCCAACAGTCCTGATCACGGCGTTATAAATTATCTGTGTAACTACGAAGGATTCAGGCTAATGGACCTTGTGTCCTATGAGCACAAGCACAATGAGGAAAACGGCGAGAATAACAAGGACGGCACGGACAATAACTTAAGCTGGAACTGCGGAATAGAGGGCAGGACCAGGAAACACGACATATTGAAACTGCGCAACAAGCAGATGAAGAATGCGATGTCCATGCTTTTCTTCGCCCAGGGAACGCCAATGATATTCTCAGGCGACGAGTTCGGAAACAGCCAGGGAGGAAACAACAACCCCTATTGTCAGGACAATGAGACCGGATGGGTAGACTGGAAGGCAATGGATAGAAACGCTGAACTTTTAGACTATGTAAAGTTCCTTTCAAATTTGCGTTTCTCCAACAGGATCCTTCACAGATCTGAGCCCTTCAAGATGATGGACTACATTTCCTGCGGATACCCGGATCTTTCCTGTCACGGAAAAGAGGCATGGAGACCAGACATGTCTGGCCACAGCCATCTTGTGGGTATGCTTTTCTGTGGACTTTATGAGAAACAGGAAAAGACATATGACTATATCTACGTTGCCTACAATATGCACTGGCTGCCTCAGAAACTGGCACTGCCGAAGCTCCCTGCAGGTCTTAAGTGGGAAGTCCTTTCTGACACAGATCCCGCACACCTTAAGGTTGCAGCTACGGTGAGCAGGGAAGTACATGATGGCATCCCGGGAAAAGAAAAGGAAGCAAGCGTATTTACCGAACTTATTTCCGAGCGGTCATGCCGCATTTATGTGAGCATGATAGACAAAAGCGCAGCCAAAAAGAAAACAACAAGAAAGAGTAAGAAGAATAATGACAAAGATTGATTGTATAGATAAGTTTTTGAGATATGTGAAGATCGACACACAGTCCGACGATACTACAGGAACTTCACCTTCTACCATGAAGCAGCACGACCTGGCAAAGCTTCTTAAACAGGAGCTTGAGGATATGGGCGTGAGCAATGTCTTTTACGATACAGAGCACTGCTATGTATATGGAGAGATACCTGCTACGCAGGGACATGAGTCTGCGTCTGCACTTGGATTTGTGGCTCATATGGACACCTCGGACGAAGTCAGCGGTAAGGATGTTAAGCCCAGGATAGTTGAGAATTATAAAGGCGATGACATAGTACTTAACGCAGAGCATAGCGTTGTTCTTTCACCGAAGAGTTTCCCTGAGATGCTCAATCATATTGGCGAAGATCTTATCGTGACAGATGGAACAACACTTCTTGGAGCTGACGACAAGGCCGGCGTAGCAGAGATCATGGCTATGGCAGAGACTCTTTTGAAAAATCCCGAGATGGCCCACGGGCCTATAAAGATCTGCTTCACACCTGATGAAGAGATCGGCGGAGGAACAGCTTTCTTTGATCTTGAGAGATTTGGTGCTAAGTTTGCCTACACGGTAGACGGCGGTAAGCTTGGTGAGCTCGAATATGAGAACTTCAACGCCGCTGAGGGAAAGATAAAGGTCAGAGGCCGCAGCGTTCACCCGGGCGATGCCAAAATGAAGATGGTAAACGCATCCCTTATCTGCTATGAGTTCCACAGCCTTCTTCCTGTGTTTGAGAATCCCATGTACACAGAGAAGAGAGAAGGTTTCTTCCATATGACCCAGATAATCGGAACTACTGAGGAAGCAACCGCAAGCTATATCATCAGAGATCATGATGAAGCGCTGTTCGAGAAGAAGAAAGAGCTGTTTGCAGCAGCCGCAGACTTCCTCAACAAGAAATACGGCGAGGGAACAGTTGAAGTTACAATAAGAGAGCAGTATCGCAACATGATTGAGAAGATCCGCCCTCACATGCATCTGGTGGACAACGCCAAGAAGGCAATGGAAGATCTTGGAATCACACCTATAGACCAGCCGATCAGAGGGGGCACGGACGGAGCTCTTTTGTCCTACAAGGGACTTCCCTGCCCGAATCTATGCACAGGCGGCTACAATTACCACGGAAAGTATGAGTACGCATCAGTACAGGAGATGAGAAGTGTCGTAGACATTCTCCTTGGCCTTGTGAAGGCGTACAGCAATTGATAGAAAAGAGTTATTGATGAGTATTAATGTATTAAACAAAAGTAAAAATGAAGTTCAGGACGAAGAGAGCTTAAAGCAGCTGGAATACATAGAAAGAGCGAAGGAAAAGGTCCTTGAACTTAAAAAAGAACTGGGAAGAAAGCCCACTGCCTGCGTTGTGACCTTTGGATGTCAGATGAATGCCAGGGATTCGGAAAAGCTTCTGGCAATCCTCAAGCTTGCAGGCTACGAGGAGAGCGAATCGGAAGATGCGGATTTTGTTCTCTATAACACCTGTACGGTAAGAGACAACGCAGACCAAAGAGTTTACGGGCGCCTCGGCCAGTGCAGCAATTTCAAGAAAAAGAATCCTCACATGAAGATAGCGATCTGTGGATGCCTGATGCAGGAACCGAGCGCTGTTGAGAAGATACAAAAGAGCTACAGATTTGTTGATCTTATTTTCGGAACCCACAACATCTTTAAGTTTGCTGAACTTCTTAATACCTGTCTTGAATCTGACAGGATGATAATTGACATATGGAAAGGCACGGACAGGATCGTTGAAGATCTGCCTGTTCTTAGGAAATACAGCTTCAAATCCGGCGTGAACATCATGTTCGGATGCGACAATTTCTGCACCTACTGTATAGTACCCTATGTAAGGGGAAGGGAGAGGTCAAGGTCTCCAAAGGACATAATC
>JAEEGF012442184.1_pt1 | contig 10089 bp, 8 predicted proteins | sample 9134171 | NCBI WGS metagenome assembly JAEEGF01 (sample SAMN16246542, study PRJNA631951) | gut metagenome | biome: gut microbiome; feature: rumen; material: AP-attached | host: Bos | place: Iran: Karaj | collected 2018-10 | reverse complement strand
ACGGGTTGCGGGTCGGAACGGCAGACAGGGACGCAAAATTTGTGGAAGAATTTGCGAAGTCGCACGATGTTCCGTTTTTCTTGAAGCGTTTGGATGGAGAGGCGCTGAAAAATGCCGAAGGTTCGCTTGAAGAAAACGCAAGGGATGCAAGGTATAAAGCGCTAGTCGAGATTGCTTTGGGTCCTTCGGCTTCGCCTCAGGATGACGAAGGGAGGGACCCAATCGCTATCGTGACGGCACACCATGCGGGGGATCAGGCGGAGACGATGCTCATGCGGCTCAAGCGCGGGACAACGCTTGCCGGGCTCCGCGGGATTCAGGAAACAAGAGTTCTTCTGGATGACAATATTTCACTGGATTCTTCGGCTTCGCCTCAGAATGACGAGTCCTTCGTCTCTCGTCTTTCGTCTCTCGTCTATATTTACCGTCCTTTGCTGAACGTGACTCGGGCGGAGTTACTCGATTACGCAAGAAAGAACAAATTAAATTGGTGCGAAGACGAAAGCAATGCGGATGTAAAGTTTGCTCGTAACAAGATTCGCCATGAAATTTTGCCGCAGTTGGAACACGAATGCGCTGGGGTGACAAAGCAACTTGGCCGCATCGCGGAGCTTGCCGACAAGGCGTATGCGAAAGTGATGGAGAAATGCGAAGAAGTGTTCGGAAAAGCCTTGCAAAACAAGATGGTGATCCCCGAACAAGTCGGGGATGACAATGCAACGCCCATCATACCCCATACCTCAATCTCACTAGACAAGAAAAAACTCAATAAGATTCTGCGCGAATATGCCAATGCAGACCTTTCCGAGTTGTTCCGGTTGTGGATTTCGGAGCTGGGTTTTCGATTCCCGACGGGATTTTTCTACGCCCCAAAAGAACCGGCCCACGTTAAAATTCCAGTACGCGCCGTGTATCGCAAGCGTTCCATCATAAAAATACGCCATACAGTCTGGATTTGCGAATTTGAAGACGCGCGCGCCGCCTCAAAATTTGTATCTTGCGAGATGAACGAAAAGGATTATAATGAATCAACCTAAGAAGCCTACATCCCCTTTTAAGAACAGAAATTTTTTAATTGTTCTCATCATGCTCCTCATGCTTTTTGTCATGTTCCCCATGACGGCAAAAGATTCCGAAAAAGACATTACTCGGACTGAATTTTTGGCAATGATGGGCGACACGACGAAGGTCATTACAGAACTTTCGTTGCAGAAGACTCCCGATGGCGTGATTATCGAAGGTGCTTACGAAATGACCCCGGAAGAAATTGCCGAGGCGAAAAAGGGCAGAAGCGCCCTCGCCCGCTTCACGCGTTCTAACGAATCTGGGAATACCAAGCATTTCAAGAGCCACATGCTCGAGATTTCGAACGAACAGATTTCTGCATGGGAAACATTCAAGGGTGTCAAGGTCAAGGTCATTCACGAATCGACGACCTGGATCGATACGCTGGTCGCATTTTTGCCGGCTATTCTGCTGATTGCGTTCTTCTATATCATGATGAGCCGTCAAATGGGCGGTGGCGGAAAGAGCCCGTTCTCGTTTGGCAAGAGCCAGGTGAAGCAGTTGAACGCCCAAAAGAAAACGACGTTCAATGACGTCGCCGGATGCGACGAGGCCAAGCAGGACTTGCAGGAACTCGTGGAATTTTTGAAAGATCCGAAGAAATACGACCAACTCGGCGGTCGCATTCCAAAGGGTGCTTTGCTCGTTGGCCCTCCGGGCACGGGTAAGACGCTTCTCGCCCGCGCAGTTGCAGGTGAAGCTGGCGTGCCGTTCTTCAGTATGTCGGGTTCGGACTTCGTGGAAATGTTCGTCGGCGTGGGTGCATCCCGTGTGCGCGACTTGTTCGAAACGGGCAAGAAGAACGCGCCGTGCATTTTGTTCATCGACGAAATTGATGCTGTGGGCCGCCAGCGTGGTGCAGGTCTCGGCGGCGGTCACGACGAACGCGAACAGACTTTGAACCAGTTGCTCGTCGAGATGGACGGCTTTACCGCTAACGAAGGCGTGATTTTGATTGCAGCGACGAACCGCCCCGACGTGCTCGACAAGGCACTCCTCCGTCCGGGTCGTTTTGACCGCCAGATTGTGGTGGGACTCCCCGACCTCAAGGGCCGTGAAGAAATTTTGAAGGTTCACCTGAAGAAACGCAAAGTGCCACTCGCGCCGGACGTAGATGTGAAGGCCGTCGCCAAGGGAACGCCGGGACTTGCCGGTGCAGACCTCGAAAACCTGGTGAACGAAGCTGCCCTCCTCGCCGCAAGGTTCAACAACAAGAAAGTGACGATGCTCGACTTTGAAGAAGCCCGCGACAAGCTCAGCATGGGTGCCGAACGCCGCACGCTCCTCATGACCGACGAAGAAAAACGCCACACCGCTTACCATGAAGCGGGCCACGCCTTGATGACGCTTTTGTGCAAGCACTCCGACCCGCTCCACAAGATTACGATTATCCCGCGCGGTCGAGCCTTGGGTGTGACCATGAGTTTGCCTGAACGCGACCAAGTGAGCTACAGCCGCGAATACGCCGAAGAACGCATCATGATCATGATGTCTGGCCGTCTCGCCGAGCTCATCTTCTTCAACCACCAGAGTACAGGTGCATCAAACGACATCCAACGTGCAACGGAACTTGCCCGCAAGATGGTCACGGAATGGGGCTTCGACGAAGAAATCGGACCGGTCTGCTACAGCCGCTCCGATGGAGAGGTGTTCCTCGGACGCGAAATTTCGAAGCCGAAAGAAATGTCCGAGATGATGGCCGAAAGAATCGACAACGCCATCAACAACTTGATCAAGCGCATGGACAAGGCTGCGAAGAAGCTGCTCGAAGAGAACAAAGACAAACTCATCGACCTTGCAGAAGCGCTGTTTGAATTTGAAGTGCTTGACCGCGAAGAAATCGACAAGGTCATGGCAGGCGAAAAACTCACCGGCACAAAGAAGAGCCGCCAGTACCAAGCCATGGAAGAACTTGCAAAGAAACGCGAAGAAGAAAACACTCCGCCGCCCGATCCGGGAGTTCAGCCGCCGGTAGCACCGATTGCCGATGTGCAGCCCGCCCCCGCTACTGGCAACGAAACCGCAACGAACTCCGTCGCTGGCGACGAAACCGCCGCCAACTCTGTCAAAGAAACCGATCAACATTAATCTATTTACAGCCACGCCGTAACAATGCTTAGCTCTATCCTAGAATCAAATCGCGCAATCTCCTGGAAAATTGGAAACGACATCATTCCAGCTTCGAGGATGCCGCTTGTCATGGGTATCGTGAACGTTACCCCGGACAGTTTCTTTGATGGAGGAAAGCATAACACGCCCGAAGCAGCATACGAGCATGCGATTTCGCTTGTCGAACAAGGTGCTGTTATTTTAGATATAGGTGGAGAAAGCAGCCGCCCGGGAAGCGCCCCCGTAAGCCTTCAAGAAGAACTCGACCGTGTATGCCCTGTAGTGGAAGCACTAGCGCAGACGGCGACGATTTCAGAAGACCTCGACAATCCGGGGTTCCGCAAATTTTACATCTCGGTCGATACGGTCAAGGCAAAAGTCGCCGAAGAATGCATGAAGCTTGGAGCGCACATCATCAACGACATCAGCGCCTGCATGATGGACCCGAAGATGGTAGAGACGGTCGCTCAGACGAAAGCAAGCGTCGTGCTGAACCACATGCGCGGGAACTTCGGCACGATGCAGCAAGATTTCAAGCCTTACACAAACGTTGTTCAAGAAGTTCAAGAAGAACTCTTGGCTCAGGTGAAAAAGCTCCTCGACGCCGGAGTCGAGCGTGAACGCATTTGCATTGACCCGGGTATCGGTTTTGGAAAGACGGTTCAAGACAACATAGACTTGATGAAGTCCGTCGATGTGATGCTCAAGGACGGCTACCCCGTCTTGATTGGCACGTCGAGAAAGTCCTACATCGGCAAGATGATGGGGCTTGAAACGAGCGACAGGCTTATCCCGACCGTGACGGCAGGCGTTATCGCAGCCCTTGGCGGCGCAAGCGTTCTCCGCGTGCACGATGTCCGCGAGGCAAAAGAATCATTATTGTATTTGGAGGCATTAAGGTCCCATGACACTGTTTAAGTTATTCAACATCATCGATGTTCGAATGGCCGACATTCTGGACGTACTCCTCATATCGGTTATTCTTTACTACATCTTCTTGCTGTTCCGCGGCACACGTGCAGCCCAGATGATTTTCGGTTCGTTCTTGCTCATTCTCGCATGGCTCATTGCGCAGTGGTGGGAACTGCACACGCTTGTGTGGATGCTGAGTAACCTTGCCACTCTTGGAATCGTCGCCATCGTGATTCTTTTCCAGCCCGAAATTCGAAGCGCCCTTACGCGTATCGGGCAAAGCGTCAGTAAAGTCGATTTGCGCAACATTCTCTTCCATGCCAGCGGCCTTGAAGATGTAGCACAAAAAATTTGCACTGCAGTTCAAGACCTGGCAAAGACAAAGACTGGTGCCCTTATTGTATTGGAAAAACGCGTGGGGCTTAAAAACTACGCCGACTCCGGCGAATATCTTGACGCTCGAATCAGTTCCAGACTTTTGCGAGCGCTCTTCTTCCCGAATTCCGCATTGCACGACGGAGCCGTGATTCTCAACTGCAAATCGATTGTCGCCGCAGGTTGCATTTTGCCCATGCCGACCGGCAATGCAGAAGGCGACGCAGGCTACGGTATGCGCCACCGTGCAGCAAAAGCACTCGCTGCCGAAAGTGATGCCCTCATCATCATCGTCTCCGAAGAAACTGGAAAAATTTCAACCGCCTACAGAAACACTCTGAGACGCGGCCTTTCGCCCAAGGAACTCAAAGCAGAAATTTTCCGCCACTGGCACGAACTCTTCAACGAAGTCCTTGACGAAGACGAAAACGAGAACGACAGCGAAGTCGTAGAGACGAAATCGTAGAGAATTAGAGAATAGGATAGATATGGAAAACAACACCCCCAAAACAAACAAGCCCTCAAACGAACCGCAAAAGAACAAAAAGAACGGCAAGCGAAACCTCGTCATCTTGATTTTGATGTTCCTTTTGCTCGTGTGCCTGTTCATTGCGCAGTGCCAGCTCAACAAAGTTAAGCAACAGGCCATCGAAGACCAAAAACTTTCTGAACTCGCCATCCGCCAAAAGCAGATTCTCGACAGTCTCCGCTTGATCGAACAAGCGAAAAAAGACAGTTTGGACGCAATCGAAAAAGCGAGAATTGCGGACAGTTTACGCATAGCCGATAGCCTTCGCGTTGCAGACAGCCTGCGTACAGCCGACAGTCTCCGCATAGCCGATTCCCTTGCAAACTTGAAGCCCGTCAACAAGGACAGCCTCCGTGCCGCACGCGACAGCATCCGTAACGCCCGCAAGGCACGCAAGGACAGTCTCGCACGCGTCGCCGATTCGCTTGCCAAATACGAAAAGGGCCGCCAGGATTCCTTGAACAAGGCCCGCCTTGCCGACTCCCTCCGCAATTCGGACAAAGTTCCTCCCACAGCAGAAATCACGCCGCCCGCCGGTCGCTACTACTCCCCCATTAAGCTCAAGGTCAAGTGCGACGAAATCAAGTGCAAGACGTTCATCTCTATCGGCGATACGGCAAATCCGCAAGACGCAAGCAAGGGCATAGACTACAACAAGACGGGGTCTGTATTCTTCTACGCCGCCGATTCCGTCGGGAACCGCACCGCCTGGGAAGAAGCCAAATACGACATGGCAAGCGACAACATTTGCGGCAAGAACGCATTCCCCGTACCCGTCGGTGGCCGCACCGTCTGCGTCGATGCTTACGAATACCCGAACCAGCCCGATGCAGCCCCCAAGGACATGGTGAGCCAGGAAGAAGCAGCGAACATTTGCAAAAAAGAAGGCAAGCACCTCTGCACCATCGACGAATGGCAAGCCGCATGCCGAGGCAAGGACAACTTCAAATATTCTTACGGCAATAGCTACAAGCAAAGCAAGTGCAACACCAACACGAAAGCCGCCAAGCGGAGCGGTCGCAAAACGCAATGCCGCAGCTGGTACGGCATGTACGACATGAACGGCAACCTCTGGGAATGGACATCCTCGACCAGCAAGCAGCACCCGGACAAGTTCCTGGTCGCAGGTGGGGCTTGGAACACGAACAACGAAAGCCGCTGCACCGAGAGCAAATTCAGTTTCTATCCGCAAAACCAATACCCGAGTGTCGGATTCAGGTGCTGCAAATAGCAAGCGTTAAAACAACATTACATAGATTCACTAACCGAACGTCAAAAAAAAATCTATTTTTAGATCATGAAAACTAAACTCTTTCTCTCCGCTCTTGTTCTTTCTTCGTTAACATTCTTCGGCTGCAGCAGCGAAACGCCCAATTATGCAGGCTACTGGAAAGGCGAAGCCGATATGATTTTCGAAGTTTTCTCTGAAAACAATGTTGATTTCACCATCAGGAACGTGAATGGCGACTTGCATGCCAAGCTCGACAAAGGCGTGCTCCGCGGCAAGAATTCCCTCGACATGGACATTTTGATGCGAGTGAAAGGCGATTCCGCTTACTATGAATTCGGCGAAGACGAATCCGGCAAGATCGTGACGGGCTACAAGAGAATCTCGAAGGACGAATACGACAAGATTTTCAAGAGCCAGTCCGACGCCAGAAATAGCTATAACTAACGGCAAAAACACCGGCAATCTTTGGTCTAAGTCACAGGTACAGGAAGTTGAGTTAAGGGAGAAGCTATCTCCCTTGCAAAATGTTATGGCAAAAAAATTAGTCATCCTCTCATAAGCGGGGATGACTTTTTTATGAAATCAAAATATAATCGTTAATGGTAATTATTTAGCAGCCGAAACAATAATTGTAGGAATTCCACATTCGCAAGGCTCAGCCGAAAACGGCTTTTACAAGAATTTCGGCTCGCCTACTTTTCCATCACTTCGAGCACTAGCTTTTCGAGCATTTCGAAGCTCGGCGCTCCGCTCCAAACACGCTTGATGTAGCCATTTGCATCGAGAAGCATGAGCGTCGGGACGGCATGGATTCCGTAACGGCGCCACAGTCCCTGGTCCGCATCGCGGTAAAGCGGATACGGAGAGGCGTGCTGCTTCTTGTAGAACGAAAGGAGCGTATTCTTTTGTTCAGAAGAAATGCCGATAACTTCGAGCCCTTGGCTAGAATACTTGTTGTACATTTTTTCGAGCACCGGGAGCGTTTGGCGGCATGGACCGCACCAAGTCGCCCAGAAGTCCAAAAGTGTTGCCTTCGGTGCTTCTTTTCTCTTGTCGCCGTTCTTGTAGAAGTTCTTGCCGAACGAAGCCATCTTGCTGCCGATAGCAGACCCCGTCAAACTGGTAATATCGTCCGGGCGTTCCGTAAGCGTGACCATCAGCGGGATGCGCTGTCCGTCACGGAAAATTTCAAGGCCCACCTTAGAACCCACTGCGGCATCTTTCAAAACGTTCTGGATTTGAGCCACATTCACAAGTTCCTTGCCATCAAAACCGATGACCAGGTCGCCAGAGACAACCCCAGCAGCAAGGCAACCTGATTCAGGATGCACGCCCGATACAAGCAGCGCCATGTGATTGTCGTAAAGGGATTTTTTATACGTAAGTCCAAGCCACGGCCCTGCAAACGCCGAGACCGCCATAAACGAAAGAGCGAGAGTAGCACGAATCATAGTCTTCACAATAAACCTTCCTCATTAAAAATTAGAAAATTAAAATAGGTAAAAACCAATACCGAGAGCCACCGAGAAATTCGCCTCACGGATAAAAATTCCATCCTTTTCAAAAAGCGGTTCACCGATAATATAGCTAGCGACGAATTCCAGCCGGCACAAGAAATCCGTGTTCTTGAAGAACATGATATCCCGACCGTAGCCAACCGTCACACGCGGCGGAAAATAATTTTTGTCGTCACGCTCAAACGAGATAAACGAAACTCCTAGACGCAAAAAATCATCTTCGCGAAGCCCCCTAAAGAAAAAACGCCAGTTGGCGCCAACTTCAACATAATCCCCAGAAAACAGCATCACGCCAAACAAATCTGCCGAATGGTGCTTGTGCAAACGCCACTCGCCACTCAGCAAAATTGCCGGATGCACAGAATTCAAATAATAGACAAATTCAAATTCACCTCCGAACGAAAGCGTCGAGAGCGAATCCTTTACAGGCACGTCTTCATACTTCTGCTCAATAAAGTATCCAGCAAAAGACTGGACACAAGCAAGCAAAAGCACTACTACGAATAATTTAACGTTTCGGATTCTTAGCATCGTAATCAGCGAGAGTCTTGTAACCGTCTTTCAAAAGAGCTTCTTGTAATTCCTGCCGCATCGCGTGGGCCGCCATCCAGCGGAAAGCGACCACAGAGTAGCACTGCACAGCATCGACACCGAGCTTGATGAGGTCGTAAATCTTGTAGCCGTGGTCAATGCCACCACAAGCCATGACGCTCATCTGCGGGTAATGTTCACGGATAAACTTCACTTTCTTGACCATATTTTCGTACAAAGGACGGCCAGACATGCCACCGCGATCGCCATCGGCACGGAGCGGAGTGAGTTTATCGCAAGTCACATGAACCGGAAGGTCTGCGAGTTTCTTGGTCGGGTACGTGTTGCCGATGACGACTCCGTTCACGCCAGCCTTCACGAAAGCATCCATGATGGTTGCCGTGTGCGTCTCGGCCATGTCGGGGCTGAGTTTCGCATAAACGGCCTTGCGGTAGCTTTGCGCATCGCGATAATTCTTGATTTTGGAGAAAATCTTGTCGATAAAAGTCATGTCGAGATCGAGGCGGTTCTCCCCCGTATTCGGGCAGCTCACATTGATTTCGATGTAATCGGCAACGCGGTAAGCGATAGAGAAACTTTCGACGATATCCTTGATTTTTTCGGATTCGTCGGTGAGGCCCGGCGTTTCGGCCACAGAAATGCCCACGCACATTTGCATCCGGTGTGCCGCAGAAATCTGGACATCGACGCGGCGAGTCACAGCTTCGACACCATCGTTGTTGAGGCCCATGCTGTTGTGAATGGCTCGGTCTTTTTCGATGAACCCGATACGAGGCCTGTGCGTATTCCCTTCGCGGACATGACGTGTCGCCGTCCCGACGGAGATGCCGCCAAAACCCATGTTGGCGTAATCGCAAATGCGTTTTGCCGTCTTATTTGCACCAGCCGCGAGCACAATCGGGCAACCGAAATGAAGCGGATTGGAGCCATCGGCAAAAGTCACCACGCGATTCAGCGATTTGCTCAAGTCCGGGCGACCGCCCATCAAAGGAATCACGGGAGCAAAGCGAGCCACATGCTTCAAGGAATCATGACGAAATTCCGGATTGTTGTGGAAAATGCGACGAATGAGCGCCAAAACGCGGTCACTAGGCCGCATATAGTATTCGTGGTTGATGCAATTATCGTTCATGAATAGTAAAATAGAAAAAAACACCTCAAAAGACAGCTCTGCAAGACTCACAGAACCAACAAACCACCTATTGCCATGGCACGAAAAATTTTATAATTCTAAATAGACAAGAGAGTAAAACTATGCAAAATCAGATAAAGAAAAACATTCATGAAAACATGCCTCGCTATATCGACATGCTTTCAAGCCTGGTAGCCATCCCGTCCATCAGTTTCGATAATTTTGACCAGCAGTTTGTTTTGGACTCCGCAAACGCAGTCAAGGAAACGTTTGCGAAGGCAGGACTCACCAATATCCAGTTTTTAATGCCGCCGAGTGGGCGTCCGAGCGTCTATGCGGAAAGCCTCACGAGTCCAGATAAACCGACCATCCTTTTGTACGCCCATCACGACGTGCAGCCGCCCATGCGAGAAGCGTTGTGGAACACGCCGCCGTTCAAGGCCACGCAAAAAGGCGACCGACTCTTTGGACGCGGCACTGCTGACGACAAGGCGGGCATCATCGTACATCTCGCCGCTCTTGAACAAGTTCGTAGAGAGCTTGGCGAAAAAGGCCCGAATCTCAAGTTCATCATCGAAGGCGAAGAAGAATCCGGGAGCGCAGGCTTCGAAAAGATTCTCAAGGAACATGCGGAACTCTTGAAGAGCGACGCCGTCATTATCGCTGA
>JAEEGF011274009.1_pt1 | contig 10089 bp, 9 predicted proteins | sample 9134171 | NCBI WGS metagenome assembly JAEEGF01 (sample SAMN16246542, study PRJNA631951) | gut metagenome | biome: gut microbiome; feature: rumen; material: AP-attached | host: Bos | place: Iran: Karaj | collected 2018-10 | reverse complement strand
AAAATATTACAGATTTTGATTTCATTTACCAAAGTCCTGAATTGCAAGTTCCCGTATTCGCCTGGGTGCTACTGAATCATTATAACGTATCTGGCGCTATAACAGGCAAAATCAAACTATAAATAATCAAAAATATTGATTCATAAAAACGGTCTAACAAAAATACTTTAAATAGTGTACAATCAAAAATAGCGCTGTCTATTTTTAATACAGATAAATGTATGTTTATACATTATTTTTGTATATTATACATTATTAGATCAGAAATACAACAGGTATTTATTGATGATTACTTTAAGTAATCCGTATAGATGCCGATTTCTCAGTTTTATATAGGAGTTTATTTTCAAATGAAAGACAAAGATTTTTTAATTAAGCTTGCAAAGATAACTCTGCCGATTACATTTCAGGCTTTTATGCTGGCACTTGTAGCAGCGGCGGATGCTTTTATGCTGGGGAGTATTGATCAGGATTCTATGTCGGCGGTTTCGCTTGCTACTCAGATTCAGTTCATACAAAATATGATCCTGTCTGCAACTGTTGGTGCTACTGTTATTCTTGGTGCTCAGTATTGGGGTAAGAGGGATCTTGAATCGCTGGATGATATTTTCTGTCTGGCTCTTAGGATATGCGGGGTATTGTCTATTGTTTATTGCATAGGATGTACTCTTTTCCCAAGGTATCTTATGCTGCTGTATACAGATAATGAGGATCTTATCGTTATTGGGGTAAGGTATCTTAAGATTGCGGGATTTTCTTATCTTCTTACAGGAATTTCACAGTGCTATCTTGCTATGATGAAGGTATCAGAGCATGTTAAGACTGTGGCATTTGTATCTGCTACGGCTGTTGTGACCAACATAATATTAAATGCCATTTTTATTTACGGCTTACACCTTGAAGAAAGAGGTGCAGCACTTGCTACACTCGTTGCAAGGGTCATTGAATTTGTATGCGTTATCACTTTGTCGTATCAAAAGGGGTATATACATCCAAAGCTTTCCGGGCTTTCAAGATTCAATAAGGTCCTGACGCTTGATTTTATCAGATGTATGTGGCCTCTTCTTGGTGCCTGTCTTCTCTGGGGAATTGGATTTACTTCCTATTCTTCTTTTATGGGACATATAGGAAAAGATGCTGCGGCTGCAAATTCAGTTACAGCAGTAATAAGAGATCTTGTATGCTGCGCAGGTGATGGTCTTGCGAACGGATGCGGCATCATGGTAGGCTATGAACTTGGCGCGGGGAATCTTGAGAGGGGTAAGCTTTATGGTCAGAAGATGGTTGGGATATCTTTTGTCGTAGGTTTTATTTCTACAGGTATTATGTTTTTGTTTACGCCGATCGTATTCATGACAGTTAAGCTTACTGATACAGCAAGACACTATCTGCTACTTATGATGATCGCAATGGCTATCTATATGATAGGGCGAGTGGTTAATTCTGTTCTTATAAATGGTATATTCGCAGCGGGCGGCGATACGCTTTTTGATATGTATTCACTTGTCGTGACCATGTGGTTTATGGCAGTACCTCTGGCGTTCCTTGGAACTTATGTATTCCACTGGCCCGTGATCGTGGTATATGCCTGCACATGTCTTGATGAAGTTGGTAAGATTCCTTGGGTTTTACATCACTTCTACAGATATAAGTGGGTTAAGGATCTGACCAGAGAAAGACGATAAATAGATTTGTATATAAGCATCCATTTATCTACATGTCTACTTTTACAAAAACAGGTGTCAAAATCAGCTTTTGACACCTGTTACTATGATACTTAATGATAACCGTATCACTCTGTTCTTCATTTTTTAATAGCGTTATATCAAATTACTGTCAGAATCTTTTTATCTATACAAACCTGTGCAGCGAAAACTTTTTCTACTGAGCCTTCAAAAAGCACATCAATCTTGCCTTCAAGAATACCTCTTACTTTACCTTTTCCATACTTCTTGTGAGATACAGCGCAGCCTTCAGGGATAACATTTTTGATCTGATCATCAGAGAGCTTAGCTGCAGCTTTGGATGCACCGGGCTGTGAATAAGAGTACGCATTTGTAACGCTGTATGCAGGCGCCGTCTTAACTGACGGAGTGGTAAGAAGTGCAGACTTTCGTCCATATTTCTGGCTCTTCATAAGCTTGGTCTGTGCTGCTGCAAGAGCTTTTAACTCTTCAGATGCTTTAAGCTTTTCTGCATAGGCTTTTTCCTGTCTTTTCTTTTCACTATAAAGTGCGTTCTCAGAAAGACAGTCGAGAATGAACTCAAGATTATCGTTAGTAAAGAAATAAATAACATGTGAAAGCTTCTTCTCGTCAGGGTTCTGAAGAAGGCCCTTATTACCGTTTCTGATAAAGAGGATTGCTTTACTTGCAACTTCCTCGTACTGGGAAACCATTATTTCAATTACATCTTTTTTGGATTCTTTTAAAGTAATACCAAGACCGGCATCTTCTGCCTTTTTATGGATAAGGTTGAAATCCTTTTCTGTAGCATAGAGTACATATCTGCTCTGGGAGACGGTGTTTACATGAAGTGAGGATGCATTCTTGGCAAAAGTCCAGATGAACTTGTCTTCAATATCCTCTCTATTATAATGATCAAGACCTTTCTGCTTGATAAGATCGCAAACTTCTTCAAAGATGTATAACTGATTATTCATGGGGATACCTCGTAAAAATTTTCGCTCAAGAATCCAATTATACACTGTATTGTCTATAATTCCACTCCGCATTTTTTCCAAAAAAGGAGTTGGATATAAAAATATGTATTAGCAAAATGTACAGCCTAAAGAATTACTCATTCCTATATAACGTAATAATTTCTCCATTGTGGAAATACAAAGGATTAACGTCTGAAGTAAAGCCCTGCTCTTTCAGAGCTTTGATAAGTGTCCGCATAAAAAATCCGTGAGTGACTACAACGCAGCTGGTATTTTGGTCCAGTATCTTCTTCACAAATAGTCTGGCTCTTCGTCTTGTCTTATCCATTGTTTCAGGTTGTCTGCTACTTCCTGTAATCCACTGAATCCTTGCAACCATATACCAAAACCATAGTGGCATTTTTATAGACGTTTTAATACCTGCGCACATAGGTACTTCATTTATTAGTGATGTGCGTGTAAATATCTTATCTCCAAACATCTTCCTGGCTGTGTAATAGGTTCTTATAAGTTTACTTATGTAGATGTCTGAAACATCACATGTCACAGGATTTAAGGGCGACGTATCTACAGATGCAGTATCATACATACTGCACTGCTCATCAAACTCTGAAGATGTGCACCACTTCTTCCATATGTGATTTACTTTGCCATGCCTGATAATAATTACTTTCATTTCATTATTCCTTGCATTTTTACTTTTCGTTACTATTTTTTACTCTTCGTTACTTTTCCTTACTATTTTTTACTTTTCGTTACTTTTCATTGCCTTTATTATCTTTTTGCTATTTTACAGTAACAGATGCTAGCCAGCGCAAATTCCTCTATATATTATATCCAAAACCACTTTTAGAGGAAAACTACCCTCATTTTCCTCTAAATGTCACTTCAAAAAACACTTATAGAGGAAAACCGTTTAAATGGATTTATATTCCCATGCACTTCTGACTGATTATTATTTCAGAGTTTTACATGTTATCATATCGACTTAGACTTATAATAGTTACATAACCTTTTTATTTAACAAAGGAGATAATACTTATGACCACATTTAAAGCAGATGAATTAAGTAATCTCAGAGCTCTTCATTCCGTCATTACTGATCTTGAAAGAGTTGAAAATCGTTCCAATAAAGATGAATGGATTGAAGATACTAAAATACAGGAACTGATGGGACTACAATATGAAGAAGAAAAATAATACTCCTAAAAAAAGAAAATTTATAAAATGGCTTTTATGTGTACTTGCAATTATACTCCTTGTAACCATATGGTTCGAGATTCCTGTCACGGAATACATACGTCTTGATGGCAATGGAAAGATAGATACACCTGTCAGATTTGCGCTAGTTACCGATCTTCACTCCTGCTATTATGGCAAGAATCAAAGTCAGCTTGTAGAAATGATTGATAAAGGGCATCCTGATGCAGTTCTTTTATCAGGAGATATTTTTGATGACAAGTTTTCTGATGATAATTCCAAAATATTTGTAGAAGCCATAGTCTCAAAATATCCCTGTTTTTATGTAACAGGAAATCATGAGTTCTGGAGTGAAAGAGAAACAGAAACAAAGAAATATCTGACATCTATAGGAGTTGTGGTTCTTGAGGGAACTTCCTGCACAATAAACATCAAAGGAAATGATATCGATATATGCGGGGTTGATGATCCAACTTATATGACACCAGATGAGTGGATGGCCCAGTTAGACAATGCCAATACAATGTCTAATCCAGAGCACTATAGGATTCTACTGTCTCATAGGCCTGAGAAAATTAATGAATACACGAATTATAACTTTGATCTTGTAGTTTGTGGTCATGCTCACGGAGGACAGTGGATAAATCCGTTTACGGGAAGGGGCACAATAGCACCAAATCAAGGGCGCTTTCCAAAGTATGTTGATGGTCTGTATGAGCTTTCTGATAGTACTAACATGATAGTTAGTAGAGGTCTTGTAAGAGAAAGGATGCCCTATCCAAGATTCTTCAATCATCCGGAGATAGTTATTATTGATATTGAGGCATAAATACATTCTTCAAAAGATTATCCGTCATGTTCGTTGTTGATTCTCAGCCTGTAAGGGTTTTAAAAAGTGCTTACGGGCTGGAAATCAACGATTTTATTGTAATCATCTCAATCTTTCCCTCATAAAAATGTAATATAGCCTCATGTTTTCCCTCATAAAAATATAACACAAGCTTGAATATTCCCTCATAAAAATGTAAGATACTAGTAAGAAGGAGCGAATTTTATGGAAAGAACAGCTTACAACACATTATTAGAGTGGAAAAACAAACCCAATAGAAAACCCTTGATTCTTAATGGTGCAAGACAGGTTGGAAAGACATGGCTATTAAAGGATTTTGGAAAAAGGGAATATCAGAACGTAGCATACATTAATTGTGACAGAACAGATGAGATGAAAACTGTATTTTCTGATTTCGATACCAATCGTCTCATCAGGGTCTTTTCTGCACTTTCAAATACAGTAATTGAACCTGGCAACACTATCATCATTCTTGATGAAATCCAGGAAACACCTCTAGGCATCACTGCGCTTAAATACTTTTGTGAAGAAGCACCGGAATACCATATCGCTGTTGCCGGAAGTCTTCTTGGAATAGGACTTCATGAAGGAACAGGATTCCCCGTAGGAAAAATTGATGAAATCACACTTCACCCAATGTCCTTCGAAGAATTCCTTATGGCAATGGATAAAGATATTATCTTGTCTCAGGTAAAAGAACACAGATGGGATGAACTATCATCTTATTCAAGTTTATTTATTGAGCTCTTAAGACAATACTATTATGTTGGAGGTATGCCAGAAGCAGTCAAGTCTTATACCGAAAAGCAGGATCTTCAGGAAGTTCGCTCTATACAAAAACAGATCCTGGCAGATTATAAAAGAGACTTCTCTAAACACGTTCCTACAGATACCATCCCCAAGGTAAACATGGTATGGGATTCTATCCCTGCTCAACTTGCCAAGGAGAATAAAAAATTCATCTTTGGTTCGTTAAAAAAAGGTGCGCGTGCCAAAGAATTTGAAAATGCTATTCAGTGGCTTATAGAAGCAGGTCTTGTTCACAAGGTCATGCGCGTTTCAAAAGTTGATCGTCCATTGAAATTTTACGAAAACTACAACGCATTTAAGTTGTTCTGTGTAGATTTAGGCTTGCTTGGAGCAATGTCTGATGTTTCTGCTAAAGATATTTTAGTTAAAGACACCGCTTTTAAAGAATATAAAGGTGCCTTTACAGAACAATACGTTTTACAACAGATCGTAGCTCAAGATATCAAAGCATATTATTACTCAAAAGAAAATTCCACACTAGAACTGGACTTTATAATTCAAAAAGATGACGTTCATCCCATTGAAGTTAAAGCAGAAGAAAACTTAAAATCAAAAAGCCTTAGTACAATATATGATGAGAACAACAATTTAAGACCTTGGCGTTTTTCAATGACAGGTTTTAAGCAACAAGATTGGATGGTCAATGTACCACTTTATCTTATTCATGAATGGATTAGAGCAAGCGAATAAACTTAAACAAAACAAAAAACAACGACGTGTCAGCATACCGTTGTTGATTTCCAGCCTGTAAAGGGTTAGAATATGTCTTAGGGGCTGGAAATCAACAACGAAAGGCAATAAAATGATAGGAAGAGAGAAGGAAGTACAACAGTTAAACGAGCTGTATAATAGCGGAGAAGCTGAATTTGTAGCAATTTATGGAAGAAGGCGTGTCGGAAAAACATATTTGGTAAGCGAGACATTCGCTGGAAAGATGACTTTTCATCATGCAGGATTATCTCCTATCGAAATGGAAGAGAATGAAGGTGGAACGCCCTTGCGTAAGCAGCTTAAGCATTTTTATAATTCACTGATTCTGCATGGCATGAAAAAAAGCAGATGCCCAGATAATTGGCTGGATGCATTTCTTCTGTTAGAGTTATTTCTTCAGGAAAAAGATGATGGAAATCGTCAGGTCGTGTTTTTGGCCGAACTGCCTTGGATGGATACCCAAAAATCCGGTTTTTTAACAGCCTTTGAAGGATTTTGGAATACCTGGGGATGCTTTCGAAAAAATCTTATGGTTATAGTATGTGGAAGTGCTACAACCTGGATAAAGAATAAACTTATAGATAATCATGGTGGGTTATATGGACGCTTGACGGATGAAATCAAATTATCTCCGTTCAGCTTAAAAGAATGCAAAAGCTTCATTGAAAGCAAACGCGTGAAGCTACCTGAGTATGACATTGTTCAGGCATACATGATAATGGGCGGAATTCCTTTTTATCTTAAACACCTGGAAAAAGGAAAAAGCCTGGCTCAAAGCGTTGATAACATGTTTTTTGTCAAAAATGCACCATTAAAAAAAGAGTATGACAGACTCTTTGCTTCCGTCTTTAAAAATCCCGATAAAATGAAAGCTATCATAGAATGCCTTGGGACTAAAAATGCCGGTTACACCAGAAAAGAAATTTCTTCATTGACTGAAATATCTGCCGGTGGAACCTTATCAGATGATCTGGAGGCATTGATAGCAAGTGATTTTATTATAAAGTACGAACCTTTTGGTATGGGAACCCGGGACGAATGTTATAAATTGGTCGATCCGTTCTGCATGTTCTACTTAAAGTTCGTAAAAGATCAAAACTCTCTGGATGGTTCTTTTTGGCTTGAGAATCTTACATCTCAGACCATTATTTCATGGAGAGGATTTGCGTTTGAGAATGTTTGCTTCAACCATGTGGATCAAATCAAAAAGGCACTCGGTATAAGCGGAGTAAAAACCAGTCAATCTTTATGGTCCAAAAGAGCAGATGATACTGACGGAACGCAGATTGATATGATAATAGAACGAGCTGATAATGTTATAAATATGTGTGAATCAAAGTTCTACAGCAATGAATTTGTAGTAAACAAAGGGTATCATCGCACTTTGATCAACAGACAAGGTTTATTAGAAAAAGAAATCTCTACAGGAAAAGTAATACATAATACACTAATAACTACATATGGGCTGAAATATAACGAATATAGCACATTTTTTGATAATGTAATAACAATGGAATCACTATTCGATTGTTGATTCTCAGCCTGTAACACACAACTAGCACGCTTACGGGCTGAAAATCAACAACGTAATACGTAAATCGTAAAATATAAACACAAAGGAGACTTCCCATGAAATTCATCTCTTGGAATATAGATTCAATAAATGCCGCCCTTACTGGCACAAGTCCTCGTTCAGAGCTCAGCCGCAAGGTGCTTGATACAATCGCAGCAGAAGACGCTGATATCATCGCCATTCAGGAGACCAAGCTTCCCGAAAAAGGCATGAATGCAAAGCAGGAAGAAGCACTTAAGTCTTATTTTCCCGAATATGATTTCGTATATGTAAGTTCTCATGAACCTGCAAGAAAAGGCTATGCAGGAACTATGGCTCTTTATAAAAAGGGGATGAAGGTTGATGCAGACTTCCCTACAATAGGAGCTCCTGATACTATGGACTGCGAAGGAAGAATGATCACTCTTGAACATGAGAAGTTCTTCTTCAACCTTGTATACACACCTAATGCAGGTGATGGTTTAAAGCGCCTTAAGGATCGTCAGGAATGGGATAAAAAGTATACTGATTATATGAAAAAGCTTGATTCACAAAAGCCTGTTATCTCATGCGGTGATTACAACGTGGCTCATGAAGAGATCGATCTTGCTAATCCCGATAGCAATCACATGTCAGCTGGCTTCACAGATGAGGAACGCGAAGGTTTTACTAATCTTCTTAACGCAGGATTTGTAGATACTTTCAGACACGTGAACGGCAATATACCAAATGTATACTCCTGGTGGGCTCAGCGCATCAAGACCAGCAAGATCAATAACTCAGGCTGGAGAATTGATTACTTCCTTGTTAGTGACAGAATAAAAGATAAGGTTACAAAATCCAAGATGCTGGATTCAGGCGAGCGTCAGGACCACGCACCGATAATCCTTGAACTTGATATCTAAAACAAAAACACTGTTTGAAACACGAACTATCACGTTTCTAAACAGTGTTTTTTCTTAAAGATCAACCTCGCTCAATCTTTTTTCATTGATCTTAATCCACTCATCCAAAGGAAGCGGCTTATAATCTGAATACATACAAAAGCAGTTTATGATCTCGCAAGGAATAGGAATTGTCATCTCATCGCCGCCCTTAGGTCTTACCACGCGAGTCCTCTTCCTGTTTTCAAGTACGTATCTGTCTACAAAATCCTGATCAGATGTTGCATGAATATGACCATGGAGCATATATGAATGTGCCTTGCCATTCACCAAGTCATACTGCCTGTTGTAGCACATGATGGGATAATGTGAGCATATGACTCTGCGATTATTGTCATGAAGCTCCATATAATCAGACATCTTCTGGAAAAGAGTTCTGTCGAAAGCGGTCTTTCTCAGCACATGATCATGATTTCCAAGAACCATGAACTTCTTACCATGGAGCCTAAGTATTATCTCTTTGGCACGCTTAACATCCTTGGACATAATGAAATCTCCAAGGATCACAACTTCATCCCTCTTCTGGACCACGCTGTTCCACTGGCTGATCATATACTCGTTCATCTCATCCATGGTTTCAAAGCCGCGCTTATCCATGAGTTTATTAACTATATCATCATCAAAGTGTAAATCTGCTATATAACGTCTCAAATCTATCTTTCTCCTTAAAATATCAACCTTACCAATACTATTTTACCATATCCATCTCACACCAAAGGTTCCATGATACAGTAACACATATCTTCTATCCGAATTATTCAAATATGCTTTTTCAACTTAGTTTTCCTAATTTCCGTATTCACGCAACAATACCATATGTATATAATATACATAACGCTATCACATCGTACTTCCCATTTGTTTGAGATACAATAACGTAGATTTGGCAGATACCACTGATATAATCCTCGATCGTTATCCGTACGAGGAGTGTCCAGGGGCATCGCATGTTCAATCGTACAATAACTTCACGTTCTCACTACTCATAATGCGAACAGCCAAAGCCCCTACGACGAGTGGCAAGGTAGATCAAGGATTATATCGGTGGTATCTGCCAAGGCACAATCCCCCAAATGGGACCTATGCTAAATCTAAGTTATGCGAGTGTTAAGGTTATGTTAAGGTTCTTTAGGTTTACCGGAAAGGTTCGGATGATATCCTTTGTTCATAAGATAACAACACCGATTGAACAAAACGAAAATTCATTCGGCACTCACATAAACGGAGGATAAAAATCATGTGGACAAGAAAAGAACTTAAAGAAAAGGCAAAGAAATCGTTATCTGTAAACTACTGGAAGACCGTGCTTGTAAGTCTGATACTTGCATTCTTACTCGGTTCAACAGGAAGCTCTATTGCA
>JAEEGF010742053.1_pt1 | contig 10089 bp, 7 predicted proteins | sample 9134171 | NCBI WGS metagenome assembly JAEEGF01 (sample SAMN16246542, study PRJNA631951) | gut metagenome | biome: gut microbiome; feature: rumen; material: AP-attached | host: Bos | place: Iran: Karaj | collected 2018-10 | reverse complement strand
ATCTTCCCCTTCCTGATGTCAGGTAAGAGTAAAATGCCTTTCACCATCATGCTGTCGGGCGTGACCTTTAACATCATCAACGGCATTATGCAAGGTGGCGGACTCTACTGGTTCCCACAGGAATCATATAAGCAGGGATGGGAATACTTCGGCAACGGAATAGCCGCCATCGGTCTGATTGTCTTCTTTATCGGAATGGCTATCAACCTGCATTCCGACCACGTAATCCGCAACTTGCGCAAACCTGGTGATACCAAGCACTATCTGCCCAAGGGCGGTATGTACCACTTTGTCACCAGCGGCAACTACTTGGGTGAGTTGATAGAGTGGACGGGCTTTGCCATCATTGCCGGCTCTCCTGCCGCGTGGGTATTCGTCTGGTGGACAGCCGCCAATCTGGTGCCTCGTGCCCACGCTATTCACAAGAAGTACCGCAAGGAGTTCGGAAACGAGGCAGTTGGAAACAGAAAAAGAATCATACCGTTTATATATTAAATGGAAAATTGAAAATTATCCGATAACCGCTCAATGGTAAACGGTAAACTAACAATCCAAGATATGGGAAACAAATTATTCGAGGAGGCCCATATAGGTCCTCTTACCTTAAGAAACAGAACCATCAGAAGTGCAGCTTTTGAAAGTATGTGCCCTGGGCACAAACCCAGTCAGATGCTATACGACTACCATACAGGCGTTGCTAAGGGCGGTGTCGGAATGACCACCGTAGCATACGCTGCTGTTACTGAGAGCGGACTGAGTTTCGACCGTCAGTTGTTTATGCGTCCGGAGATTGTTCCTGACCTGCGTCACCTCACCGACGGCATACATGAGGCTGGTGCTGCTGCCGGCATTCAGTTGGGACACTGCGGCAATATGAGCCACAAGGAAATCTGCGGATGCATTCCCGTTGGTGCCTGCACAGGATTCAATCTGTACAGTCCTACCCTGGTACGTGGGCTGCGCGTTGAGGAGATGGCTCCTATGGCCAGGAAATTCGGTGCAGCTGTAAATCTGGCACGTGAAGCAGGATTCGACAGTGTAGAGATTCATTGCGGTCACGGCTATCTGATAGATCAGTTCCTGAATCCCTACTTCAACCACCGTCATGATGAGTTCGGCGGTTCATTAGAGAACCGTATGCGTTTCATGACAATGTGTATCGAGGAGGTAATGAAAGCCGCCAAAGACGATATGGCTGTCATCTGCAAGATGAATATGCGTGACGGCAGAAAGAACGGCATTTCGTTGGAGGAGCACAGCATTCCCATAGCCAAGCGACTGCAAGAGCTGGGTGTACACGCCATAGTGCTTAGCGGAGGTCTGGTAAGCTGTACCCCTATGTATGTGATGCGTGGCGAAATGCCCATCCAGACGTTAACCCATTACATGGATAAGGCTTGGTTGAAACACAGCGTGCGTCTTTGTGGCAAGCTGATGATACCGACCGTCAACTATCAGGAAGCTTTCTTCCTGGAAGATGCGCTGAAGTTCCGTGAGGCTATGCCCGACATGAAATTCATCTACGTAGGAGGGCTGGTGGCCGGTGATAAGATTAATGAGGTTCTTGGACACGGTTTCGAAGCTGTTCAGATGGCGCGCAGCCTGCTCAACGAGCCCGATTTCGTAAACAAACTGAAGGAAGACCCGCACTATCGTTGCGGCTGCAAGCACAGCAACTACTGCATAGGACGTATGTACACATTGGAGATGGCCTGCCATCAGCACCTAAAGGAGGAATTGCCAAACAAGATCGCAAAGGAGATTGCCAGAATAGAAAAAGAACAGAACGCATGAAGAAGGTTGCAATTATAACCGGTGCAAACGGAGGCATGGGCTATGAGGAGGCTAAGGAAGCTTTGCTACAAGGCTATCATACCATCATGGCCTGCTATTGTCCCAGCCGGTCGGAAGCCCGACGCCAACAGATGATAGAGGAAACGGGGTGTACAGATGTGGAAATCATGCCCTTGGACCTTTCAAATCTGCAGAGTGTTCGCGACTTCGCAGATATGGTAAAAGCCAAGTTCGCTCATATAGATGTGCTGATGAACAATGCCGGCACACTGGAAACCGGACTCCATACCACAGTGGATGGTTTGGAAAGAACGGTCAGCGTAAACTATGCGGGGCCTTATCTGCTGACCCGACTACTTATCCCCCTTATGGGAAAAGGCAGCAGAATAGTCAACATGTCTTCCTGCTCATATATCTTAGGTAAATTGCAGTTCCCGGAATTCTTTACCAGAGGCAGAAAAGGCTTCTGGCAACGCATACTGGTTTACGGTAACACAAAACTGGCCCTCACCCTTTTCTCTTTAGACTTAGCCAAACGTATTAAGGGACAAGGCATTACCGTAAATGTTGCCGACCCCGGTGTGGTGAACACCAAAATTATACATTTGCAGAATAAACTGCTGGATCCTCTGGCAGACATTTTCTTCCGCCCCTTCATCCGAACACCCAGACAAGGAGCAGATACGGCAATACATCTGATGTTCGACGAAGACAAAGAAGGACAAACGGGTACATTCTGCAGGTCAAATAAGACAGTTAAGCTGGGCGACAAGTACGTTCATCACAAGCAAATGCAGGAGCTTTGGGACGAGACAGAAAAACTCGTGCGGAATTTCATTGAATAAATCTTTGAAAAAAAAGCTTAAAAACTTTTGTAGCAAATGATAATTGCCTTATATTTGCAACCCGAAAACAAAGGATAGCATAATATGGATGCAAAAGAATCACTTGTAAAAATTATAAAAGCCCTCTCTGAAATAGGACAGTCCGTCCCACGCCAAATTCTCACCGACTATCTGACAGGAAAAGAAAGCCGGGATATAGAGGAATTGGGGCTTTACGACAATGATACATACGGCATTGGCGATACCCATGACGAGGATTATTGGACAAATATTATAGATAAAGCATTCGAGAGCGGTTACCTGAAACTCAAACCTGCCAAAAGCAATAAACTCGCCCCATCAAAAGAAGGAAAGAAGTTTGCCAAAAAGCCCACCTCCTTCATAGTAGATGATGAGGAAGAAGCAACAGACGAGAATCTCACCGGGCTGGAAGACTTGGAAGACCTGATTGTTCAGATTCCCAATCCTGAAACCGATAATGCTGGCCAGAAGGCTTCAGCCAAAACAAAACAGCAGATAAAACTGGTTCATGCCATTGACCGGAAGATAGCTTTGGACGACTTTGCCGAAAGCGAAAGCATCTCTTTTGACGAGGTATTGGACGAACTGGAAAAGCTGATTCGCCAAGGACTGAATGTGGATATCACCTATTTCACGAACGAGGTACTGGGTGAAGAATGTGTGCAGGAACTGGTTGACTTCATGGCAAGTATGAAGAAGTTCAGCATGGAGAAAGTTATCAGCGAATATGGCGATGTGTACAACGAGGAGGAACTCCGTCTGGCATACATCGTCTATCTTATTCAACAAAAGAAATAACAAAATAAAACATATCTGTATGGAAATCTTGAAGTTTAATCCTATCTTTAAACCCACCCTATGGGGGTCTGAGACTTGGGTGGTCTCTGCTGTAAAAGGTTCTGAATCAATTGTACTGAATGGCAAAGAGAAAGGCCTTACATTACCAGAGGTAGTGGAACGATATGGTGCTGACTTTCTGGGTAAAAAGAACTCTGAGAAGTTCGGTAAGGACTTTCCCCTGCTAATCAAGTTCATAGACGCACGTCAGGACCTCTCTATTCAGGTTCATCCTAATGATGAACTGAGCAAGAAACGACATAACAAGATGGGGAAGAACGAGATGTGGTATGTGGTAGATGCAGATCGCGGCAGCCAACTGATAGCCGGATTCGCCAAGCGGACAGACGTTGCCGACTATGCTAAGAAGGTGGCCGATGGAAGCATAGAAAACGACCTGAACAAGGTAAATGTTGTGGAGGGTGACTGTTTCTATATTCCTGCTGGCAGGGTTCACGGCATCGGTGCCGGTATGGTTATTGCTGAGATACAGCAGACCAGCGACGTCACCTATCGTATCTACGACTATATGCGTCGTGACCGCGACGGTAATCAGCGTGAACTTCATACGGAATTGGCATTGGATGCCATTAACTTCAACGATATTACAGATAACCCCAAGGTAAACTACAAAGAAGAGAGAGACACTGTGATACCTTTGGTGAAAAGCCCTTTCTTCACCACCAACGAACTAAAGCTCACCAAGAGTTTCGTCAGGAACTATACAGGCATTGACTCCTTCCGCGTTTACATGTGTCTGAGCGGAGAGTGCGCGTTCCTCTCTCCGGAAGGTCAGGGTATATTCCTGCATGCAGGCGAGTCGCTGGTAGTACCAGCCTCCACTTCCTCTGTTACCATTGTCCCCGACGAGCAAGCCAAGCTGTTAGAGAGCTATGTAGAATAAGCCCCCCAACCCCCTTTAGGGGGAGGGGATTGCAGTTTAAAGTTTAAAGTTTAGAGTTTAGAGTTTAGAGTGAAAGACCCAGGCCCAACCCTTCCTTCTAAGGAGGGGAGAAGTGAAGAGTGAAGACTTTCAACTAAAGAAAAGAAACAACTTGTCTGCTGGTCAACTCGTCTTCTCGTTAACTAAACGGAAAAAGGCCGATGAGAATAATAAAGAAGCTTGACATCTTTATATTAAAAGGATACCTACAACTCTTTGCGGGTACGTTCTTCATCTGTCTTTTCATCTTCTTAATGCAGTTCGTCTGGAAGTACGTAGATGACTTAGTTGGCAAGGGTCTCACATGGGACATCCTTGCCAAATTCATTTGGTATTGTTCACTTACACTGATTCCTCTATCCGTCCCTCTTTCCGTCTTACTGGCAAGTTTGATTACCTTTGGCAACTTTGGCGAACGCTATGAGCTACTGGCAATGAAAGCATCAGGAATCCCTCTGGTCCGAATCCTGATGCCAGTCCTGATATTTGCCACTCTGGTATGTTGCGGAAGCTTCTATTTTCAGAACAACATAAGTCCTGAGGCTAACAAGCAACTTTTTACCCTACTTTGGAGTATGAGACAAAAATCGCCCGAGTTGGATATCCCAGAGGGTATCTTCTACAGCGATATTCCAAGTTACAATCTGTATGTAGAACGCAAAGACCCTGAAACAGGAATGCTCTACGGCGTTATGATTTATGCCAACAGCGACTTTCAGGACGATGCACAGATTATAACTGCCGATAGTGGAAGGTTGCAAAGCACAACAGACAAGAAGCATCTGAAACTTACCCTTTATGATGGGGAAAGGTTCAAGAATCTGGATAACCAGTCAGGCGCTATGCTGCGGGCCAATATTCCTTATATGAGGGAATCGTTTATTGACGAAGTCGTTTACATTCCTTTCAACTCCGAGTTCAACCTATGGGATGCTAATCTCTTTGCAGGAAATGCTCAGGCCAAGAATCTTACAGAAATCTATCGGGGTATCGACTCCATACGTTCACGAACAGACAGCATTGGGCACAGCATATACGACAATGCCAGGCTATCATATCTGGCACGTTCTCTTTCATCAGGAAGGAAAGACTCTGCACAAGTGGTAAAAGAAGCTGCTGAAACAGCACCCTTTGATACACTTTTTGCCCAATTAAGAGACGACCAGAAATCCTCTGTCTGGAAGAATGCCCTAAGCAGAGCCGAAACCATGAAGTCGGAATGTGAGTTTCGCTCCAGTTGCTATACAGCAGAACTGAACACGCAATTGCGCAGACACCTTATGGAGTCCCAAAAGAAATTCACCCTGAGCCTCTCCTGTCTGCTCTTCTTCTTTATTGGAGCACCATTGGGAGCCATTATCAGGAAAGGAGGGTTGGGAGTTCCCGTTGTAGTAAGCGTTTTATTCTTTATCTTCTATTATATCATCAATGTGGCCGGAGAGAACAATGCTAAAGTCGGTGCATGGGATGCTCATTTTGGAGAATGGCTCAGCAGTATGGTCCTTCTGCCCATTGGCGGCTGGCTGACTTACAAAGCAAATTCAGACAGTGTAGTATTTGATATAGAAGGTTACAAAAGATTTTTTATGAAGCTCCTTGGCCTTCGCATCTCAAGAAAACTCAGTCGTAAAGAGGTGATTATCTACGATCCTGATTACCCTAAATGCTATCAGGAAATGGCACAGTTGATAGAAGACTGCAAGACATACTCAGACAGCCATAATCTACTTATGATGCCCTCTTACTGGAATATCTTCTTTCACTATCAGGAGGACACCATTGTTAGAGGAATCAGCGAAAGACTGGAAAAACTGATAAAAGAATTACATAACAGCAAGGACAATTATATGATTGGGTTACTGAATATGATTCCCTACATCATACCAGACGCCCATACCCGTCCCTTCAGAAATTCACGCCGTAACAAATGGGCTGGTATCTTTTTGCCTGTCGGCTTGTTCTTCTGGCTGAGAATATGGCGATTTCAACTCCGATTGAGTATAGATTTGGATAAGTTGCAAGAGGTGGGAGTAGAGATAATGAAAAGGATTAAGAAAGACGAGAATTGAACATTTGACTTATAGTGAATTATGAATTGTGAATTCAAACTAAGCACCATCGAAGAGGCATTGGAGGATTTCCGCCAAGGCAAGTTCGTGATAGTAGTAGATGATGAAGACCGCGAGAATGAAGGTGACTTTATTACTGCGGCAGAGATGATAACACCCGAGAAGGTAAACTTCATGCTCCGAAACGGACGCGGTGTGCTATGTGCACCCATTACCATCAGCCGGGCAAAAGAACTGGAACTGGACCATCAGGTTCAAGACAATACCAGCATGCTGGGAACACCATTCACTGTTACAGTTGATTTGCTGGAAGGTTGCACTACGGGTGTCAGCACACATGACCGTGCTGCCACCATCCGTGCTTTGGCTGACCCCACACGCAAACCTTCTGATTTCGGTCGTCCCGGACATATCAATCCCCTTTATGCTCAGGACAAGGGTGTGTTGCGTCGTGCCGGTCATACCGAAGCGGCCATAGATTTAGCTCGCCTTTCCGGAATGCAACCTGCAGCAGCCCTGATAGAGATTCTTAACGAAGACGGAACGATGGCCCGCATGCCTCAATTGCAAGAAGTGGCCAAGGAGCACGGACTGAGAATTATCTCTATCCGCGATCTGATAGCTTATCGGCTGAAACAGGAATCCCTGGTAGAAAAAGGTGTTGAGGCAGAACTTCCCACCGAATATGGACACTTCCATATCATTCCCTTCCGACAAAAGAGCAACGGATTAGAGCATGTTGTGCTATATAAGGGGACATGGACACCCGAAGAACCCATTCTGGTACGTATGCACAGCAGTTGTGTAACGGGCGACATCTTTGGCAGTTGTCGCTGCGACTGTGGTGAGCAGCTGCACCGTGCTATGCAAATGATAGAAAAAGAAGGCAAGGGAATGGTTGTTTACCTGAACCAGGAGGGGCGCGGAATTGGTCTGATGAATAAGATTGCTGCCTATAAGCTTCAGGAGCAAGGCGATGATACCGTAGATGCCAACATACACCTGGGGTTCCAGCCCGACGAGCGCGAATACGGTGTTGGTGCGCAAATCCTGCAGGAGATGGGTGTAAGTAAGATAAAACTCATTACCAACAATCCCGTTAAGCGTGTGGGGCTGGAAAGCTATGGCCTGGAGATTGTAGAGAATATTCCCATCATCATCGAACCCAACAAATATAATCGCCGTTACCTGGAGACCAAGAGAATCCGGATGGGACACAAATTGTAAAAGTGAAGAATGAAGAGTGAAGAATGAATAATAATAGTTACAGTGCCCGTCGATTTTGTCGACGGGAAACAGTAAACCGTAAACAGTAAACTATAATAAATATGAACACATTATCCGAAAGATTGAACCGATTGGCACCCAGTGCCACTCTGGCAATGAGTCAGCGCAGCAGTGAACTGAAAGCTCAAGGCATTGATGTTATTAACATGAGCGTGGGTGAACCCGACTTCAACACCCCCGACCATATTAAAGCCGCTGCCATCAAGGCAGTTGAGGACAACTGGAGCCGTTACTCTCCTGTTCCCGGTTATCCCGAACTGAAAAAAGCCATCGCGAACAAACTGAAGAACGAAAATGGGTTGGACTATGCTCCCAGCCAGATTCTCTGTAGCAACGGTGCCAAGCAAAGCGTTTGTAACACCATCATGGCTTTAGTAAATGCCGGTGACGAAGTTATCATCCCCGCTCCCTATTGGGTAAGCTATCCCCAGATGGTCTTACTGGCCGAGGGAACACCCGTCTTCGTAGAGGCTACCATCGAACAGGACTTCAAGATTACTCCCGCTCAGTTGGAGGCTGCCATCACACCTAAGACCCGTGCCTTAATCCTCTGCTCTCCCAGCAACCCTACAGGTTCTGTATATAGCAAAGCTGAGTTAGAGGCATTGAAGAACGTACTCCTGAAATACCCCAACATAATTGTTGTAGCCGACGAGATTTACGAGCACATCAACTACGTAGGCGAGCACGCATCAATGGCTCAGTTCCCTGACATCAAGGAACGGGTAGTTATCATCAACGGAGTCAGCAAGGCATACGCAATGACGGGTTGGCGTATTGGTTTCATCGCCGCTCCCGACTGGATTGTCAAGGGTTGTAACAAGTTGCAGGGTCAGTACACCAGCGGTCCCTGTTCTGTAAGCCAGAAGGCTGCTGAGGCAGCTTTTGCCGGTCCTCAGCAATGCGTAGAGGATATGCGTCAGGCCTTCGAGCGCCGCAAGAACCTGATTGTTAAATTAGCAAAGGAGATTCCCGGTCTCGAGGTGAACGATCCTCAGGGTGCCTTCTATCTGTTCCCCAAGTGCAGCAGTTTCTTCGGCAAGAAGGATGGTGACAGAGTTATCAACACCAGTACCGACCTGGCTATGTATCTGCTCGAGGTAGGTCATGTAGCCACCGTAGGCGGTGATGCTTTCGGAAGTCCCGAATGTTTTCGTATGAGCTATGCTACCAGCGACGAGAACATCGTGGAAGCCATGAAACGCATCAAGGAAACCCTTGCCCGTCTGAAATAAATCTCGCTTACATTGCATAAAACAGCATAAGGGGCGCTTGCAGAAATGCAGGTGCCCCTTTGCTATTGATCGAACATGTAAATACTTTTTCGTAGATCTTAATTGCCCCTCATTTTCTGCCACATTAGAGAAAACTTTCTCCTTAGTTAGAGAATTTTTGCCGCCTAACGTAGCAGTAAAAATTCTTATGTAAGAGAGCATACTTCATTCTTTTTGTCGGCTTTTTGATTGTCAAAATATTTCCCCCGCAGCTATCTCAGTTATCTCAGATCTCAGTTTAATTTTGGCGTTGGATACGGATACAGAAATACAGTTTCTTTTCAGCAAGTTTTGTACATTTTTCCAAATAACGATGACGGATGACAGATGGAAAATCCAGAGCGAACTGACCCCTTGAGCCAATGTTTCACTGACCCCTGAAAATTTTCTTTTTTTGACCCCCTAAAAGTCCTGGTCGACGGGGTCATTATTAAAATGGTTTCATTAGTGTCCAATAAAAATTGAACGAGTTAAATAATTAATCAAATAGTCCCTTAAAGATGGGATAATCGCGTTCTTTGACATCGTTGAAATTAGTCTTATTGAACAGGTCTCGCAGGTGAGTTTTGTCTGTCAGCGAGATGCTAAGAATCTGCTAGACCTCATAGGTTGAGCGTTCTAATTGCATATCATGTTGGACAATAGCCACGAGGCAGTATGTGATAATGGCCACACTGATTTGTATGCGGACAGCATTCTCCGTCGAACCCCAAAACCTCTTTATCTTTAGGTGCTGTTTGAGCCATTTGAAGAATAGCTCTACCAGCCATCTTTTCTTATAGAGGTTTGCGACATCCAATGCGGAAAGATGCTTTGCTTTCGTCAGGAAAATGAACTCACGGTCATCTTCCTCGTCATAGTAGCGAATGAGTCTGAATGACTCTGGATACTTCTTCTCGGAGAGATAACCTGTCAGTTTAACTTCCGCATCAGTCAGTACATTCTCAGGAATTCTTCGCTTCCATTTGACAATCTTGTACTTCAAGTTCGTCTTGGCTCTGACTACAAAGAAAGACTCT
>JAEEGF010448355.1_pt1 | contig 10089 bp, 9 predicted proteins | sample 9134171 | NCBI WGS metagenome assembly JAEEGF01 (sample SAMN16246542, study PRJNA631951) | gut metagenome | biome: gut microbiome; feature: rumen; material: AP-attached | host: Bos | place: Iran: Karaj | collected 2018-10 | reverse complement strand
GTTGACCTTTCCCGTAAAGTTCCCAAAATTCAAGGTCATTTGGCCGTTGTTGGGATTTGGGATGACATCAAAGGTTGCCGAACCTGTAGCGTTTTCATCCATCCCGTAGAACGAGCAAACAAACCAATATCTTAATCTGATACCTTCTTCGCTGCCGCAATGTCCATAAACAGTGGCGTCAAGCCAGACGGTGTCGTCGACATAATTCAGGACGTACATCTTACAATTCTTTCCTGCCGGCGAGGTGGTGGTATCGGGCTCAAGCAGCCACAACACACCAGGGTTCTCGAAAACCCAGACAACCGAATCCCATCGGCTCGCATACGGGTGGCCTTTCTCATAAATGCCGAAATCATACGCGTTGATTTGGAACTCTGTAGCGGTGACTACCCAATGGGGAAACTCGTTATCGTCATCCAAAGGATGTATCGGGGTAGGTTGTGGTGTGTATTCAAACTCCAAGTTCATCGTCACGATGCTGTCGCAGCCCTGCACATTCTTGTATGTGCGATGATAGCTGCCCGACTCCGTATAGATATAATCCGAAGGGTCAAACTCGTCATCGGTGCTATATGCCATTCCTTGCGGGTCCCAAAGATAGCTGTCACAGTCCTCAACACTGACGGTTTTGGTCTCATAATCGCTGATGAGGAGATGAAGCACATAGGTGCTATCGCAAATCTTGTCGCCGAACTCGTTATGGAAGACCACCTCCACCCTGTCCTGACTCTCTGTATAAGTCTGTCCGTTGATAGGCCAGGTATAGAAATCGCAGGCCACCTTGTCCTCCTCATGATAAAACTCCTCGTGGAACTTCAAATCAAGTCTGTGTCTGACATCGCAACCGCCGTTGGGGTCGGGCAGGATGATCTCATCCATCGTGTTCTCATGATAGGTGATGCCTGTCTTGTCCCAGGTCCATGAGGGCGTGGTGCCATACTCGTAACATTCATACTGGTAGACAACAGGAGGCATTTGGTATTCGTCCACGTTAAGCATCAGTTTCTCCACCTTCAGGCAGCCATGGATGTCGATAGTGTCAAAATAGGCCACCTGTCCATCTTGATCGTAGAGCGTCCCGTGAAAATTGTAAGCCTGTCCCACGCAGATGCTGGCATCCACAACGGTGGTGTCGTTGGGGGGATATACCGTCAGGTCGAGGCGGACGATGCTGTCGCAGCCGTGGATGCTATGGTCAGTATAGACCTGTTGGCACGTTTCATTGTATTCAGTGCCATAGAAGGTATAACTCTCTCCTGGGCAAATATAGGCCGTGATGGTCGTCTCGTCATAGGTCGGCCAGTTGTCCAAATGCAAGTATGTGGTTTTGACACAGCCGTATTGCGTCAGCGACTCATGCTCATACGTTCCAGGTTCACTGACCATCTGACCATAGAAATCGTAAGTACCTCCAGCGCAGATAGTTTCGTTGACATCTTCGGTCTCATTGGGATGCACGACAATGCTGACGCTGACGTTTTGTGAACCACCCCAGCTGTTATCAGTAACATGACAGGTATAGGTCGTGTTTCCCACTGGCGGTGTGGCCACAGGATGCTGCACATTGGGGTTATTCAGGCTCGCGGCCGGTGTCCAACTGTAAGAGTAGTTCCCCGAGCCTCCTGTAGGCAAGGCGTGCAGAGTTGTCGACTCGCCTTCACAGAGCTCCGTGTCGTCGGCAGTGGCTGAAGCGCTCATAGCGTCCACGTAGACCGTGCAGGTGGGTGCTCCCACCAACACCAGCTCACGGAATGAAATGTCGTCCAGACCGAAGTCGTTACCGTCGCCATTGGTGTTTTGGTTCAGAATGGTGATGGTGGCCGAAGTTGCGTTGCCGCTGTACCACAGCTCATAGAACTGTTCCCATACCATCGTCTGTGGCGGGGCGGTGAAGATATTGCCAATCTGGGTGCCGTTGATACTGAACTGTAGCATGGCCACTTGGCTTGAGGTGCCAGCCAATGTACAGGCCCAAGTAGAAAAAGCGTAATACTTGTTGGGGAGTACGGTAATCTGTTCGGTCCACACGTTTGTTCCCGGACTGATAGAGCCGTTTACCATCATGAAATTGCCATTGTCACCATGACCATAACCATGAAAGTTCTCGTGATGCAGGCTGGCATCGGAGTCCACGTAGTAAGTGCCTTCGGCCCAAAGATTGGAATTGTATTGATAGGCCGAGGTGAAGCCTACATTGCCTTGACTGAAATCGCCGTTGACAACACTCTCGTCGCCCGGAGCATAACCTTCGCAAGTGTAAGTGGTCGTCACGGAAGGCGATGCCACAGTGACAGGTCCTTCGGTAGTCGATAAGCCGGTGGCGGGCGACCATTGGTAATAGGTGGCACCCGAAGCGGTCAACGTTACCGAACCTCCGGGCTGAATAGTAGCCTCTGGCGGGGTGATGATGACGGGCTGGGCAAAGGCAATGCCTCCAATCATCATCAGCAAAGCAACAATATAGAACCTGATTTTCATTATCTTGACGATTTGGGTGCAAAGTTATGTATTTTGGTTCTATTTCTGACATTTTTTCCAAAAAACATTCCCGCCAAAAGGGTGTTTTGGAAAAAGAAAACCCTAACTGACTGAAAATCAATTAGGGTTTCTTGTTTTGTCGTGCCCCGAACAGGAGTCGAACCTGCACACCTCTCGATATACGCACCTGAAACGTACGCGTCTACCAATTCCGCCATCGGGGCTTTGGTGATGTGCCCAGGACAAGAGTCGAACTTGCATGCCGTAATCGGCACCACCCCCTCAAAGTGGCGTGTCTACCAATTTCACCACCTGGGCTTCAAATCGGGCGCAAAATTACAACTTTTTTCAATACCGCAAGTATTTTCAAGAAAATTTTTATTCTTTTTTATTCTGCGTCGGTTAATTTACTACTTTTGAAGCGTTTAATCATCAAGACCATGAACAAAGAAAAAGACCTCCAACAACTATCGGAACGCAATGTTACAGAAAATCAAGTAAATCAACAAATTGCACAACTCAAAAGAGGCACAAAATATGTCCAACTGATACGTCCCGCCACTTTAGGAGACGGCATTCTGCGCCTCAACGAAACGCAAGTACAAGAAATGACGGCTGATTTTGAGGCCGACAAAGAATTCTACCAATTCACTAAATTCGTCCCCGCCTCGGGTGCGGCCTCGCGGATGTTCAAGGACCTGTTCTCCTTCGCTGAAAGCCATTCAAGAACCCAGTTCACCGACATCTTCTTCGCTCATATCCAATCCTTTGCCTTCTTCAGTGACCTCAACAAAGCCTGCGTTAAGCTATATACGGCCGACATCAATGCACTTCTGCGACAAGGCCGCAAAGTAGATATCGTGAAAGCCTTGCTTTTGGACAACGGTCTCAATTACGGCAAATTGCCCAAGGCTTTGCTGAAGTTCCACCATTACAACGACTTCGACCGTCTTGCCCTTGAGGAGCATCTGGTGGAAGCCGCCCGTTATGCCACCGATGCCAAAGGTGTAGCCAAGCTGCATTTCACCGTGTCGCCCGAACATGAGATGCTCTTCAAGGAAACGGTAAATCGACTGAAAAACGACTACGAAGCGAAATACGGCGTGCGCTACGACATCAGCTATTCGTGCCAAAAACCTTCCACCGACACGGTTGCCATTGATGCAGAAGGCAATCTGTTTCGCGAGAGCGACGGAAAAATCTTGTTCCGCCCAGGCGGTCATGGTGCACTCATTGAGAACCTCAACGACCTCGGCGAGGAAATCGTCTTCGTCAAGAACATCGACAATGTGGTGCCAGAAAGCAAGGCTGAAACGACCATTATATATAAAAAGGTGTTGGCCGGACTGCTGCTGCAGCTACAACAAAAGACCTTCGAATACCTCGAACTCTTGGACGAAGGCAACCTCAGCAACGAAGACCTTAACGAAATTACCCGTTTTGCCAAAGCCGAACTGATGATAGACATTCCTGGTTTCATTAGTGAATACAGTGACATCGATAAAATCGATTATCTGTATGACAAGCTCAACCGCCCGATGCGCGTGTGCGGCATGGTGAAGAACGAGGGAGAGCCTGGTGGTGGCCCATTCTGGGTCAGTAACGACAACGATGAGGTGTCGCTGCAAATCATCGAATCGTCGCAAATCGATCACAAGAACGAGCAACAGGAAGCCGTCTTCCAAGCCGCGACCCACTTCAATCCCGTCGACTTGGTGTGCGGCTGCTGGAACTACAAAGGCGAAGCCTTCAACCTGAAAGACTACATCGACCCCAGCACCGGCTTCGTTTCCAACAAGTCGAAAGACGGACGCGAGTTGAGAGCCTTGGAGTTGCCTGGCCTTTGGAACGGTGCCATGGCTGACTGGATCACGGTATTCGTTGAAGTGCCCATCGAGACTTTCAACCCGGTGAAGACCGTCAACGACCTGTTAAAACCCATGCACTCCTAAAACAAGAAAGCCCCAGCTGTGACTGGGGTTTTCAAGAACCAAAAACCAAAATTTATGAAACCTTATCCCAGCTGAATTCTCGTCAGATGGGACATTATGATAAGAACCACTGCAAAAATACAGTATTTCTCTCATATCTTGTACGTTTTTGGATTATTATTCTAATTTTTTTGCTTTTTTTTGCTTCCATGCTTGACAAAACAGAAAAATCAGCCTATATTTGCAGTCCAAAACAACAAAAAACACCCACATTATGGACATCATTGAACACATTATGAAGAACGATGGCCTTGACGAAACCGAGGCCAAGATGAGGCTCAACCTCCTCTACATCAAGCTGAACGAAGCCGAAATCAAGACGTACCACGATGAGTTCATCGAATGGATGATGGCTGAAAAGAAGATGAACTACAAGACCATCCTGAACACGACCGACCATCGGCTGCACGACTTGTACCTCTTTGAGTTCAGGCCCTAATACCCGACGTGGCGCATCTCGTACAACTCATCAAGGTGTTTCTTCAGTCGTCGTGCCATCGGCCTAAAGGTATAGTAAGTGATTGTGGCTGAAACAGGTGCGCCCACCAATGGCAACACCTTTCCTACTCCTTTGGCAAAGCCTTCTTTTGTCATGTTAATGCCTATCCATTGGGCAATTTTGATGACATATTGTGCCATTACCGTTTCCGAAATCCTGATTCCCGCATTTTTCGAAACCTGTCCGACCAATTTGGTCAAGGCTTCGACGGCAACCTTATTGCCCATCATCGCACCCACAAAGAGTGTCATGATGTTGAGCGACTCGTCGTCAAGTTGGTTATTGACATCCGTGAGCGAAGGCCATCCATAAAGGTAGATGAGTTTCTGCATGAGGGCAAGGATGTGGCCGTAAAACTGGGTGAGGTCTGTTGGAATGGTGCCTGCCATCCACCAACCTCCAGGCAAGCCCATCAAGGCCGAAGTGCCGCACACCATGGTTAGGTGGTAACTGATGCACTGATTGGCTAATTTGTCTATCTCCTTTTTGCTCAACACTTTGAGCGGAGTGTCGTCCAACGCTGTCAGCACCTCCATCGGAGTGCAGAACTTGGACAGTTCCTTAGAAAGGAATTCATTGCGGTCAACTTTCACGAAAGGCAGACGCAGACTGGTCTGCAACACCTTGTTCCACAAGCTTATGCTTTTGTCTTTATTCTCTTCCATCATGTCTTTCTTGTTATTGACATCAGGCAGACTCGCGTGTCTGCCCCTACGTTAATATCCGTATTTTTCCTTCCATTTCTCGCGGAGATTCTTGCGCAACTCTCGCTCGCGGGGATTATCTTGTGGCTCATACAAAACCGTGCCAGAAATCTCACTTGGCAGAAATTCCTGCTCCACGAAGTTGCCTTGATACGAATGGGCATATTTGTAACCGTCATGGTAACCAAGCTCTTTCATCAACTTTGTCGGGGCGTTGCGCAAGTGCAAAGGTACAGACAAATCGCCCGTTTCGCGCACCAAAGCTTGAGCTTTGTCGATGGCGGCCACAGCTGCATTACTTTTCGGCGACGAAGCCAAGTAGGCCACTGTCTGCGCCAAAATGATGCGGCTTTCGGGCCAACCAATCTTGTTCACCGCATCGAAACAGGCGTTGGCCAGGAGCAATGCGTTGGGATTGGCGTTGCCGATGTCTTCCGAAGAGAGAATCAACATACGGCGAGCAATGAAGAGTGGGTCCTCCCCTGCCTCAATCATTCGGGCAAGATAGTACAAGGCAGCATTGGGGTCGCTGCCGCGCATCGACTTGATGAAGGCCGAGATGATGTCATAGTGCATCTCGCCTTGTTTGTCGTATTTCACAAGGTTGCTTTGGATGCAGTCGGTGGTGAACTGGTTCGTGACGACCAACTCCTCGGCCGTTTCGTCCAAATCATTCAAAGATGTGACGACCAATTCGATGGCGTTCAACAACTTGCGACCATCGCCACCGCTGATTTGCATCAAGGCTTCAGCTTCCTTGACCGTAATTTTCTTTCCAAAGTCGTACTCCAAAGCTTTCACGGCTTTCGCCAAAAGAATCTCCAAATCCTCCTTTTCCAACGACTTGAGCACATACACCTGACAACGTGACAGCAAAGGCGAGATAACCTCAAAACTCGGGTTTTCGGTAGTCGCGCCGATGAGTGTGACCAATCCTCGCTCGACAGCACCAAGCAGTGAATCTTGCTGCGACTTGCTGAAACGGTGGATTTCATCAATAAATAAGATAGGTGCCTCGGGAGCCATCCTTGCCCTGTCAATGACCTCGCGCACTTCCTTCACGCCACTGCTGACGGCACTCAACTGGAAGAACTGCCGTTTGACCTGCTTGGAGATGATGAAGGCCAAGGTGGTCTTTCCCACTCCAGGCGGCCCCCAGAAAATCATGGAAGGCACACGGCCTGTCTCTATGGCGCGACGCAGCACAGCATTTTCTCCGATGATGTGCTTCTGCCCGATGTAGTCATCGAGCGAGGTCGGGCGCAGGCGTTCCGCTAATGGGATGGTGGATTGCATTGAATGATTTATTTTCGGCAAAGGTACGATTATTTTTGTTTTGCTCTCATTTCAGAAAAATCTTTTGTTGCACCACATAAAACCGCCACTTTTTTCCTATTTTTGCCGCAAAAGTGATTTCGAAATAAAAAACACCGAAACGAAAACAAGCCACATCCTTTCCCCTAACTTTGCCATCCAAACCGTCTGACTATGGAACAACAGCTTTACGCCATCACGCTTTCAGAGACCAATGACATGGGCATCAGAAACCATGGCTACCAAGAAAAGGTCTTTGCCCTCTCCGAACTGACAAAAGGAACAACGCTGACCGTAGGCGAATCGTGGGGGCAACCTAATCCCGACGATGCCAACGACACGGTACATATAGAGTGGCAATTCACTGTCGACGAGCTAACAGACGATAAGTTGGAATTCACCTTCATGGGCGACCACTTCACCCTGAACCGCCACTGGCAAGTGTTGGGCACGGGATACCACGGCGTTCCCAATGCCTATATCCACATCAGCATGCGTTTTGTCTTCTATTTTGGCACCAAGGGGAAAAGAGAAGAAAGCCAATTTGACCGTTTGCAACAACTCTACAACCAAATGGCGGCCAATGAAGAAACTGGTGACTTTTGGAAGAACATCCCTTTGGGCCGCGAGGCGTTGCATCTGATGAAAGACGTGGCACCTTCCGAGGAGGAATCTCTTTTCAAAGAGTTCTGCGAATTAGTGATAGAAGAAAAGCTGCTCTCTGAAACCGACTCGCCGAGGCTACTGCTCTCGTTTTTGGACTTTTGGCACGTTTTAAGCCAAAGCGACAGCCGTTGGAATCAAGAGACCTACCGCCTGCTGCGGATGACCAGCCCCAATGTGGGAGAAGACGAGAAATTGAAACTCATCGATGAAATCAGGCTCTTGAAATATGACCCTGTGCAATTTACAGAAGCATGGGAAGAGAACATTTATGAGGTTGAAAAAGAGCTAGACAACCTATTCAAGAACGCGGATCGCTACATGGGCTTCTGCCATAGTTATTGGCCAGCCAAAAGAGCCGCGCTCGCCAAACGAGGCATCAGGTGGAGGACCCCGCAAGAGATGAACCCAACAACAAGATTCGATTAACAACACCAAAAACATGATGAGCAAAACCATAACACATTGGTTGCACAAGACTGCCGAGGCAGGGAACAAGAGAGCGCAATATCGCTTGGGACTATGCCATTATTATGGCAAATTTGGCATAGAAAAAGACCAAAGCCAAGCTATTGCATGGTTCAAAGAAGCCGCCAAAGCGGGCCACCGTAAAGCAATAAAATTGTTGATGGACATTTTACCCTACAACGACCCAGACCTCTATTATTTGAATAAAGAGTACGGCGACCCAGCCGAAGCCGAAAGACTATTGGATATTCACGAAAGAATGATATAAAAACCTTGATTAACAACCCATAAGCACTTTGACCATGAAAATCACCGACAATTACATATTCCTTCTTGAAACACTCAAATTCAAACGCGAAGGCAAAGAAAAGGTGTGTGCAACCTATCATTTATGCCCCATCAAGACACTCAAACCCAACGAAAAAGCGACTTTTGATCCTGGTTTTTACGGCGAAGAAGTCATTTGCAAAGAAGTAACCGAAACAGAAGTAGTACTCAATTACCGAAACACCGCCTTCAGTTATCGTTTCGGCCAAAGAAACGAGCACCATGAGATAGTCCTGCAACAAGGCAACTTCTGGGAACATCAGTTTCCCATGTTGGATGACACCAAATACCGAAAATTCTATATCGTCAATCATGAGGATTGCATGAAAAAGATGCATGAGGCAGCCGAAACAGGCAATGATACCGCAGCCCAGTACTTCTTGGGCTATTGCTATTATTATGGCTCAAATGAAATGGAAAAAAACAAAGAGGAAAGCCTGAAATGGCTTCGAAAGGCCGCTGAAAGAGGGTACACAGAAGCGCAGAGAATGTTGGGGCACATCCTACCCCACAACGACTACGAAGCCTGCCATTGGCTTATGGAATGTGGCGACACCCAAGATGCCGACGAACTGATGCGAATCCACCAAATGATGCAATAAAACTTCAACACAAAAAAAAACAATTGAATATGAGTGAGACTGACAAATGGTTCGAAAACGGCGAAAGAGCCTATGAAAAAAAACACTATGGGAAGGCCTTTTACTGGTTCAAAAGAGCTGCCGAGCAAGGCAACCCCAGAGCCATGAAACGGTTAGGCGACATGTATAATTACGGTCAAGGCATAAAGAAAGACGAAGCCAAAGCCCTTGACTGGTACCGTGAAGCCGCTTGGAAAGGCGATGGAGAGGCGAGTTATCTCTTTGAACAAATGATTCACGCCATCGAACTAAGTATATGAACAAATTTAGTTTATACTTTAGACGCAAGACGATGGATAGCTTTCAGCTTTCAGCAATCAGCTTTCAGCATCGTTGCGACCAAGCTGATAGCTGACGGCTGATAGCTTACAGCCAAGAATATTGTACATTAATTTTGAACGATTACTTAACGATTTAGACAAACAAATTAACTTAAAGTATATGAAAACTGTAAAAGCTGCACTACTCATCGTTTTATTATCCCTTTTCTGTCCGTCTTGGGCCTGCACCAACTTCTTGATTACCAAGGGTGCCAGCGTGGACGGTTCCAATTTTATCAGCTATTGCGCCGACTCGCACATCCGCTATGGTGAGCTTTACTTTACCCCTGCCGCCGACTGGCCAGCAGGCAGTATGCGCGTTTGCTACGACCGTGGCACCAACGCACCTCGTGGCAGCGTGCCGCAACCGCCTCACACTTACCAAGTTGTGGGCTATATCAATGAAAACCAAGTCGCGCTCGGCGAGACCACCTTTGGCGGTCGCGAGGAGCTTATCGACCCGACGGGCATCGTCGACTACGGCAGCCTGATGTTCATTGCATTGGAACGCAGCACCTCCGCCCGCGAAGCCATCAAAATCATGGCCGACTTGGTCGAGGAATACGGCTACGGCAGCGACGGCGAGTCGTTCAGCATCAGCGACGCCAACGAGGTGTGGTACATGGAAATCATGCCGAAGGGCTACACGCCACAGGTGACGCCGACGGGCGACACCATCAACGC
>JAEEGF010382783.1_pt1 | contig 10089 bp, 7 predicted proteins | sample 9134171 | NCBI WGS metagenome assembly JAEEGF01 (sample SAMN16246542, study PRJNA631951) | gut metagenome | biome: gut microbiome; feature: rumen; material: AP-attached | host: Bos | place: Iran: Karaj | collected 2018-10 | reverse complement strand
AAAGTCGCCGTGTCGTCGCAAGCCATCGCGAATGCGAAGAGGAGGGGCGGCGCCGCGCCGAAGTTCTCCGATATTGCCTGCTATCCCACCGTGCTGTGCGTAGATCCAGAATGCAGGAATCTCTATTTCCGAGATCCCAAGTATGACACATCCCTAAGCAATCCAAACGCTTCATTCGGCGTCTGGTTCTCGGAGCTGGTAGACATGTTCCGCGGCAAGACGGGGCGCGAGCCCGTCGTCACGCCGGCTATACAGAAGATCGTAGACAACCCCACCGAGCCGAAGAAGTGGAAGTGAACGTGACATCCGAACCAGCGCGATTTGTCTATCCGACTTGCCGTCTAGTGCGCGGGTCCCAGGCGTCCCTTGACGCCGCACTTGCGCGTTTTAACGCGCAACCAGTCGACGATGTTCGTCTCGCGCCGCAGAACTGGCGCGGCTGGCCCGCGAAGCGCACCACGCTTGCCTCCGAGGAGAGCGTGGTGGGCGTGGGCACGTTTCGTGGACGCGAACGCCGCACGATCACGTTCGCGCCGTCCACGCGCCCCGGCTGGTGGATCCGCCGCACGGACCAACCCGAACAGCTGGACACGGCCGTCGACATCGCAAACCTCTGGACGTCCGCGCGCAACCTCGTGCTGCGCTCAGGCTCCCCCCACAATTACCTGCGCATGGTCGAGCACATCGTGGCGCTCCGCGCAGGGCTCGGCCTCGACAACGTGGTGCTTGAGACGAACAGCGGCGACCCGCCCCTCTTCGACGAATCCTCCCGCTCGATGGTCGACGCCGTGCGGAATGCCGGGATCGTGGAGACGGATGAAGATGCCACCTACGTCACCGTAAGGGAGCCGCTTGCGTTCGCCGGCACGCGCGGCGACTTCCTGCTCTTCCTTCCCGACGACGGGTCGCGACGCCTGCGGCTCGACGTGGCGATCAACTGGCGGACGATCATCGGCGACCAGCGCGTCGTCTTCGACGTGACGCCCGAGACGTTCGCCTACGGTGCCTACGCGCGCACGAACGCGACGCACCGCCAGTACCAGCTCGCGTGGGCGTTCGGCTGGCTGTTCGCCGACACGCGCCATCTCGGCTACAACAAGAACAACATCCTCATCCACGGCCGCAAGCGCTGGTACGGGGAGCCCCGTTTCCCGCTCGAGAAGCCCGACGGCACGAAGAAGTTCCTCGAGCCGGTGTGGCACCGCGCGACGCTCGACCTCCTGGCGGCGCTTGCGCTCACGGGCCCCGACCGCTTCGTCGGCACGGTGGTGAGCTACCGCGCGGGCCACACGCAGGACTGCGACGCCGTCCGCGCCCTCTACCGCAACGACCTACTGAAAAGGATCTGACATGGCATACGACAAGATCAACGTTCCCGCCGGCGAGAAGATCGCGATGGAGGGCGGCGCGCTCCGCGTGCCCGACAATCCGGTCGTCCCGTTCATCGAGGGCGACGGCACGGGGCCCGACATCACGCGCGCGGCGATGACCGTGTGGAACGCGGCCGTGAAGGCCGCCTACGGCGACAGCCGGAAGATTTCGTGGATGGAGGTCTACGCGGGCGAGAAGTCCAACGCCGTCTACGGCCCGAACACGTGGCTCCCGCAGGAGACGCTCGACGCCTGCCGCGAGTACCTCGTCTCGATCAAGGGCCCGCTCACCACGCCCGTCGGCGGCGGCATCCGCTCCATCAACGTGGCGATGCGCCAGCAGCTCGACCTCTACGTGTGCCTGCGCCCCGTGCGCTGGTTCAAGGGCGTGCCCTCGCCCGTGAAGCACCCCGAGCTCACCGACATGGTGATCTTCCGCGAGAACACCGAAGACATCTACGCCGGCATCGAGTGGATGAACGGCACGCCCGAGGCCGAGAAGATCAAGCGCTTCCTCATCGACGAGATGGGAGTGAAGAAGATCCGCTTCCCCGAGACTTCCTCCATCGGCATCAAGCCCGTCTCCGTGGAAGGCACGGAGCGCCTTGTCAGGGCTGCAATCGACTATGCGATCGCCAACGACCGCAAGTCGGTGACGCTAGTCCACAAGGGCAACATCCAGAAGTTCACCGAAGGAGCGTTCCGCGACTGGGGCTACGCCCTCGCGAAGCGCGACTACGGCGCGTCTCCGATCGGCGACGGACCGTGGTGCACTTTCAAGAACCCGAAGACCGGACGCGACATCGTGGTGAAGGACTGCATCTGCGACGCGTTCCTGCAGCAGATCCTCACGCGCCCCGCCGAGTACGACGTGATCGCCACGCTCAACCTCAACGGCGACTACGTGTCGGACGCGCTCGCCGCCACAGTCGGCGGCATTGGAATCGCCCCTGGCGCCAACATCAACTACCAGACCGGCGCCGCGGTCTTCGAGGCCACCCACGGCACTGCACCAAAATACGCCAATCTCGACAAGGTCAACCCCGGCTCACTCATACTCTCCGGAGAGATGCTGCTAAGGTACATGGGCTGGACCGAAGCCGCAGACCGCATCATCGCCGCAATGGACTCAGTCATCTCCGCCAAGACGGTCACCTACGACCTCGCCCGCCTGATGGAGAACTCCACTGAAGTCTCCTGTTCGGCGTTCGGCGCCGCTCTAGCCGCCGCCATGTGAGCGGCGGACATGGCCACAGTCGGAGCAAATGCCTCAACGCATCGAGAGGAGTTCCTGTGACAGTAGGCATCATAGGTCTAGGACTGATCGGCGGATCGTTCGCCAAGGCGGCCGCACAGGCCGGCCACGTTGTGCAAGTGTGGAACCGCACGAGGGCGACTGCGGAGATGGCCGTTTCAGAAGGCGTGGCGCAAGTCGTGCTGGAAGACGACATTGGCGCCTGCGACGTCGTCGTCGTGGCGCTGCCGCCCGCCGCCGTCGCGCCGTGGATATGCGCGCACGAAGCCACGTTCAAGCAGGGCGCCGTGGTGGTGGACGCAACGGGCGTAAAGAGCGTAATATGCAAGGCGCTTGAGAAGTTCGCCTTCCAGAGCAGATGGACGTTCGTTGGCGGGCACCCGATGGCCGGCAAGGAGGTCAACGGCTTTGCCAACGCCAGCGCCGATCTATTCAAGGGCGCGTCGATGATTCTAACGCCGTATCCTTCGTGCGGACGCGGTCCGCTAGACATGCTGGAGACGTTCTTCAAGTCGCTTGGATTCGGACGCATCGTCATCACCACGCCCGAGCACCACGACCGCATGATCGCCCTCACGTCGCAGCTTGCGCACGTGGTGTCGTCCGCATACGTGCAGGATCCGCTCGCCCTCGAGCACCGCGGATATTCGGCCGGCAGCTTCCACGACATGACGCGCGTGGCCCGGCTCGACCCCGACATCTGGCGCGACCTCTTCCTCGAGAATGGCCCCGCCCTTCTCGACGCGCTCGACGGCCTCATAGCCCGCCTTGGCGAATACCGCCGCGCGATAGCTGCGGAAGACGGCGCAGCCCTTCGCGAACTACTCGCCGCGGGCCGCGCCGCGCGCATGGCCACGATCTAGCGCGAAAAGCGGGCGGCGAAGCCCCCGCCTGGGGCGAGATTGGCCTTCAGCGGCTCGCCGGATCTGATCTTGAACGTGCGGCGCACATAATGCTCTGCATTCACATTTGCGTCTGGCGCGTCTTCGAACACCTCAACATTCCACTCGCCGTCGCCAAGGAAATCCGTAGGCAGAGAGAGACTGCGCGCGTCCCAGTTCGTGATCGCGCCAAGCCACCAATCCTTCCCCTTGCGGCGGGCGACTGCGGCATACTGTCCGATCTCGCCCGCGACGCCCACAGTCGCGTCCCACACAGTCGGCACCTTCGTGAGGAAGGCCGTGCACTCAGGCGCGGTGCGGTACTGAGTGGGCGAGTCGCACAGCATCTGCACAGGCGCCTCGAAGAGCGGGAAGAGCGCAAGCTGGTGGCAACGCGTTCCGTAGCAGGCGTTGGGGTCCTTGCCGCGCTTGAACTCAGGCGCGTCGAATGCGCGGTTGCGCATCGCGCCGGGAGTGTAGTCCATCGCGCCTGCGATCATGCGCGTGAAGACGAGGTTCACGTCGTTAGCCGTCACCACCTTCCGGCCGCCGATGGAATGTCCCTGCTCAAGTCCGTACACGCCCTCGTAGTTGAGGACGTTCGGAAACGTGCGGCATAGCCCAGTGGGCTTGTGGATGCCGTGGTACATTATCACGAGCTTCCGCTCCGCGGCGTCGGCCGCCGTCGTCTCGAGGAAGCGCTCGAGCGACTGGTCGTCGCGGTTCATGAAGTCCACCTTGAAGCCCTTGGCGCCCATTGCCGCGTAGCGGTCGAAGATCCGAAGGCGCGCCTCGCGGTCGATGAGCGGCGCCCATGCGGCCCACAGTATCACGTTCACGCCCTTCTCCCTCGCGTACGCGATCACGCCCGGCACGTTCACCGCCTCGCGCGGCCTGTCGAGGTCAAGATGCTCTGACCATCCCTCGTCCATGATGATGTACGCGATTCCGTTGGCCGCCGCGAAGTCCACGTACGCCTTGTACGTCTCGAAGTTGCATCCCGTGTCGAGTCCGGGAACGTCGGTGATCTTGAAACCGTTCCACCAGTCCCACGCCACCTGACCCGGCTTGATCCACGACACGTCCTTCACTCGGGCTGGCTCGGCAAGGGCGTAGACGGCGTCGCTCTCCACGAGGCCGCGCGGCTCGTCGGCCAGCACGAAGACGCGCCACGGGAACGCCCTCGTTCCCTTCGTCTTCGCGAGATACGGATGACGCGACTTGACATTCGTCATGCGCCGGCCCTTCTCCACGTCCTTTGGAACGCCCGCCTGCCACGAGCGCAGCATGTCCTTCTCTCCGCTGCGCCTGAAGAAGTTAAGCCCTGGATAGTCGAGGAGATTCGACTCCGTGACGCACACAACCCCCGCGCCGCGCACAGTGGCCGTGAAAGGCGTCATCACTATCTGCGGATGGCCAGACTTCACGCTCTCCACAGGACCGATCTGCGCCGGCTTCTCCCACCCCGTCTGGAAATGCCCCTCCTGCGCGTAGCAAAGTTCAGTTCCTTCCGGGAAGCGAACGTTCGTATCCTCGGCCGTCACCGTGATCTCATCCGCGAACGCCGTCTCGAACCGCCACGCCACGCCGTCGTTCCGCGCATGCAGCACGAGCGCCCATTCGCCGAAGTCCACCTTCGTCTCGTTCGCGGCGAGGTCCACTTCGGACTTCTTGTAGATCGGCGTAGGCACACGCCCATCGATTCTGCGCCTCGTCACCTTCGGCGCCGTGCCGGCGCGGCGGCAGTTCATGCGGCCATGCTCCCTGGTGGTGAGGCCGATCCAGGTGTCGCCGATCACCGTCTTGCCGCGACGCATCACTGAATAGCACAGGTTCGTGTCGGAAACCGTAAGAAGTATCTCGTTCAGGCCGTCGGGCGACTTGGCGCTGAAGATGGAATTGGCGTCGCGTGGAGGCAGAGGCGCGCGGGCCGGCAACAACGCAACACCGCCGACTTCCCTGGCCCATTCGTATGCCTTGAACCAGTGGTTGCAGGTGAATCCTGCGGCGCCGAGCGCCTTGGCCTGCTTCATGTCGGCGAGGGAGTTGACGCCGAACACGCGGAACTCAAGTCCCGCCGCGCGCACGGCGTCCGCGTCGGCCGACGTCATCACGCCCTTCGTGGAGTCGCAGCCAGGGCAGAACACCTCGATGTTGGCCGCCTTGCACTTGGCGATGTAGCCCTGCACCAAGAATGGCGCCTCCCCCTTCTTCCCGAGACCGGTCAGCCACACCGCTCTGTACTTCGGATAGCGGGCCTTGAAATCCTTGAGTGCTTTGTACTGGAACGACGACACTACGATGTTCTTCTCAGTGAGGCCGTGCGCCTTCACGGCCCTGTCGAACACGTCGGCATACTGCGGAGAGTAGCCCTTGATCTCCGCCTGCAGCACGCCGTGCTTCGGCACGAGGGCGAGCACCTGGTCCAGCAGCGGGATGCGATAGACCCTGGCCAGATTGCGCTTCGCGCCGAGGTTCAGCGTTGCCAGGTCCTCTGCGGTAAGATCGGCGATCTTCTTGGTGCATCCAGTTTGCTCCTCAAGCTCTTTTTGCCCGTGCATGCACACCATCAGGCCGGACTTCGTGTAGTGGAAATCGGTCTCCACCCATGTGGCGCCTGACTCGTACGCGCGCCTGATGGCCTCCACCGTGTTCTGAGGCACCTCAGCATCCCACATGCCGCGGTGGGCGATGTTGATCATCTCGATGTCGGCGAAGCACGCGCACGCCGCAAGACCGCAGCAGGCAACTACAACTTTATTCATCTTCTTCTTTCCTTTCATCAGTCCAGCCTGAGGTAGTCGAAATCAACATGTCCGCCCGCCTCCTCGGTGGAGTAGTAGAAGAGCGCGAAGCGGTAGCCCGTGAAATGCGGTATCGTATAGCGCATCTTGAAGGACCGGCCAAGCGGGAACCATGCAACGCCATCCTCGCTGAACGCGAAGCGGCCAAGGTCGTCGCCCTCGGGATTGCCGTTGAAGAACTCGCGCGCCGGGCGCGCGAAATCGCCTATCGCCTTGAGATAGACCTCCTTCGCTCCGCGCCTGAGCTCCGCCACAGCGCCCTGGCCGCGCTTGACGGCGGGGCCAGTCACTTCCACGAACACGCGGCCGTCGGACGTCTTTCGCACGCCGATGAAGCCGTATTCCTTCTGGAAGAAGGCTATTCCAGCCCAGTCGCCCGGCTTCATGCCAGAGACGTCGAGCTTCGTGACGGCGCGGCAGGCGGGTCCCCAGCAGCGCTGCGTAAGCGTGTTGCGCGCGCTGAGGAGGTCGCCGTCGAGACGGTCCGTGGAGAGCCGCATCCACCCTGGCCTCGCCGTGAGCGACCAGAGACTCTCCACGGGATTGTGGTTCCACTGCCAGGCGATGTCGAGCTTGCCGGCGGTAAATTCGTCGGACGCCACGACGCCAGGCATCCGCGGCGAGGCGGAGGAAACGAGATTCGTCCGCCCCACCACCGGCCAGTCATCCTCCCACGTGACCGGCAGGATGTACGGGCAGCGCCCCACCGCGCCGCGGTCGCCGAAGAAATAGCCGTACCAGTTGCCGTCTGCGTCGTCGATGAACGATCCCTGGGCGATGCCTTCTCGCTGCAATACGACCTTCCCCTCCCACGGCCCCCTCCGCGTCTTACCGCGATGCACCACCACCGTGCGGCAATTTCCGCGCGGCCATGCGATGTTGACGAGATAGTACCATCCGTTGCGCTTGAACACCTGCGTGCCCTCGCCGAGCCCGCCGCCCCCGCAGCAGTCGGTCACGTTGTCGAGCACGATCTCGCCGCGGTCCTTGAAGCCCGAGAGGTCGTCCTTCAGCTCGGTGAGACGCACCTTGTACGGGCGCCCCGGCACGGTGGCGTATATCCAGAACCGGCCATCCTCTATCCAGAGCGATTCGTCGTACTGCTTCGGCGAAAGGCGAGAGAACGACCACGGCTCCCTCTCGGGGTCGCGCGTCCAGAAGAGGTACGTAGAGTCGATCTGGTTGTTGAAGCTCGTGACGTAGAACATGTCGCCCTGGGCGTCATAGCGGATGGAGCTTGCCCATGTGCCGCCCGAATAGTCGTTTCGCCCGTCGTCGAGGCGGTCCTTAGGACGGTTCTCGATCGTCTCGTAGCAGTACGAGGCCGTCTTCCAGTCCACGAGGTTCGTCGAAACCATCACGGGGATGCCGGGGTTGAAGTGCATGGACGTGGAAACCATGTAGAACTTCTTGCCCTTGCGGCACATCGCGATGTCGGGAACATCAGCCCAGAGCGTTGGCGCAAGCGACGTCGCCCCCGCGCGGGAGACGCCGCTCTTCGTCTGGTGGACAAACGGGATAGAGCCATCGGGGTTGCGCGTGTACTTTTCGATGCAGAAGCTGCGGCGGCAGTCGGCGCCGTTGGGCAGGTTCGCGTTGTGGTAGACGAGATACCACGAGCCCTTGAAGAAGACGCTGCCGCCGTGGATTGTGCCGGTGTTCTCCGCGCAGTCCGTGACGGCGCCGCGGTAGGTCCAAGGGCCGTGGATCGACTTCGCCGTGGAATACGCCCAGAATTCCGGACATCCGCCGGCAGCGTATTCAAGGTAGTAGGTGCCGTTGAGCTTGTATATCCAGGGCGCCTCCTCGAAGTTGGTGTTCTTCTCTCCGTTGCGGCGGTGGCCTGCGCCCCACTTCTTCCAGAGCGGCGCGCCGAACGCGGCTTCGTCCATAAGGCCCTTCACCGGCTTCACCTCGCCGGCGAGCTCGTGCATGTTCTCCTTGAGCTCGACGTACCAGCAGCCGGGGTTTCCGCCGCAGTTGCCCCAGAAGAGCCAGGCCTTGCCGTCGTCGTCTATGAATACGGACGGGTCGATGTAGCCGACCGGAGCGCGCAGGAGCGCGTCGCCAACGGGATCGGTCCATGGGCCGTCCACCGAGTCGGCAGTGGCCACGCCGATCGCGTCGCCGCCCTTTCCGTGCTGCACCGCCACGTACCAATGCCATTTGCCGTTGCGCTTGATCGCCTGCGAGGCCCAGGCGCGGTCGCCCTGGCGCGCCCACTTGAACGTGGAGGTGTCCATCACCGCGCCGTGGCTATGCCAGTGGACCATGTCCTTCGTCGAGAACACCTGCCAGTCCTTCATCTTGTACCCGCGCGCGTCGGGTTCGTCGTGCCCTGTGAATACATAGAGCGTATCACCGTCCACCACCGGGGCGGGATCGGGCGAGAAACGGTCCTTGACGATCGGATTCGTGCCGTCAGAAGACTGAAGCACCGCTCCCCTCGCCTCGGGCGCGCCGAATGCCACCATTGCGGTACACAGCGCGAACACGACCTTCCCCGTCAACCTGAACATCTTGATTTCTTCTGGCTTTTTCATGACAGAGAGTATATCATAAATCGGCATCTCAGCGCCAGTCTAACGGTTCACCTTCGGTTTTCTCTCAATCTTCGGCTCGCCATCCACAATCTTGACTGACACGATGCGCAAAACTCAAATCAACAAAAGATTCGTGGTCCTATTGACGCCAAAATGATGATGATGTATAATCATCACCATGACACGCACCCAAGTACAGATTCCAGACGCCCTATTCGGGCGCATCCGCAGATATGCTGAAATCCGCGAGACAAGCATTGCGGATGTGTTCCGCAATGCACTGGAGCTCTTCATAAATGTCCACGCTAGCGCTGACTCCGCCGAAGCGCACAGCCACTGGACGGTTCCAGTATGCCGCTCAACAGGGCTTGTCGACGACCCGTTCACTCACGAGGACTGGCGCGCGCAGATTTATGAGAGTCGCGACGAATAAAGAAAAGAGTCCGCCACATGGTCTCGTGCGACACAAACGTTCTTTTCGCGGCGTCAAACCCTGACGACGCCAAGCATGCTGAGGCGCGTGCCTTTATCGAAGCGCATGTCGATGATTCGAATTTCGTCATTGCGGAACAGACGCTTGTGGAATTATATTGTCTTCTGCGCAATCCGATAGTGCAAAAGCATCCGTTATCGGCATCAGAAGCAGTGGCTGTAATTTCTGCCTATCGACGCAATCCCGCCTGGACGATAATTGACATTCCCGCTGCGCCGGATGTCATGAATGCCGTCTGGCGGCGTGCCGCATCAAAGAATCTCGCCAGACGACGCATACATGATGTTCGCCTTGCGGAAACGCTAAAGTATTGGGGCGTTGATGAATTCCATACGCGCAACACGCGCGACTTCGCCGACCTCGGCTTCCGTATCTTGAACAATCCTTTTGACTGACTCGTAATCACTGCCTCGAAGAACCACATCGTCGCCTTCGACGCTCGCTTCGCTTGTGGGATGCTCTCACGCCTTTGTTCCACACCTCATTCGCGCGGTCCTGCGGAGCAACAGAGGCGGAAGCCGACGCTACAATCCTAGCGGGGACAGTCCCTGCGTACTTCTGCAAATCATTTCTTGCTTTCGCCATTGGGAGTTTAGGAGTTTGGGAGATTTAGAAACTCCAAGGCTCCAAAACTCCAAGTGTCAAGTCCTGACTTAAAGTTGACACTTTCGTAGGTTGTTGTTTTGTGGTGATTCCTCGGCAGTGGCGGGGAAACGCTGGGCACTGTACTGTGGGGGTGTCGT
>JAEEGF010274066.1_pt1 | contig 10090 bp, 9 predicted proteins | sample 9134171 | NCBI WGS metagenome assembly JAEEGF01 (sample SAMN16246542, study PRJNA631951) | gut metagenome | biome: gut microbiome; feature: rumen; material: AP-attached | host: Bos | place: Iran: Karaj | collected 2018-10 | reverse complement strand
ACAAGGAAGCTCAGAAGGAATCTACAGGACGTGTTATGACAGATGATGTTATCCGTCTTCGTGAAGAGCTCTCAGAGCAGATGGTTGCTCTCAAGATGATGAAGGAAATGGCAGCTTCTTATGGCTGTGATATTTCTAAGCCTGCTACAAACGTACAGGAAGCCATCCAGGCTACATACTTCGGATACTTATCAGCAGTTAAGGAGCAGAACGGTGCTGCTATGTCACTTGGACGTACATCTACATTCATCGACTGCTACGCTGAGAGAGACCTTAAGAACGGAACATTTACAGAAGAGCAGATTCAGGAGTTCATCGATCACTTCATCATGAAGTTACGTTGCGTTAAGTTCGCTCGTACACCTGAATACAACCAGATCTTCGCCGGCGATCCTGTTTGGGTAACAGAGTCAATCGGTGGTGTTGGTGTCGACGGACGTCACATGGTTACAAAGATGTCATTCCGTTACCTCCACACACTTGAGAACCTTGGTGCAGCTCCCGAGCCTAACATTACAGTTCTCTGGTCAGCAAGATTTCCTCTTGCATTCAAGAAGTACTGTGCTAAGATCTCTATCTCTACTTCTTCTATCCAGTACGAGAACGATGATCTCATGAGAGTAACTCATGGTGATGATTACGGTATCGCTTGTTGTGTATCTTCAATGGTTATCGGTAAGCAGATGCAGTTCTTCGGCGCTCGTGCTAACCTTGCTAAGTGTATGCTTTATGCTCTTAACGGTGGTGTTGACGAAGTAACCAAGAAGCAGGTTGGTCCTAAGTATCGTCCTGTTGTTGGTGATGTTCTTGACTACGATGATGTAATGAGCAAGTTCACAGATATGATGGAGTGGCTGGCTGACGTATATGTTAATACTCTTAACATTATCCACTACATGCATGACAAGTATTGTTATGAGAGAGCTCAGATGGCTCTTCATGACAGAGATGTACTTCGTTACTTTGCAACAGGTATCGCAGGACTTTCAGTTGTAACTGATTCACTCTGCGCTATCAAGTACGCAACAGTTAAGCCTATCAGAGATGAGGACGGAATCATCGTTGACTTCGAGACAACAGGTGAATTCCCTAAGTATGGTAACGACGATGATCGTGCTGATGTTATCGCTCATGACCTCGTTGAGACATTCATGAAGATGATCAGACGTCATCATACATACAGAGACAGCTTCCCTACAATGTCAGTTCTTACTATTACTTCTAACGTAACATATGGTAAGGCAACAGGTAACACACCTGACGGACGTAAGAAGGGACAGCCTTTCGCTCCCGGTGCTAACCCGATGCACGGACGTGATACACATGGTGCAGTAGCTTCTCTGTCATCAGTATCTAAGCTTCCATTCGAATTTGCACAGGATGGTATCTCTAATACATTTACAATCATTCCTGACGCTCTTGGTAAGGATGACAAGGTATTTGCAGGAGATATCGAGTTAGATCTTAACAAATAATTTGACACAAACATGGGCCGGTTGAGGCCGGCCCCATTATAAGAAAGGGGCGATGCGATGACTGAAAATGAAATGATCGAAGATCTTATCAATCAACTGGATTCAGGCATGAACAAAGGCGTTGGACATGTTAATGTCTTTGGCGATGGTGAAACAGATGAAGTCAAGGAAGTTGAGACAATCGGATGTGCCGATGGATCTCGTAATCCGTTAGCATGCAGCGTTCCTACTCTTCACGAAGGTCTTGATGGCGAGGAATGATCCTCTGATCAGACCCGATCACAAATTTTAAAGGAGGTAATTACTATGGCAGTATCAGCTACACAGGTAGATAACTTAGTTTCATTATTAGATGGTTATGCAAAAAAGGGTGGTCATCACCTCAATGTTAACGTTCTTAACAGAGATACTCTTCTTGATGCACAGGCTCATCCTGAGAACTATCCTCAGTTGACAATCCGTGTTTCAGGATATGCAGTTAACTTCGTTAAGTTAACACCTGAACAGCAGGCAGACGTTATCAGCCGTACATTCCATCAGTCAATCTAATCAATATTAGTTTGATAGGGCCAGTACGATAAGTACTGGCCTTTTTATTAGAAAGAATTATTTCGGAGGATTACAATGAAAGGTCATATTCATTCACTTCAAAGCTTTGGTACAGTGGACGGCCCCGGTGTAAGATATGTGGTTTTTCTTCAGGGATGCCCCATGCGCTGTCTTTACTGTCACAATCCCGACACCTGGGCAATCGGTGCCGGAGAAGAGATGGAAGCATCATACATAATCGAGCAGTATGTCCGTAATGAAGGTTTCTATACTAACGGCGGTCTGACCGTTACAGGCGGTGAGCCCCTCTTACAGATTGATTTTGTTCTTGAGCTTTTTACTTTGGCAAAAGAGCGTAATATCCACACCTGTATAGATACTTCAGGCATAACTTACAAGCCCGAGAATAAGGAATACAATGCAAAACTTGATAAGCTTTTGGACCTGACCGATCTTGTAATGCTGGATATCAAGCATATCGATCCGGAAAAACACAAAGCCCTTACAGGTCAGCCTAATGACGGAATTCTGGCCTTTGCCAAGCTTCTGTCCGATAAAAACATCGACATATGGATCAGACATGTTGTTGTTCCCGGTTACACGGATGATGACAAATATCTTGAGGAACTGGGATACTTTATCGGAGGTCTTAAGAGTCTTAAGGCATTGGATGTACTTCCATATCACAATATGGCCATACCCAAATATGAGAATCTCGGCATAGACTATGTATTAAAGGATGTTCCGCCTTTGGATAAGTCCGAAGCCCTTGAGAAAAAGAAAGTAATCCTTGAAGGTATTAAGCGCAGACACGCTGAATTAGGCTTGTGATTATTGATAAAATGTATTAAAATACTAGTAGCGACCCAATAAGGGTGCTATGAATGTGATTTTTGCACACAAGGAGGATATAGGAAATGGCATATGCAATTGGTGATTCATGCATCAGCTGTGGTTCTTGTGAAGGACAGTGCCCTGTAGGCGCTATCTCAGCAGGTGATGGAAAATTCGAGATCGATCCCGATAAGTGTATCGATTGTGGCTCTTGCGCAGGACAGTGCCCTGTCAGCGCTATTGCTGAGGCATAATCATATAGGATTGAAATTATCTCATATGAGAAAAAAGCAGGTTCATTTGAACCTGCTTTTTTATTTTATTCATTATCTGAATTCTTTCTCTTTCTTTCAAGGTTACCGAATTTTGTGTATTCGGGAAGCCATGCAAGCTCAACGGTTCCGATCGGGCCGTTACGTTGCTTGGCAATGATTATCTCGGATATGTTCTTTCTGTCCGTATCAGGATTGTAATAATCATCTCTGTATATGAACATAACCACGTCCGCATCCTGCTCTATGGCTCCGGACTCTCTCAGATCCGACATAATAGGTCTCTTATTGGGTCTCTGCTCTACCTGTCGGCTGAGCTGTGACAGGGCTATTACAGGAACATTAAGCTCCCTTGCAATACCCTTAAGGGATCTTGATATCTCAGATATCTCCTGCTGTCTTGATTCCGTTCTACCGTTTCCGGACATGAGCTGTAAGTAGTCGATGATAATACAATCAAGGCCTTTTTCCAACTTGTATTTTCTGCACTTTGATCTGAGTTCCTGTACAGAGATTCCGGAAGTATCGTCGATTATAATCTTGGATTCACCGATGGTATTGGATGCTTCCGTCAGCTTATCCCACTCCTTGGGTTCCAGATTTCCTGTACGGGGATTCTGTGCATTAATTGTTCCCTCAAGAGCAAACAATCTGTTAACCAGCTGCTCTTTTGACATTTCCAATGAAAAAATGGCAACCGACTTATTGCATCTCAAAGCCATATGCTGAGCAATATTCAAAACGAACGCCGTCTTACCCATTGAAGGTCTTGCGGCAATCAGTATCAGATCCGAAGGCTGCATACCGGCAGTCTTAAAATCAAGATCAATAAAGCCCGTGGGAATACCTGTGATATCTCCACCTGATCTGTAAGCAGCTTCTATTCTGGCCAGTGCTTCTATAACCACCTTGTTGATGGGCGTAAAATCATCCGAATTACGTCTCTGAACCAGTTCAAACACTCTCTTTTCGGTATCGTTGAGGATATATTCTATATTCTCCTTACCGTCGTAACAGTTGTTCTCAATCTCTCCGGTGAGCTTAATAAGACGTCTCAGAGTGGATTTTTCAGCTACGATTCCCGCATAATAACGAATATTTGCGGAAGTGGGTACGGCATCGACAATATTGGTTATATACTCAATGGAATAGGTCTCTTCGGGAACATCCTTCTCTTTAAGGCGATCCTGTAAAGTAATTGGGTCAACCTGTTTTCCTTCCCTGTAGAGCTCGTACATAGCCGCAAAGAGAATACCGCACTGTCTGTTATAGAAGTCATCCTCCGTTACTATCTCCGATGCAACAGTAATGGCTTCCTGATCTATGAGCATGGATCCGATCACTGCCTGCTCTGCCTCTATGCTATTAGGTAATGTTCTTCTTAAAATAGCTTCTTCTGACAATTTATGTGACTCCTAGTTCTTTTCTTTAACCTTTACTTTAAGGGAGCCTGTTACCTGTGGATGCAACTTGACCTTAACGTCAAACACACCAAAGCTCTTGATACTCTCTGACAGCTGTATCTTCTTCTTATCAATCTCAATACCGCACTGCTCGGAAAAAGCGGCCGCGATTTCCTTGGATGATACGGAACCGAAAGCCTTACCGCCCTCTCCGGCCTTTATTGTCAAAACAACTTCCTTTGTTTCAAGTTCTTTTGCCAGATCCTGCGCCTCTTTAAGCTGTTCGGCTGCTATCTTTTCCTCATTGGATTTCTGAAGCTTAAGATCATTGAGATTCTTGTTGTTAGCTTCTACTCCCAGTTTTTTTGGAAGCAGGAAATTACGAGCATATCCGTCATTTGCTTCGATTATTTCACCTTTTTTTCCTACGGATTTTACATCCTGTAATAAGATTATCTTCATAATACTCCTCCGGGTCTGTTAGATCTCTCCCTCTTCGATCATCTGATCGATTACTTCTTTAAGTCTGTCCATAGCGTCTTCTACAGTAGTATTATCCAGCTGACAGGCTGCGACGTTCATATGGCCGCCACCGCCCATTCTCTCCATAATAATCTGTACGTTGACCTCGTCAATGGATCTCGCGCTGATATGGATCTGATCCTGGTAATCCGTGAAGACGAAGGACGCCTTTATTCCCTTGATGTTAAGTAACTCGTTAGCGGCCTGAGCGCCTATTACCGTAGGGCTTGTGATGTTATCATTCGGCCTGTTAACACTCATGGCATAATACTTCTGATAAACCATAGCATGGCTCACTGTGTCGGCCTTAGCCATATATTCGGAAGCATCATCTCTGAATAACTTACGAACACGGGTTACATCGGCACCCGCACGTCTGAGATAAGCTGCCGCTTCGAAGGTTCTTACACCTGTCTTTGTCATAAAGTTGTTGGTATCCACCATCATACCTGCATAGAGACAGTCAGCCTCATCTGCCGGTACCTTAATGCTGTCTGATATGTACTGAAGTACTTCCGTAACCATCTCGCAGGCTGAAGAAGCATATGCCTCGATATATGACAGAGTTGCGTTTTCAATGGTCTCTGTTCCCTGTCTATGATGATCCAGTACAACGATGGATTTACACATCTTAATAAGTTCGGGACACTCTGTGATACTGGGCTTATTAACATCCACAACAACAAGAACGGTACTTCCGCCGGCCAGGTTCATAGCCTGCTCCGGTGTTACTATCATGTCTTCGTAACCTTCCTGATTCTCGAACATGTCTGTCATGATCTGAACGGAAGCTGTAGGATCTCTGAGGACTATGTGAGCCTTCCTGTCTAAGGTCTTGGCTATACGATATATACCAAGAGCAGAACCGAAGCTGTCCACGTCGCCCATTCTGTGACCCATGATAAGGACTCTGTCTTTGGTCATTATGATTTCTCGACGGGCATGAGCCTTTACTCTGGCCTTAACTCGTGTATTCTTCTCAACCTGCTGGCTCTTACCGCCGTAGTATTTGATCTGTTCGTTGGTCTTAACGACAGCCTGATCTCCGCCTCGTCCCAAAGCAAGATCCACTGCTGCTCTTGCGAACTCGTAATTCTGTGAATATGTAAGTCCGTCGAATCCGACGCCGATACTTATGGTTACAGCCATCTCGTTACCGATATTGACTGTCTTAACATCCTCAAGAATATCGAATCTGTTCTCCTCAAGCTCGGAAACAGCTTTTTTCCTAAGAATGATAAGGTATTTATCTTTTTCAATCTTCTTGGATATACCGTCTATCGAAGAAATATATTTGTTAACTTTTCTATCTATAAGAGCCGTAAGAAGGGATCTTCTTACTTCCTCGACGCTTTCAAGCGCTTCGTCGTAGTTGTCCAGATAAAGCAATGCAACTGCCAGGGACTGATCGTCATTCTCTCTGAGAGCGATGTTCAGAGCCGTCTCATCAAAGAGATATACCGCTATCAGATATCCATCATATCCTTCGGCAGATATAATATCGCTGTTCTCCGCCCTATCCTTCAGTGACACCTTACGGCATATGGCATTGAAATCTCTGCTTTCAAAGCTGAACTTTACCTCTGTCTCCTCTTCTTCACCGGGAAGATTCTCTCTTGTAAGTTCGGGAAAAAGTGAGGAGATTGACCTGTTGAAGCCCTTAGCCTTGTGTGTAAGCAGGTCAAAAGCTTTGTTGGTCCACATTACCTTGCCCGTATCATCGAGGAGAACATATGGCAGTTCCAGTTCTTTCAGAAGTTTCCTCTGAATCTGACCATATTCTGTGGCAAAGCTTATAAGCTCATTCATTATAATAGGCTTGTTTCTAAAAAACATTATTCCTGTGATGACACAGTATACAACTGTAAAACATCCCATTATCAGAGCAGATTCTACATTAATAAGAGCAATGAGAATGTTGACAAGTATCATTGCTATTCCGAAATATAGTGAAGTCTGCAAATGAGACTTCAAAGCCCCTTTAATTTTTACCCTGTTTTTCATACTTTTCCTCATAATGAAGTCATCTACTTCATACGACACTACACTCAGATTAGTATACCACGAGAGGGGCGAAATATCCATATTCCCCGACCTTCTTAAATCCCATATAAATGGGATTTTTCGGTGCTTTTTGGTGGATTTAGATAAAAAATTTGAAAAAATATGTGAAAGATTATTAAAAATAATTTTGAAAAAACTATATCTAGGGGTTAAGATACTATATATTGTGGTCGATATATGATTTAAGAAACAATATGTAGCAACGGATTGCATTAGGGGGAGTATTAACCTGATTACTTAGACCAAGGAGGATTAGAGTATGCGTAACGTTTTATTGGAACAGAACAAGTTATTCATTATTAATTCGGTTGCCAACGAATACAAAAACCCTTCGGAAAACACAAATGTGCCTAAGCAACAGCCTAAAAAGGAAATTGGGGATGCCTTTCAGGCTCTGCTTGATGCCCAGTTAAAGGCTTTTGTATAGCAGAGATATGTATCAAAGGTATGCATATTAGAAATATACGGAACGGTTATTTTTTAACCGTTCCGTATATTTCTATCTGAGTCAAAGCCGGAAATGGTGATTCTTCCTCTGCTTTGATAAGATCCTTAACCACAAGACTGCTTATTGTCTTTTCGTCAAATCTGAAATCCTGTCCCTCTCCTGTCTTCACCGGATTAAGTATCATATCACTTCCGTCGGAGAATTCTAGTTTGATCTCCTTCCACCAGTTATCATGAGGAAAATCAGCTCTCAGATATATTCTTATCCTGTCTGTTACTACATCCCGGCCGAAATCAATCTTCAGCTCGGCATTAGGGTCTCTGTTTATCCCCCACGAATTGTAAGGCCATTCACCGTGGGATACATTGGCCTTTACTCCGTCTATAGCATTTCTGGCTGCAAAAACAGCTTCATTCCTTGTCTCCACATTTGCGGTTGCATGAGGGAAGCCGGTGTTGTTGGTATGGGAATCCAATGGATTAAGAGCCAGATTTCTGTATGAATATATCTCATGCTCTTCAGCCATACGTGCGTGAAGATAATGGGAATTGCCCCTGAAAGCTTTAGCTGAATATCCTTTTCTTTCCTCACCAAAAGGAACTTTCACCTCATAATTCCCTTTAATAAAAAGAAGTGTCTCCGGTATGGCATCATCTGCCATAAACCACACTTGAGCCGGCTCGCCGTTGTACTCCAGCACAATTCTGTCGCCCTCTTCATATTCGGAAGTGACACACATGCATACCTCTTTTTCACCATGAGCCACAAACTTCGTATAATCATCTTTCCTTATTACTTTTATGGATATCATCTTTATTATCTCCTCTAGGCTCTCTTAATGCTTGCACTATTCTCATTACTGTCTTCCGGTCCATGCAGCTTCTATCTTAGATTCTATTTCTGTTTCACCGTTCCCTACGCGGATCTTAACAGCGGGTATCACCGTCTTATTGAATATCAGATTGGTATTGGGATCGGCATTGATTATCTCACCACCTTCACATCTGCTGTCATTATCAGACTTTACATATGTTATTACCGAACATGATGAAAAATCATTTCCAGCCTTTGCCCGATTGTCGGATATATCCGTTCTGTATTTTTCCTTATCACGGCTTATTGAGAAACCGCATTCATAGCACAGGCAATCGATTTCTGATCTGATTGTATGCTTACGGACATGCCCCTCCTCCTTAGGATACAACCTCGTCTCAACTTCTATTCCGGGATACGGGGTCCATTTTGAATATACATGATCTTCTCCAATTCTGCTCTCAATACAGATCCTGCGCACATATACATATCCGTTTATCACAAAGGCAAGCATAGAATCAGGTGCATTTTCATGTATCTCATACTGGCTCTTTGCCACGCTGACTCCGAACCTTGAATCATAGGCAAATTTTGAATATTTAGCAGGTAACTGTCCGTGTCCGTTAGGAGAATACACCCCCGGCACGAAGGCACATGTATGCTTTCCATAGTGATATATGAGCATATCAGCTTCCTTCATGGGATGCAGGCCCACAGTACCCGGATATTCTTCTTCTTTAAGCTGCCAGAATTCTTCATCATCATCCAGGGCCAATATTGCAAAGGTCTTCATAGCCCAATAAGGCGATCCCGGCGCATTGTATCTCTCAGCCATTACCAGGTTGGGGTATCCGTAGCCGATGGTCAGTACACCGGCTCTGTCAAATATCTCTTTGCTCATCCACCATTGCAAATGCCTTCTGATAATACCCTTCATAACAGCCCTTGGTAAGGGTTCAAGACCTGTCAGCACACAGGCTGAGAAAAATGCCACCTGTGAAAATCTGTAGGTCAGAGATCTTCCAAAAGGAATTGCTGCCCCGTCACTGTCAAACCAATACATGAACTGTTTACCGAAAAGCAATGCTCTTTCCTTAAACTTATTGGCCCTTTCCGGATCAACATCGCCGCATCTGTCAGCATATATAAGGTTGTAAAAATGAATGGCAAAAGATACGTAGTAATCTTTCTGTCCCGAATCTCCGTCCTGATACCAGCCTTTTCCCAGATAAAATGTCTCGCAATCATTAAGATATCTCTCCAGCATGTCCGGGCGATATTCCCTGTCTACGCTTCTAAGTGCTATATTCACAAGTACTGCAAACATGAGCCAGTTGCACACCGGAAGCTCGTAGTCATTGATATTACCGAGGTAAGTTGCCAGATTATCCTTTTCCTTCTCTGTAAGAGGATCCCATATATCCTCCCTTGCATAAAGTATTCCATAGGATATTGCTGCCATCTCCACAAATCTCTGGTCGAATGGCTTGCAATCACCCCAGTATTCATCACTCTGCCTGTCTGTACCATTGGCAAGCCCCTCCCTTATCAGAGCAGCCCAGTCAGAAGAATTCTTTTCTTTATTACCGGCAAAATAAGGTACAAGACTCCAGAGAGGCCTCGAAAAGGCCTCCATATATACCGCTTTATTATCATAATGAGCAGCAGTATCTCCTATCACTATACCGGCTTTGCCTTTTGTATAGAGAG
>JAEEGF010209848.1_pt1 | contig 10091 bp, 6 predicted proteins | sample 9134171 | NCBI WGS metagenome assembly JAEEGF01 (sample SAMN16246542, study PRJNA631951) | gut metagenome | biome: gut microbiome; feature: rumen; material: AP-attached | host: Bos | place: Iran: Karaj | collected 2018-10 | reverse complement strand
GCATAATTGCATAATCTCAACACTCATTGCTTTCGCTGCTTGGAGTTTCGGAGTCTTGGAGTCGTTGAACCTTTCTAAATCTCCCAAACTCCTAAACTCCCAATGGCGAAAGCAAGAAAAGATTCGTAGTGTTCACAAATCTCAATTGTTCACAATTGCCACCAATACAAATTTCTGCCATTTGTGATTTGTGAACATTTGTGTCAATTGCCATTTGTGAACAATAACGATGTTGTTCTCATTTACATTCCTGTGCGCAGCGCGGGGGCGGGCTTTCAAACTTTCAAACCTTCGCGGGCTTGTCTCGGTCCGAGGGTTTTGGTAAAATTCTCCTGTCACGAAAAGGAGTGCTATGAAAACAACGATTTCCGCCATTACCGCAGTCGCGGCCGCATTGGTCATTTCGGGTGCCTTGGCCGCAGAGCCGGCGCTTGCGCTTGGTGCAGAGGGGAAAAACGCGTCACTGCCCGTGCGCGTTCAGTCTCCGGACAAGAAGAACGAGATTGCACTTTCGCTGTCGCAGCGCGGAGTGGAGCTCGCCGTTGCGCGAAGCGGAGAGACGCAGGTCACGGCGGTATTCGTCCGCCAGCGCTACAATGACGCCGACGACGCGCCGGACGGGCGCAAATGCACCGTCCATTCGGTCTCCCGCCGCCGCGTGCAGGGCAAAGTGTCAGCTCTCGTCTACAAGAAGTCCGAAGTCGATCTCGAGGCGAACGAGGCCGTCGTGCGCTTCGACGGCAAATGGGGCTTCATCCTGCACGCGCGCAACGACGGCGTCGCGTACCGCTTCTTCACGGAGAAAGAGGGCGAGCGCTTCATTTCGGTGGACGACACCTACCTCGTCTTCCCCTCAGCCGACACGCGCTGCTGGGCGGGCCGCAACAACGGCTCCTGGCACGGCGACCGCTTGCAGAACAGCTGGGAATCCGTGTACAAGGAGACTACGATCTCCGGACTCGACGACAAGGAGAAGAGCCTCTACTATCTGCCGTTCGTCTTCGAGCACAAGGGCGTGTTCACGGCGTTCTCCGAGAGCGATCTCAGGGACTACCCCGGCGTCAATCTCGTTCGCTTCCAGGGCCGCACCGACCGCCTTGCCCTCTGGCATGCGCAGCTGCCCGCCGAGCAGAGGGTTGAGCCTCCGCACGTGCGCGTGACGAAGCGGGCTCCAGGCTTCGCGCGCACAGGCGTCAACCGTGTCTATCCGTGGCGCGTGTTTATCATGGCGGACAACGTTGCATCGCTCGCCGCCGCCGATCTCGTGTGGGCGCTCGCCGCGCCGCAGAGGGACGACATCGACTTCTCGTGGGTCAAGCCGGGCGTCACGTCCTGGGAATGGTGGAGCTCCTGCGGGCTTCCTCCCGGCTCCTCCAAGCCCGGCGTGAACACCGAGACGTACCTTGCGTTCATCGATTTCTCCGCCGACTTCGGCCTCCCCTACACGCTCATCGACGCCGGCTGGGCGGTGAACAACAATGTGCGCCGGATCAACCCCGCCGTCGACCTTAAGAAGATCATGGCGCACGCCGCGAGCAGAAACGTGGACGTGATACTCTGGGTGGGATGGTCCGTGTTGAAGGACAACACCGAGGCGCAGCTCGACTATCTCGCCGGACTCGGAGCGAAGGGCCTCAAGATCGACTTCATGGACCGCGACGACCAGGACGCCGTGGCATCGATCGAACGCATCGCCGCCGCTGCCGCGAAACGTCATCTCGTCCTTGACTGGCACGGCATGTTCAAGCCGACGGGCCTTGAGCGCCGCTATCCGAACATCCTCAACTACGAGGGAATCTTCGGCCTCGAGATCTCGCGCTGGGATCCTTTCAACGACATGCCACGCCACGACTGCCAGGCCGCGTTCACGCGCATGCTCGCGGGGCCGATGGACTACACTCCTGGCGGAATGCGCAACCTCACGCGCGCGGCGTACAAGCCCACCAGGGCCTCGGGCAAGGTGCCCACGCAGGGCACACGCGTCCACCAGATGGCCCTCATGGCCCTCTACTTCGCGCCGCTGCAGATGATGGCCGACGGCGTGGGCGCATACCGCGCGAATCCCGAGTGCGCGCGCTTCATGGCGAAGGTCCCAACGGTGTGGGACGACACTGTGGCGCTGCCCAGCGAAATGGGCAAGACGGCCATCCTCGCCCGCCGCAAGGGCGATGCGTGGTATGTCGCGGCGATTGGAGACTGGTCGCCGCGTACGCTTTCGCTGGACACGAAGTTTCTCGGCAAGGGCAGATGGAGCGCCGAGGAGTTCGCCGATGCGCCCGACGCCGACGTGGAGCCTACGCACTGGGCGCGGCGCACGTTCATGGTGAAGGCGGGTGAGCCCATCGAGGCGAAGCTCGCCCCGGGCGGAGGCTACATCGTGCGCCTGACGCCAGAGAAGTGAGGCGCCATTGCTAAGGCGCGCCGCTTTTGCTACACTATTTGTCCAGGAGAAAACGAGAATGAGCAAGACCATTATCGGATATACTAGCGGGGTGTACGACCTCTTCCACATCGGCCACCTGAACCTTCTGAAGAACGCGAAGGGCCTGTGCGACAAGCTCATCGTGGGGGTGAGCGTGGACGAGCTTGTGGCGTACAAGCACAAGCGTGCGGTGATTCCGTTCCAGGAGCGCCTCGAGATAGTGCGCTCGATCAAGTATGTGGACGCCGCGATTCCGCAGGACGACCTCGACAAGTTCAAGATGTGGGAGAAGCTGCACTTCGACGTCTTGTTCGTTGGCGATGACTGGTTCAAGACAGAGCGCTGGCAGGAGATGGAGAAGAAGTTCGCCGAAGTCGGTGTGCGCGTTGTGTATTTCCCCTACACGAAGGGCACAAGCTCCACGCTTCTCTCGGCCACGCTCAAGAAGCTTCGCGAAGGCGCAGCCCCCGCCGCTCCTGCCGCCAATGGAGGTGCCGCGCAATGAAGTTCCTCGAGACTAAGCTCGAGAAGGGCAAGTACGTTACGCGGCTTCTCGGCATACGCGTGATGAAGCGCCCCGAGCCTCAGCTATCTGTGCAGGCGCAGCTTCTGCGGCGAGAGCTGCTGACGATGGCCGACGTGGGGAATATGCCGCCCGCGCGCGGAATGGCGCGCGACGTTCAGCTCGCAGGCCTCGTGCTGCTTCGCGAGGTGCTGCGAGTCGCGCGCGAGAACGGCTTCCATCCGTGGACGATCAGCGGCTCGCTGCTGGGCACAATCCGCCACAATGGGCATTTCATCCCGTGGGACGACGACGTGGACCAGGGCATGCTGCGCGACGAGTACGACCGGTTCTGCGAGGTGTTCAACGAGAAGTGCGCAGATGGCTATTATGCCCGGCGGCGCTTTTCGCGGAAGTGGAACCAGATCAAGGTGTCGCACCGCGACCTGCCGGAGGACGTCACGTCGTCCGTGATGTCGTACGACCTCTACCACTCCCCGCTTCCGACCCTGAAGGAGAAGCACGCGCTCTTCATGAAGGTCAGGGACGCGCAGGAGCGCAACGCGGCGCGGTTCGACCCGCAGGCGGACGACAAGGCGCACCGCGCGGCGCTGGACGCCGCGCGCCGCGAGTGGATCATGGACGGCAAGGACTCCGCCCCGCCCGAGACGAAGCCCGCCGTTCTGCGCGGCATCGAGTTCATGACGCCGTACTGGGTCAAGGAGACGGTGTACGACTACGACGACATCTTCCCGCTCAAGCCCGCTAAGTTCGAGGGCGTGGACGTGATGGTGCCCAACGACCCCGAGACCGTTCTCACCTACAACTACGGCGACTGGGCCGCATGGCCGGGCCGCCTCAAGCCGCACCACCCCGCCTCGTCCTTCAACATGGAGAAGGCCCTCGCCCTGCGCAAGTTTCTCAAGAAGCACGGCTGAGGTAAGGATGCGTCTCGCCTCGTAAGTGACGAGGCAACAGGAAACAATGGTTTTATTACAGTCTGAATTGAAGGCAGCATGAAGAGATTCAATACTATAATTGACACTGATGTCCGCGATAATGCGGATTGTGACCGTTGCCGCAATTCGGAGGTGCGTCACACGGATGCCGACGGTTTGTGTACGAAAGTGAAGTCGGTAGTTGACGGTTTGCCGGTGCGCTGTGTCGGAGGTTGGGCGAACGACAAGATTTACTACCTGCTCCAGTATTTCCAAATCTTCGCAAAGGGAATGGCAAAGAAGTGGGGCAAGTTACGGTATGTCGAGATATGTTCTGGTCCTGGACGTTGCTGTACGCGGAATTGCAAGGAACAGGATGGGACGGCGCTTTCCATTGTGAAGAATGAACACTTTGACCTGCTGTCGGATGCACTGTTTATCGATTACAGCACCAATGTCATAGACATACTTGCTAAGCGGATCGAAAGTGTCGGCAAGACTGCCCATGCCCATGCCATAGTCGGAGATTACAACGACCAGACATCAATCATTCGTGCACTTGAACAGTATTCGCCAGAATCGTTGACGCTCTGCTTCATTGACCCAACGGATTGTTCCGTCCCGTTTGAGACTGTCCGTAGCATTTTCCAGGCAACACGTGGACGTTGCGACATGTTGATATCGTTCTTTGATGGACTGGACTTCCATCGGAACGCCGTTAACGCGACATTGAACAAATCATTCGCCCGACTTCAGGCGAAATATGCGCGCTTTCTTGGAACGCCTGATTTCTTTACGCGTAAAGAAATCGTCCAGGCCGCGCAGACCAATAGGTATTCCGATCTCTCAATGCAGTTTCGACAGCATTACTCCGACAAATTGAATGCCCTTGGATTGCAATATCAATCGTGGAAGTCGGTAAAGAACTTCTACCATCTGCTGTATGCGTCTTCAAGTTCCCGTGGACTGGATTTCTGGAACAAGGCAACGAAGTACGATCCCGTAGGACAACAAGAGTTCGACTTTGGAGCGTGACAATGAATGTGATTTATGAACCAAAAGGACGGGCGCGGGAATATGCGCCGCTTGCGTGCAACCTCTACATGGGCTGCACGCATGGGTGCAAATACTGCTACGCCCCTGCCTGTATGCACAAGAAACCGGAAGAATGGCACAATGCAGCGCGGGCACGTGGCGAGAACGTCCTTGCGCTGTTTGAGAGAGATTGCGTTCGGCTGGCGAAGGAACGCGCCGACAATGAAACGCGTCGTGTATTGTTCTGCTTCTTAAGTGATCCATATCAGCCGCTGGAATCGGAGCTGCACCTGACACGTCGTGGCATATCCGTCGCGGCCCGCCATGGCATCAAAGTTGACATCCTCACGAAGGGCGACGGTGCGTTGATCGAACAGGATTTGCCGCTCATGCTCAAATCGCAGACGCATCTTGGCATCACATTGAGCTTCATCAACGACGTTTCACGCCGCGAGTGGGAGCCGATGGCGTCAACTGTCCAGTCGCGTCTGAACATTCTCCGCAAGGCGCACGAGATGGGCATCTACACATGGGTGAGCATGGAGCCGGTAATCATCCCGCAAGAGGCGCTTGAGGTCATCCGTCAGGCGCACGACTACGTGGACTTCTGGAAGGTTGGTAAGCTCAACCACAACAAAGAGGTCGAGCGCAGCATCGACTGGCCGAAATTCCGCGACAACGCCACAGCGCTACTTGATTCGTTCGGTAGCAAGTATTACGTCAAGGAAGACCTGCGCAAGGCGGTGTGACATGAGCGAGAAAAGGCTGAACGAAAAGAAAGACGGCGAGTTTTTCAACACGGATTGGTTGCGCAACCGTAATACGCTTGAATACATCGGGACATGGGAGAAGATGTATAACCCAGATTTTAATTATGGCGAATTCACCACAATTAGAAATCAGTCGGTCTTGAACTCGTTTAATATTGGCGTGCAGGAGTTTGCGGAACGTACAAACGCCAATCTGCGGAAATGAGGAACGGTGGGACGGGCGTTTCGCGACCACCGCAACTGAAGTGAATCGATTTGAAAGGGAAGTAAAATGAAGAAGAAACTGATGATGGCTGTTGCGATGCTTGCTGTGGTGCTTGTCGTACGGGTAAATGCCTTTGGAGAATGCATTTGGTCTTGTAGCTTTGAGGGCACAGCCGCAGGTGCACACCTTACGGGCAGCGAAGAGGTGCAAGGACACTATATTTATTCAGGATACGGAGATGACGATGAATCAGTGGTTGAGACACATAGCTCCGGTACCGGGAAATACCTTGGATTGGAAACAGAAGGCGGGACTACTTGGTTTTCGGTCCTCACGCTGAAAGACGATAAACTTGGTGGGTATTTCGAGCCTGATGTAGGATCGTCTATTGATGTGGATGCGATGATGATGTTTACGCTTACTGAGGATACGCCTTCGTTTTCAGATATGCCAGACATGCTCGTTGGAGAACAGCCAGCAAATGCTAATGTGCTGTCGTCGCCTTGGAAGAGACATGAGGGGGACATGCTTATCATTATCAGCCGCGGGATGTCCATGTTTATTGACGACAAGATATCTATTGGCCGTTACGTTGATGATGTGACTACAAACTGGTGCGTGCTTGCAGGAATGGATGGTGACGGAGGTGCGGTGCAGGGAGCATTCACGCTTGCCGCCGCCAATCCGTCAGAGTCTTTGCCGGACAGTTCAAAACAGGAATGGATTCGGGTGACGGTACGTGCATTGAACGACGGTTCAGAACATGGGATCGGATTTGAAATATATATGAACGGTATCAAGGCCGCAGCCAACGGGGAGTCAGTTTTCAGGGCGGTGACGTCTGCGAGCAATCGCACTGGAGTCGCGGCGGTAGGGCTTCGGGGCACAGGCGGGATAGATGATCTGTCGTTCACCAGCACGATGACGAATTTAATTGCGCCAGAGATTCGTAACGTGACTGCGAAGCAGTGGTATCCGTGGAACGGACTGGTGGATATAACCTGTGAGGTGTCTGGAATTGACGGGGCGGCCAACGGACTCTATTTCACCGCGGCGGCTGTGGATACAGATGCGGGCACCACCAACAACGTTACGCATTTATGGGTGGTACAGAATGGGATAAAGACGAAAGATCGCGAAGTACATACCAACGGAACCTATCAGTTGCTTTGGGATGCTCAGGCAGAGCTTGGGGCCATCCTTTGTAGTAACATGGTCATGCGCGTAAATCTTAAGGAGCACAAAAGCGTCCAGCTCTGGGAGAATGGCCTGTATTGGGCCGACACGAACATAGGCGCGGTAGAGCCATGGGAATACGGTTATTATTTCTGGTGGGGCGATACCATTGGTTACACGTGTGAGAATGGACAGTGGCTCACCAACGACGGATCGCCGTCAACTTTCTCGTTCGGGTCAGCGAATACACCGACTTACGGTAAAGGTACTGCCGACCTACAGAGCGAGGGATGGATTGCGGCTGGCAATACCTTGGTTCTGGGGCATGATGCGGCGCATGTGCTGTGGGGCGGAAACTGGCGAATGCCGACGATGTATGAGTTTAATGATCTTCTCGCCAATTGCGACTGGAACTGGATGACAATAAATGGCGTCAATGGCTATGTCGTGCGTGGTAGGGGCAGCTACTCTTCTAATAGTATCTTTCTCCCTGCCGCTGGCTACGGCAGCGATACCTCGCTCGATAATGCCGGTTCGCAAGGTTACTACTGGTCGGCCACTTCGTGTTACAGGGAGCACACGGACGACTACCACGATTCGTGGAGCATCATCTTCGGTTCGGTCTACTACGGCGCGGACTACTTCAGCCGTTACTTCGCGCAGTCAGTTCGCCCTGTCCAAGGGTTCGCCGGGGCCGTTGTGGGAACCGACCGGGCGGCAGATTCAGTGCCGTTTCTGCTAGACACGGTGACATGTGCTACATGCGGGGACGATCTCTATTGCGTGATAGACCTCACGGATGGTCCCAATGCCACGGCTTATCCGATCTCATATCTGACGGATGTTCCATCTGGCGGTTGGACGGACGAATACAAAACCACGAAACTTGTACTGCGCAAGATCGATGCTGGGACGTTTGACGCTGCTTATTACAGCTCCACAGTACTCTCAAAGCCATTCTACATTGGTGTGTTTGAGGTGACGCAACAGCAGTATGAACTTGTGATGGGTGACAATCCCTGTTCTGTAACATCCTATGGGAAGGGTGATAATTATCCTGTACACTATATTTCTTATAATGACATACGCGGTTCGGTAACCGGTGCGAGTTGGCCAATATCTGCTACGGTGGATCGTATTTCGTTTCTTGGTAAGATACAGTCTCGTACTGGTATTGACTTTGATCTACCCACTGAGGCGCAATGGCAATATGCTTGCCGTGCAGGTACGACAACAGCCTTCAGCTTTGGTGATGAAGAGGATGGGCGATATATGTGGTCGTCAGTAAATTCAAGTTCAACGTCGCATCCGGTAGGTATGAAGTCACCGAATGCGTGGGGACTCTACGATATGCATGGGAATGTGTGGGAATGGTGCTTGGATTGGTGGTCGAGTACTGGAACCGGCGGAACATACACTGATCCCACTGGTCCGCTATCTGGAGTGCATCGCTTGTTGCATGGTGGTAGTTGGCACTACCATTCTTCCTACGGTATGTCATCCAATGTATTAGACGAAGATCCTTCCGTTAGAAGCCTAGACTATGGTTTTCGTCTTTGTTGCACCGGAGAGCTGAATATAAAAACTGCTGATGAAGTGAGACTGGAAGGTGTACTCGCGGGGTTGCCGGTGGAAGTAGAACCGAATGACGAGGGTGGTTGGAAGGTGACGATAACGAATGACGTTAACGGCGCGGACTTGCCGATAGAGATTCCCGACAATGTCGGGGCTGTGACGATAGATTTAAACGGACATGATTTGTTGGGAGGTGACGGGAATTCTGCGATAAGGATTGTGGCAGACGTGGGGAATGGTGACCCAACGGTTCTGACAGTGATCACAACTAGTGGTGATGCGACGATACAGGGAGGATACGGCGCGCCAGCCACAGAAGTGGTAGTGGGGGCGCAGGATGGTGCCGCCTTTAACTTTGGCGAAGGCGTGATCGTGAGGAGCGGCATTAAGCTAGAAATACGGAATGTGACCGCAAGGCAGCGGTATCCGTGGAACGGACTGGTTGATATAACCTGCGAGGTGTCGGGGATCGACGGGACGACCAACGGACTCAAGTTTGCCGTGGCAGCGGTGGATGCAGATTCTGGCACCACCAATAAAGTATTGCATTTCTGGGTAGTGCAAGACGAAACGAACTCGACCGACTACGCGGTGCATACCAATGGTGACTATCGGTTCGTCTGGGACGCGAAGGCGGACCTGGGTCAGGTAATACACAGCAACATGGTCGCGCGTGTTACTCTCATTGATGCTCATGGTAAAGTCCAACTCTGGGAGGGTGGGCCGTATTGGGCCGATACGAACATTGGCGCGGACGCACCTTGGAAATACGGCTATTATTTCTGGTGGGGTAATACCATAGGCTACAAACGCGAGAATGATGCTTGGGCGGCGAGTGATGGTTCGTCGTCAAACTTTTCGTTCGGTAATGCGCCGAGTGATGGTAAAGGCATTACCCGCCTGCAGCGCGAGGGCTGGATCACGGTAGATGGCGTTCTTGCACCAGAACTTGACGCAGTTCGGGCGCAATGGGATGACGGATGGCGTATGCCTACAAAACAGAATTTGGACGACCTCAACAACAAATGCGACTGGACCTGGACGACTATAAACGGCGTAAATGGTTATGTTGTTCGGGGTAGGGGCGACTACGCCTCCAACTGTATCTTTCTTCCCTGCGCTGGCTATGGTGATGGAACTTCGCTTGGTAATGTCGGTTTGTGCGGCTACTACTGGTCGACCCTTCCTGCTTCGGATAATTACTACGGTTCGTGGGACCTCTGCTTCGGTACGGACAGTCACACCACAGAATCTAGTGGTGGTCGCAGCTACGGGTTCTCAATTCGCCCTGTACAAGGGTTCATAGAGGCGGTTGTGCCAATGGAGCAGGCAGGAGATTCCGCGCCGTTTCTGCTGGACACAGTGACAAGTGCTGCATGCGGGGATGATCTCTATTGCGTGATAGACCGCACTGGCGGACCAGATGCCACATCATATCCTGTCTCATACCTCGCAGAAGTCCCATCGG
>JAEEGF012382469.1_pt1 | contig 10092 bp, 7 predicted proteins | sample 9134171 | NCBI WGS metagenome assembly JAEEGF01 (sample SAMN16246542, study PRJNA631951) | gut metagenome | biome: gut microbiome; feature: rumen; material: AP-attached | host: Bos | place: Iran: Karaj | collected 2018-10 | reverse complement strand
AATGAAACGAGCCCGTCCCAGAAAATCGAATAAAACGAGACTGCTGTTCGTCTTCCTGGTCTTTGTGCTGTGCTTTATCGCGCTTACCATCCGTTTGGGGTGGCACATGATCATCAAAGGGGACGAATACGCGTCGAAAGCGACGGGTCAGCAGACGTCCGATACGACCATCCTCGCGACCCGCGGAAGCATCGTGGACCGCAATGGGGCGGATCTGGCCATCAGCGCGACGACACACACGATCTGGGTGCGTCCGGACGAAGTGCGCGACAACGGCAAGACCGACGAGGAAAAAGCGCTGAACGTCCAGCTGGAGGCGAAAACGCTGGCCGACACGCTGGGCATGGATTTCGACAACGTGATGGAGATCATCACGTCGGAGCGCAAGCTGCTGAAAGTCGCCAAGAATGTGGACAGAGACACGGCAGACGCACTGCGTGAGCAGAAACTGGCCGGTCTGGAGATCACGGAAGATGCTAAGCGGTATTATCCGCTCGGCGCTTTTGCGTCCCAGGTGATCGGCAGCACGACGGATGACAACAACGGACTGGCCGGCATCGAACTGCGGTATAACCGCTATCTGGCGGGTCTGAACGGCCGCTGGATCAAGAACAAGGACAACGCGAGAAATACGCTGGCCTACGGCAAAGACTCCTATTTCAGCCCGGAAGACGGCTATACGGCGGTCCTGACCATAGACCAGAATATCCAATACATCGTGCAGCAGGAGATCGCGGCCTGCCAGGAAAAGACGAAGTCCGCGCGGGTCATGTGCCTGATCATGGACCCGAAAACCGGCGAGATCCTGGCCAGCGCACAGACCGGCGAGTACGATCCCAACAATCCGAGAGACCCGCTGCCGCAGGACGCGGAAGCCTTCGCGGAGATGACGACGGAAGAACAGGTGGATTACTGGAACAAGATGTGGCGCAACTTCAATATCTGCGACACCTACGAACCCGGTTCTACGTTCAAACTTCTGACCTCGTCCATCGCGCTGGATACCGGCGTCACGAACCTGACGGAAAAGTTCTACTGCGGCGCGTCCATCCAGGTGTACGACTGGCAGCTGAAGTGCTGGAACTACCCGCACGCGCATGGCTGGCAGGACCTGCCCCTGGCGGTCATGAATTCCTGCAACGTCACCATGGTGCAGCTGGTGCAGCGCATCGGCGCCACGCGTTTCTGGGCAGGCCTCGACGCGTTCGGCATCACCGAGCGCACCGGCGTGGACTATCCCGGCGAAGGCGGCAACATCCTGCAGAACGAAAACGGTGGCCCGGTAGAGCTGGCGACCATGTCCTACGGGCAGGGCATCGCGGTCACCCCGGTCAGCCTGGTCTCCGCCGTGGCGTCCCTCGCGAACGACGGCTACGTGATGCAGCCCCACTTCGTGAAGGCTCTGCTGGATTCCAACGGCGACCCGGTAATGACGTTCGAACCGCAGGTCAGAAGCCAGAGCATCTCCGAGCAGACCGCCCACGACATGCTGGACATCATGGAATACTACATCGTCAACGGCAGCGGCGGCCGCATGAAGATCCCCGGCTACAACACCGGCGGCAAGACCGGTACGGCGAACAAGCCGGTCAAGGGCGGTTACTCCGCGACGGACGTGTACGGCTCCTTCATCGGGGTCGCGCCGATCGAAGATCCGAAATTCGTCATTCTGGTCATCTGCGACAGCCCTCGGGGCACGATCTACGGTTCTACGACCGCAGGCCCCTGCGCCGTGGAGATCGAAAAGCGCGTGCTGCAGTATATGGGCGTCACGCCGGAATATACGGAGAAAGAGCTGAAGGCGCTCAACCGCACCCGCGTCACCATCCCCAACGTCGTGGGCATGGACGGCGAGGCGGCTATGGGCAAGCTGAGTTCCCTGGGACTGGAATCCGCGCTGGCGCCGATGATCGAGACGACGGCGAAGCTGAATATCGTCGATCAGTTCCCGAAGGCGGGCGAAGAAGTGGAAAAAGGCTTCCTGGTGACCCTGTATTACGAGATCGAGGAACCGGGAGAGTTGTTGGAACCGATAGATGAAGAAACGGAAGGTGAAGACTGATGAGACCTGTAAGCATTGATTTTCTCGCTTCCGCAGCGAATGCCCGCGTGCTGGGCAACAGTAACAGAACGGTAAAAGGCGTTCAGATCGACTCCCGGGAAGCGGGCGAGGACGATCTGTTCGTCTGCGTCATCGGAGACTTCAAAGACGGTCACGATTTCGCGGACGGCGCCTATGAGAACGGCTGCCGCATCTTCCTGATGTCGGAGCAAAACGCGGCCGACGCGATCCTGCTGCGGGATCCGTCCGTCTGCGTCCTGATGGCGGAGGATACCCAGATCGCGTTCCGGGATATGGCGAAGGCTTATCTGGATCAATTCGACGTCAAGAAACTGGCCATCACCGGCAGCGTGGGCAAGACGTCCACGAGAACGTATACCGCGGCCGTCATCAGCAGCCGCTATCCGACGCAGAGCTCCCAGAAGAACCTCAACACTCACCTGGGTCTGTGCCTGACGTGCTTCCGCGCGGAGGAAGACACCAGGGTAATGGTCTTCGAGATGGGTATGGACCGCAGCGGTGAGATTGCGGAATACGTGGATTGGATCCGTCCTGACACGGCGGTCATCACGAATATCGGCATCACCCATCTGGAGCGTCTGGGCAGCCGCGAGGCCATCGCCGACGCGAAATACGAGATCTTAAACCATTTCGGCCCGGATAATCTGCTGATCTACAACGCGGACAGCGATTATCTGAGCGAAGAAGAGATCGTGCGGCGCACCGGCGGCAACTTCCGCAGGTTCTCCGTCGGCACGAAGGATGGCGTCGACCTGCAGCTGCTGAACGTCAACACAGAGCGGGCGGGCGGCATCCGCTTTACGCTCAAGACCAAGGACATCGCGCTGGATTATTCCATGCCGGTGCTGGGCGAGCACAACGCCATCGACGCGGCGCTGGCCGTCGCGGCGGGGCTTTCGCTGAACGTCCCCATGACCCAGGCAGTCAAGGCGCTGGCCGAAGTCAAGCCGAATCCGCGGCGCATGAACGCGGTAAAACTCGGCGGCGTCTACGTGATCGACGATACGTACAACGCCAGTCCCGTCTCCATGATCGCCGCGCTGGACGTGATGGACCAGATCCGCGCGGAGCGCAAGATCGCCATTCTGGCGGACATGCTGGAACTGGGCGAAATGGAGAAGGAAGGACACCTGGAAGTGGGGCGCCGCATCGCGGATTCCACTATCGACGTGCTGTTCGCCATCGGTACGAGAGCGAAGACGTACGCGGACTGCGCGGCGGCGAACGAACGGATCAAAGTGTATTACGCGGAGGATCTCGCGGAACTGGAACCGGCTATCCAGCGCATGCTGCTGACGGGCGACGCGGTGCTGATCAAAGGCAGCAACATCACCGGCGTCGCGGAACTGGCCCAGCGGATCCGCGAAAAACTCAGCTGGGAAAGATAAAAAACAGGTTGGAATTATAAGATATTATGTGGTTTGCGATCGCTTTCGCGGCAGCGCTGGCGCTGTCCGCGGTACTGACAAAACTGGAGATCCCCATGCTCATCCGGCTGAAGACCGGGCAGAACATCCGGGAGGAAGGCCCGCAGGGGCATATGGCGAAGGCCGGCACGCCTTCCATGGGCGGACTGGCCATCATCGCGGCGGCCTGCATCGTGGGGCTGATCCTGATGCGGAGCAAGGACATGGCCGTTTGCTGCCTGTCCGCGGTCTGCTTCGGCTTTGTCGGTTTTCTGGATGACTATCTGAAGATCGTAAAACACCAGAACGAAGGCTTAAAGCCGAAACAGAAGATGGGACTGCTGCTCGTCTTCGCCGTCCTGCTGGCGGTCTACGGCTACATGAAGGAAGGCGGCCTGATGGCGATCCCGTTCCTCAGAAGCAACGTATCCTTCGGAATCTGGTATATCCCGTTCGCGATCTTCGCGATCCTGGCCATGACGAACGCCGTCAACCTGACAGACGGCCTGGACGGCCTTGCTTCCAGCGTGACCGCGCTGGTGGCCGCCTGCATGGGCCTGCAGGGGCTGGGCTCCGCTGGACTGTTCGCATTCGCGCTTTCCGGCGCGTGCCTGGGCTTCTTCTGGTTCAACAAACATCCGGCGAAGCTGTTCATGGGCGACACCGGTTCGTTGGCGCTGGGCGGCGCGCTCGCGGCCATCGGCATCTGCAACGCGCATCTGCTGGCGCTTCCCATAGCGGGGGCAATATATGTGGCGGAAGCCCTGTCTGTGATCATCCAGGTCTACGTGTTCAAGACCCAGAACGGGCGGAGATTCTTCCGCATGGCGCCGCTGCATCATCATTTCGAACTGGGCGGCTGGAAAGAAACCAAGGTCGTGGGCGTATTCGCCGGCGTTACTGCCATATTATGCGTCCTGACCATACTCATATTCTAGGAGAAATACATGGATAAGAAAAACGTACTCGTGATCGGTCTCGGCAAATCGGGCTTCGCGACGGCAGGACTGCTGGCGGGCGAAGCAGCCGTGACGTGCTGGGACTCCAAAGAGGAAAGCAAATTCGACGCGGCGGAGGTCGCAGCGCTGAAAGAAAGAGGCGTGCAGTTCGCCTTCGGCGAAGCGCCGTCCGCAAAGGGCTTCGACCTGCTGGTCTTAAGCCCGGGCGTACCGCCCACGATCCCCGTCTGCGAAGAGGCGAGGCAGCTGGGCATCGAGATCTCCGGCGAGCTGGAACAGGCGTACGAGCACTGCAAGGGCACGTTCTACGCAATCACGGGAACGAACGGAAAGACCACGACGACCGCGCTCACCGGCGAGATCTTCAAGGCAGCCGGCAGGAAAACCGAGGTCGTCGGCAACATCCGCCTGCCTTCCTCGGCGAGAGCGCTGGACGCGGACGAAGACACCTGCATGGTGACGGAAGTGTCGAGTTTCCAGTTGGAGACCATCAAGGAATTCAAGCCGAAGGTGTCGGCCATCCTGAACATTACGCCGGACCACCTGAACCGTCACGGCACGTTCGAGGAATACGCGAGAGTGAAGGGTCTGGTGTTCGCGAACCAGGACGAAAACGATTATTTTGTCTACAACGCGGACGACCCGGAGACCGTCAGGATCGTTCCGGCCTGCAAAAGGGCTGTGAAGGTCGCCTTCTCCCGCAAGTTCAGACCAGAAGCGCCCTGCGCCTGGGCGGAAAACGGAAAGATGTACATTGACGCAGCCGACGGGGAAGGCCCCCGCTTCGTCATCGATACCAAGGATATCTACATCCCCGGCGCCCACAACCTGGAGAACGCGCTGGCGGCTGCTGCCATCTGCTTCTTCGCCGGCATAGGCACCGCAGTGATCGCGCGCATGCTGAAGGAATTCCGCGGCGTGGAGCACCGCATCGAATTCGTGAAGGAAGTGAAGGGCGTGCGTTACGTCAACGACTCCAAGGGCACGAACCCGGACGCTTCCATCAAGGCCATCGAGGCGACAAATACGCCCATCCTGCTGATCGCGGGCGGCTACGAGAAGAATTCGGACTTCACCGATTTCATCAACGGCTTCGGCGGCAAGGTGAAATATCTGCTGCTGCTGGGTCAGACGGCGCAGCGCTTCGCGGATACGGCGCGCAAGTGCGGCTTCCCCGAAGAGCGCATGATCTTCTGCGCCGATATGAAAGACGTAATTTCCCACGCCTACAGCATGGCAGAAGTAGGAGATACTGTCCTCCTTTCTCCTGCTTCTGCCAGCTGGGGCATGTATAATAACTACGAAGAGCGGGGCGAAGACTTTAAACAGCTTGTCCGCGAACTCCCCGAATAAAGAAAGACCGTTTTGGATACACTCAAGGACAGAGAAAAACAGAAGAAGAGGGCGGAAGGCGATTTCCTGATGGCGGCGCTCGTGCTGGCGCTGTCTCTGTTCGGCGTCGTCATGGTGTTCTCCGCCAGTTACTATACGTCGCTGAGCAAATACGGCTACGCGTACGAGTATCTGAAGCAGGACGCCATGTGGGTCGGCCTGGGCTGGATCGCGTTCATCATCTTCGCCAATCTCGACTACCACTTCCTGAAGCTGGCGGCCTGGCCCGCGCTGGGCGCAGGCATAGTTCTGCTGGCATTATTGTTCACCCCGCTGGGCGTCACGATCAACAACGCCACGCGCTGGCTGGACTTCGGTTTCTTTACGGTCATGCCGGGCGAGGTCATCAAATTCAGTCTGATCATCTGGATCGCCACATTTTTGGGCAATGACCCAGAGAAGATCCGCCGCCCGAAGGACGGCATGATCCCCATCGTAGCCATACTGGGCCTTGTTACCGTGCTGATCGTCAAACAGCCGAACATGTCCACGGCGGGCATCATCGTCATTCTCGTCGTCGGCATGATGTTCGTCGCGGGCCTGCGTCTGTACTGGCTCGCCGGTCTCGGCGGCGTGGGCGTCGCCGGCTTCATCGGCGTCCTGCTCAGCCCGAAGGGCGCGTATATGCTGCAGCGCGTGCACACGTTCATCGACCCGTTCGAGGACGAACTGGGCAGCGGCTACCAGGTCGTGCAGTCCCTGCTGGCGCTGGGCTCCGGAGGGGTCACCGGCGTAGGACTCGGCCGCAGCATCCAGAAAGCGCTCTACCTGCCCGAACCCATGAACGACTTCATCACCGCCATCATCGGCGAGGAACTGGGCCTGATCGGCCTGATCCTCATGATCATGGTGTTCATCCTGCTGATCTGGCGCTGCTGCCGCATCGCGCTGCGCGCCAGGGATTATTACGGCATGCTGCTGGCGTCCGGGGTCACCATCCTGCTGGGGACCCAGGTGATCCTGAACATCGCCGTCGTTTCCGCATCGTTCTTCCCCACGGGCGTCGTTCTGCCCTTCATCACGCTGGGCGGCAACGCGACGCTGATCTTCCTGTCGCTGATGGGGATCCTGTTCAATATTTCCAAGCAGATCGACTGAGGAGGGCTTCCATGAAAGCCATTTTAAGCTGCGCCGGAACGGGCGGCCATATCTATCCCGCCATCGCGATCGCGGACAAGATCCGCCGCATGGAACCCGGCGCGGACATCCTGTTCATCGGTACGAAACACGGTATGGAGAACCGCCTGGTGCCCCAGGCGGGTTTTGCCATTCAAGGGATCGACGCCAGCGGCTTCAACCGCAAGAATATGCTGAAGAACTTCAAGACGGCCATGGACCTGCTGCTGGGCAGCGCCGAGACCGCTTCGATCCTGAAGAATTTCGGGCCGGACCTCGTGATCGGCACGGGCGGCTACGTGACAGGCACCGTCGTGCGCAAGGCTTCGCAGATGGGCATTCCCTGCTACATCCACGAGCAGAACGTCGTGCCCGGCATGGCAAACAAGATGCTGGAAAAATACGTGGAGAAAGTATTTATCTCCTTCGAAGGATCCAGAAACTATTTCAAGGAACCGGAAAAACTGATTTTGAGCGGCAACCCGGTGCGCCGGGACTTCCTCGCGATCGATACGGAAGGCGCGCGGAAGAAACTGGAGCTGTCGGAGAACGATATCATGATCCTGATCACCGGCGGCAGCCTGGGGGCGGAAGTGCCGAACCTGGCTTCGCTGGAGCTGATCCGCCAGCTGGCCCCGGCGCCGAAGAACGCGAAGATCTTCTTCGTCACCGGCAAGCGCTACTACGACGAGATCAAGACGAAGGTGGACGAGATCCGTGACGCGGACAAGTTCGTCAAAGTGATCGACTACGCCGACGATATGCCGGTGCTGATGAGCGCTGCCGATCTGATCGTCAGCAGGGCAGGAGCGATCGCCCTGTCGGAGATCACGGCCAGCGGCAAACCGTCCGTGCTGATCCCGTCTCCGAACGTGACGAACAATCACCAGTATTACAACGCGAAATCGCTGGCGGACGCCGGCGCGGCCATCCTCGTGGAGGAGACCGAACTGCAGGAGAACTTCGACGCGTTCACGAAAGCGGTGCGCGCGCTGATGGACGACCGCCTGCGCCTGCAGCGCATGGTGATGGCTTCCGCGCAGCTCGGCCGGACCGACGCGGTTGACATTATTTACAAAACCATTAAAATGTAGTGGATGGACGAATATTCACAGGAGTATCCTGCCGAGTACGGGCAGGAGGAACATGTCTATACGGGGGAGGAACTGAGCGGCTACGAGGACTACGCGCCTGAGCAGACTGCGCAGAAACCTTCCAAAAAGAAAAAGAAGAGGAGAAGGAAACACTACTTCCTCCGCTTTTGTATTTTTTGCGCGCTGGTTTTCGGCCTGTATTACTTCCTGAATTCCGACTTTTTCGCCGTGCGCAAGTTCGAGGTGAGCGGCAACCAGTACTACACCCCGGCGCAGATCATCGAGATGTCCGGGCTGCAGAGCGGGGTCAACATGTTCTTCGAGACGAAGACCCGTCCCGCCCGCAACGCGCTGCTGGAAGACCCGTATATCCGCCTGGCGGAGATCAAGCGCAAGCCGAAGGACACGATCCAGATCGTGATCGAAGAGAGGCGGGAATACGCCGCCGTGCCCTACGGCGAGCAGTTCGTGCTGATCGACCGCGAAGGCACCGTGCTGCGCGTGGCGGACGAAGAGCCCGCGCTGCCCATCCTGGGCAACATGTCCATCACCGAGATGACCCCGGGCAAAGCCCTGCAGGTCGAGCAGGCCTATCTGCTGACGGATACGCTCAGCCTGCTGAACCTGGTGGAGGAGAACGACATCTATTTCAAGAGGATCGATTTCTCCACGGTCATCATCCGCGCGTACATCTACGACGACCTGTACTGCGAAGGCGCGCCGGCCAACATCCGCGACAACATGGCCAGCATCCAGAAGCTGCTGCAGGAACTGTATAAGGAAGAGATTACGCGCGGCGTCATCCGCGTGGGAACGGATAATTATCTGTCGTACAGTCCGTCGTTCTAGGGGAAAGTGCAGAGGCAGAATCCATCGTGAAACCGTATACGATCCCCCGGCTGTTTGCCGGGGGTTTTCTATTGTTTTCCGCCCATCAGACTTTTCGTGCTAAAAATCCGCCGTTCGTGCAGCTGCGCTTGTGAAGACGCAGGAATTCTTTATAATGGAAAATACCTACTTTATGAAAGGAATGCTGCAATGCGTAAGTTGTATCGAACTGCCGGCTGGAGGCGCGTACTTGCTCTGACGTTGGCGATCGTCATGATGATCGCCGCCATCGGAATCAGCGGGCGCTCCGTATTCGCGTCAGGCAACGGCGATTCTTCTGTCACAGAGGAAGAAGGAAATAACGGGCGCGAAGCGCCCGAGGTCATTCCCGATCCCGAGACTCCGGCAGCCTCCGCAAACAGCGGCGGCTGGGCGCTGATCAATCTCCTCTTCATCGCAGTCGCGGCGATCTCCGCGACCTTCGCGCTGAGCGCGAAGAAAAACGAAAAAGACGGGGACGAAGACGACGGCAGGGCAAAGAGGTACAGATTCGCCAAGTTTGGCGCAGCGGCGGTTGCGGCAGCAGCCATTGCCACGTTCCTGCTCACGGAGGATCTGGGCCAGAAGATGGTCATGGTCGACAAATGGACGCTTCTGATGGGACTCTACGCCATCGGCGTGGGCCTCTTCACTTACAACGCCCGGAAGGGCATGGACGAAGAAGAACAGCTCGACGCGTAATGGGAAGGACTGACTGGCTGAAAGTCCGAATCAAAATAGCGACCGGAGACCGGCAAACGCCGGCCTCCGGTTTTTTAAAAAAATCACAATATGTTGTATTTGAGGGGTGCAAACCTCCGCAGAATGTGCTAAACTTATTGCGTATACAACTAGGATTTTTTGTCAGGAGGCCAAACATGTCCCCAATGTTACAATTTGAACAACCGCCGGAAACTTCGGCGAATATTAAAGTAATCGGCGTCGGCGGTGCCGGCTGCAATGCCGTCAACCGCATGATCGAATCCAATCTGAAGGGCGTTTCCTTCATCGCGGTCAACACCGACCGCCAGGCGCTGAACAACAACCGTGCCGAGACCAAGATCCAGATCGGCGAAAAGCTGACCAAGGGCCTTGGCGCAGGCGGCAATCCGGAAGTGGGCCAGAAGTCCGCGGAAGAGAGCATCGAGAACCTCGAAAAGATCATCGAAGGCAGC
>JAEEGF010402170.1_pt1 | contig 10093 bp, 8 predicted proteins | sample 9134171 | NCBI WGS metagenome assembly JAEEGF01 (sample SAMN16246542, study PRJNA631951) | gut metagenome | biome: gut microbiome; feature: rumen; material: AP-attached | host: Bos | place: Iran: Karaj | collected 2018-10 | reverse complement strand
GGCGAACACAACAAAGCTATCAAGATAGTGCAAGAGATGCACGACGATGCCACCAAGAGAGGCAATAAGTACGGACTCACCGCATCCGAGTTCGTAAAAGGCTTGGTATTCGACGGACAGCTTAATTACGGAGAGGCTGCACGCAGTTTCGAGACTGCACTGGCCAACTATCCTGCCAATGCATCACCTTTCCAGAAAAACAGCATCTACGTCTACTATCTCACAGAACTTAACAACCTGGACCAAGCGGACAAGATGCGCACTACACTGACCGAATGGAGAGCATACCTCGAAGAATGCCGCAAGGATACCACTATCAAGCCAATACAGTTCGACAACTGGATGTATTACTATCACCACGCCGGTTACATCTACTATATGCACGAGGACGAATACGACCAAGCTGCTAAGCAAGTAGATTCGGTAGTGATGCATCTAGAAAAGACAGGATGGTCGATGGTTACACGTAATGAGGTGATGGACTACCGTACTCAACTGGCCATCGCCAAGAAAGACTATACCGAGGCTCTGAAACTTAACGATCAGCAGTTGCCACTGGCTAAGGAACTCGACATCAATGCGTATGCAGAGATTCTTAACAAACGAGCTACTATTCTGTCGGAATTGGGTAAATGGAAGGATGCTTATGGTTATCTGCACGAATACTATGAAATGACCGACTCACTAAGAAAAGGCGAAGCTATACAGCAAATCAACGAACTCAACAAGCGCTTCGAGATCGACGAACTGCGAGCACAGCAGGAGCGCGAAAAGATGGAGAGCGAACGCCGGCAGACCAATCTGGTGATGGCCATCATAGTCATTGTGCTGATAGCTATAGTTATCTTTGTTCTGTCGCGACTGCAGGCAGCCCGCCGACTGGCCGGACTGAAAGCAGAGCAGGAGCGCATCGAGAGCGAATTGCGCATTGCCCGCGACATACAGATGTCGATGGTACCCCACGAGTTTCCACAGCGCGAGGGGCTTGATATGTACGCCTCGATGAGTCCCGCCCGCGAGGTTGGTGGCGACCTCTACGGCTATGTGGACAATGGCGATCAGCTCTACTTCTGTCTGGGCGACGTCAGCGGCAAGGGAGTACCGGCATCACTGTTTATGTCGCAGGCCACCCGTCTGTTCCAGACTCTAGCCAAACAGGGTTTGCAGCCAGCCGAGATATGTACCAGGATCAACAATGCACTCTCGGGCGATGACAACCAGAACGGAATGTTCGTCACCTGTTTCGTTGGTCTTATCGATCTTAACAGTGGTCACCTCTCGTTCTGTAATGCAGGCCATAATCCTCCCGTCATCGGAGGTTCTGAGTCGCACGGCGACTTCCTTGAGATGGAAGCCAACCCACCATTCGGACTCTGGTCGGGAGTAGAATATATTGGCGAAGAGATCGATACCATCCAGGGGCGTCCGCTCTTCGTCTATACCGACGGACTCAACGAGGCCGAGAACCAAGAGCAAGAGCAGTTTGGCAACGAGCGTCTGCTCAGCATTCTGCGCAACACCCACTTCGAGTCATCCCGGCAAGTGGTAGAAACCATGACCGCCGAGGTAGAGACCCACCGCAACGGCGCCGAGCCCAACGACGACCTCACCATGATGTGCATCCGCGTCACAAAATGTTAGGCAGCGGCCGCTCCAGCTTGCTGGCTTGCTACCAGCGGGACGCAAGAAGATCGAACTGCTAAAGCTCTTCTAGATACTCTTCGAGTGTGATGCCACGAGCTGTGATTTCTTTGGCGAGGGCTACATCATCGATATATCGGATGTGCCATGGTTCGTATGAGTATCCGGTAATATCCTCTTTACCCTCCAGATAGCGAAGGATGAAGCCATAGTCGGCAAGTTTAGCGTGGATTTTAGCCCATACTTCAGGATACCTCACCAGGTCCTCGTTGTAATACACAATGGTGCCATCCAGAATGAAGTATAGATCCAGAGCCAGTCCCGTATGGTGTTCCGAATAACCAGGCACAGCAACCGTGTTTTTCGTATATTCCTCGCCATACTTAATCATAAACCGGTCCCAGATGTCCTGCTGCTCAGCTACGCTTCTGCGCCCAGAGTCCAGCTGTATATCAACTCCCTCCTCGGCCATTGCTTCCTTCAGTTTCAGGTATGCTGCGTATGCCTTATACTCAGCTTCTACCTGATCCCCTACCGTATTAGTTGTGGTCACAGTCTTTATGGCACTCTCCCAGTATGCAGGCAACTGATGCGTCTTGTTCACCAGCACCAGATAGTCGATTTCCTTAACTGCGGGATTGTCGTTTTCGTCAGTGGTACATGATGTAGTGAATACGCCTGCGCCGCAAATTAGGATGGCGGCCAGCATCCATTTCTTAGTAATTTTCATTGCTTTTGCAGTTAATAATGATTAGATCGTATTAATATCATTGCAAAGATATAAAAAAAACTAATATGATGCAACTTTCTGACTGCTTTTTACGTCTAAAAGTTAGTAAACTTTTAAAATTATACATTATGATACTATCAACAACTCCAACAATTGAAGGCCACACCATCCGTGAATATAAGGGTGTGGTAACAGGTGAAACCATTATTGGTGCTAACTTTGTGAAAGATTTCTTCGCAGGCATCCGCGACATCGTAGGCGGACGTTCTGCCAGTTACGAGCAGGTGCTGCGTGAGGCAAAAGATTCTGCCATGCAGGAGATGATGGAACATGCACACATGATGGGAGCCAACGCCATTGTAGGCATCGATCTCGACTACGAGACCATCGGCGCCAACGGTTCTATGCTAATGGTAGCCGCCAGCGGCACCGCTGTGGTAATCTAAAAAGACTTCCGCCTTTGCTGTCCCCACAAGGATTCGCAAAGGCGGAATTAAAATAATCAAAGAAAACTCAATCTTTGCCTCCAAGGTTACAACACAATGCTATGAAACTTCCAACTATTTTCGGAAAAAGTATGACTATCAAATAGTTAGCTTATTCTTCCTTTCTTTAATCCGAAAAACATGTAAAACACTTTGCTCTAAATAATGTTAAGCATTATATCCTTTATGCCAATATTTCACAGAATATTATTACCTTCGTCCCCGCTTTCGCCCCATCAGAAAGGGCTATATATTATTTAAATAACTAAATTGCATGAATATAGATATTTACAGGAAACCATACAAAAAATGGTTTGGAGATAGAATGCTGCCTAAAGATGCATATAGAGTAGACGGTGTCTATGATTTTAAAATCAGGAAACTATTCACAACTTGTTGTGAAGTGATCGATGATTCTACCGACATTACCGCATACTTACGTGGCACGGCAAATCTTAAGCTTTTTAAGGGGCAGATAGTTAAATGCCGAGTATTATCAGTAAAGGAAAAGCATCCCAAGATAGAGCTTGTTGATATGAGGGTGCTTCGGCGCACAGAAAGAAGTTTAACTGATGACAAACTAACCGAACTGCTTTCAGGTAGAGATTTGTCATGGAATACAAAGGATTTTATTAGGTTGTTACTGACCGAAGAGAGAGACAAATCATTCGAGAGCCAGTGTCACAAATGGATTCAAGGACTGATTAACAAAAAAATCGACCTACAAACTGTTAAGATGGATTGTTCTGATTTGCTTGAACTATCAGAGTTGCTCGACCTTTGTGATGATAGCGAGCGTGAGTTTTATCAAGATCGCCTCACACTACTGATAGAACAATTAACCTATTATATCCAGTCAGACGAGTTGATTGAGAACGAAATCAATACTGACTCTAGCGAGACACCTACAAACTTTATCAACAGTCTGTTTAATAAGCTCAAGGTATCGGGTTTTGTCTACCATCCAGTTAAACATTTTAATATCCTATCCAGCCTCTTTCTGCGTCGTCCCGATCTGATGAATGGCCGAATTAAGGAGCTCCTTGATATTATCTGCCAACGCAATATTGAGAGCTGGCGTAAGGAACCATTCTGCAGCGCCATCATTAAGTTGCTCGAACTCTATATTCATGAGAGCGACGGCAAGATAGATAAGACCAAGGATAATCTAGAATTAATCAGGAACAATAACCAAGCACTTGCATTGCAGTTATTGCTACTACAGGATAGTCCCGACACTTCGATAGCAGATTACCGTTTGAATACCGCTCGCCTCTGTGTTGTTTCGTCATATCTGTATCCGCTTCATCCAGATTGGCTTATCGACATGGCTTATTATTACCTGTTCCATTCAGATGCAAAGTTAGTGAACTACACCATGGACAAGGCCCCTCTTCTTCCCCATTATATAGCAAGTCTCTACCCATGCGAGGCGATAGATACAACCAACTCGTTTACGCAGAACAAAGTAAAGTTACAGGTTTCTACCGATGGAATAAAACTATTCTCACCTAATTCCATACAGGATCCTTGTCCGGTTTTCCCTAAGACTTTAGAGCTATGGCAAGGGATGCAGGTTTTTCTTGGCACAAAGCCGAGTGTTAATTTGGCCGCAGCAAAACCTAATGACCTTACACCATATCAGCGAGTATGGGAAGATATTGAGAATGAAATGTTTAACATAGGGCAAATAGTAACCACTACAGACAACAAGCGTCGCAAGAAACATAAGGTAGGCGAATTGGTAAGAATCAGTTTTATTAGTCAAGACATTTATAATCCCAACAAGTATTATTGTCACATCGAGGATGAGATAGGTGGCGAAGGTTTTATTATGTTTAGCGACATTGTGGGATATACCATTCCTAGCTCCCTGCGACTTTTTCTTGCCCCCGACGGTAGCAGATATGTATTTATGGCAACTATCACCGACGAGTATAACGGCCATTTCCACTTCTCTATGTCGAAGGAGATTAAGGAAAATGTACTCGATTACTACACCTACGACGAAGACATTATCTGCTCATTGGGCTCAAGTCCTACAGCTTCAGGCATTGCACCTGCGGTATCTAAGGATGGTATCAGTGTAAGCATCCGAAATGCAATAGGCTATGATGGACTGGAAAAAAACACTATCGTCAGTTGTAGGATGTTAGGACGTGGCACGGGCAATTTCCACATCCAGTGTGAGATAAACCAGATTACTACCTACGACTTTGATATTATTAGTGCTTTCAAGAATCTGATGGAAGACTATGCAGTAGGATGTGTTTACGATGAGAATATCGGCCAGCAGGAAGAAGAGGCCATATTAGAGAGCGACCGTGTACTCGACGAGAGTTATGTACGCGAGATGATATTCCTGATAGACCGTATGGCCCAAATAGACAAGGACTATATCAAAATGTATAATTATCTGGCCTTTGCGCGCACTCTCTCTATGATGATCGGCTGGGAGTCACAGGCCGCTTACTATAAGGGCAGAATGGACATCATAACCATGCTGCACTATTTTGCCCGCAACTCCAAGGTCGAGGAAGAGAAACTAGAACAACTGGAGAATGTTAATTCGGAACTGTTTGCCAACAACGAGATACTTCGCGATCGATTTATACAGTTGCAGGCTGTCAGTTTCCTCAACAAGCCAGAGCATAATGCTGAACTCTTCGAGCTCACCAAGAGTAGTCAGTCCATCAGCGAGTTGGCCTCATTAGTGTTGGCATACAACATTACCAAGACCAGCCTAATGGAGAGTACGGCTACCGATATTCACAATCGTATTAAGCAGCAACTGAATCTAAGTGGTTTTGAAACGGGACTAAAGCTTTACGGTTCTGGTCAGGAGACCACCGATACTGAATACAAGACAAGTCTTGTCTTTCCTGCAGGAAGCAAAAAACAAAAGCCCAATCCCGAAAAGCAGATGGACGAGATTCTTAAGGTTATCAACTCGTTTATGAATACTGCCGGAGGTACGCTTTATGTCGGTGTGAACGACTATGGACTAGGCACAGGTGTCGAAGAAGACCTGAATTCATCAGTCTATCTTGGCGATCGCGACAAGTATCTACGCGCCATCCCAGATGCTATGTGTTTCAAATGGGGCAACAGTCTCGCTGCTACTTATATCGAAGACATCTGTTTTGACGCTGCTAATACCGATAAAGACATTCTGATTGTTAAAATACGTCCTCATCAGGCAGGTGTACCTTTTGATGATTATTGGTATGTACGTGTTGGTAGCACCAAGCGTAAACTGTCAAGAGAAGAGTTCGACGAGTATCAGCGACTTAATCGTAAGTTACCCGAGGAGATTGATAACGAAATCAGCACCCACAGCCATGTACAATTCAGCGAGCCCGAGAAGCCCGCAGTATCAGGTCCGCTTGTTATTTCTAAGGATGACGAGGTCAATACAAGTCGTATTCGTAAGAATGTTCCTGCCGAGTATCTCGATCCGATAAATTACACAGAGCCCATCGGCTTCTTTAAGTTCCTAAGTGGCGGCAAGTTCCGCAAGATGGATGAATACGATTACGACGACCAGTCGCTGCTTACGCTTGCCGTATTAGATAACGAGTCAAAGAGTTATCTGGTCCTTGGCTATGCAAATGGACATATCGTAAAAGTACCCGTCGAAGAATTGATGGGATATAAGCAGCGCGAATACAGTCGCTATGCCGATTCAAAGCTTATGTTTGCCTCAATTGCCGGCGATGCTGATGCGATAATGATCATTAGTAAGGAAAACAAGACCCACCCCAAGGTTGTAATGCGTCTCGACCACCTGTCATCCTTCGACGAAGGTAAACTGATGGATCCAGGTCAGTTGCCATACAACGAAGGTCTGATGAGCGAAGTCATGGCCTACGAGATTATTCCTGCCAAGTATGTTCATGATTTTGAAGGTATATTGGATAAGAAGAAAACCTTCATAGGCTATCCCGCCAACAATGTCACAAAACCAATGGTAAACACCCTACACCTGTGGGGAGTAAAAGAAATATAGTTTGAAATATGCAACATAAAGAAGAGATTCATAATATTAACAAATAATTAGTATGGATAAGTTAGAATTAAAAGAGAGAATCCTTGCCTGTACTTCAATAGAACAGGGCAAGAAGCTTATTGAACTGGGACTTGACCCAGACACTTGTGATATGGTCTGGTATAATCAAGGTGGGGGAATGTACACGGCATCTACCATCACTGTTGAAGGATGGAAATTCAGTGTGCAAGGTAAATTCCTGAATGACACAATCCCAGGGACATGTATTCCTGCTTGGAGCTTGACAATGCTGCTCAAGATAATCACAGATGAAATTGCATCAAGAAAATCTGAGAAATTCAGCTTCTGTATTTGTTCAGAAATGAATGATGGAGTAGTGATGCCTCGTGCTTACTTTTACGAATCAGGGAAAGTAATTGCGCAATTCAATGGCGAAAACTATCTTGATGTTGTTGTAGAATCTATGTGTGGCCTGTTGGAAGAGGGGTACATTAAAAAGGTGTAACAGAGATACTTTGCCCTTGAACATCGCATGCTAAAACGCTTCCGCCTTTGCTGTCCCCACAAGGATTCGCAAAGGCGGAAGATGATAGTTGCAAATTGTTATTTCTCTGTTTCGTCTTTACCCTTAACGGCATCATTCTGCTGTTTGGGCAGTGGCTGAACGTTGAAAATCTTTTGAGCTGGTTTGCTAACACAGTTTGTGCCTAAGTCAACACCCCAGCCGATAATACCACCAAGGAGAATGTTTCCAAATGTCCATTCATTAACAGCCTTCTCCAAAACAATGTCGTTAAACTTGTAGTTGTCTGATGTGATCTGGATACGCTGACCATCAATATGATGACGGTTTACCTTGACAACTGCAGGTAGATTTACATTGGGGTAAGTCTCCTTTTCGGTAGTAATAGTAACTTTCTCAGACACATCACCATTGATAGTGATACTTGGACTTCCACCAGCCACAATAGTGGCGCAAGACGAGAGCATAACAGGTGCAGATAATAACAATGCAACCTTGAAGCTCTTAAATAAATACTTCATACGTTTAAATTTTTAAATGTTAGGAAAAGATTTAATATAAATGATTAAATTCAAACCGCAATTAGTTCTTGGCCGATCTCGCGGATGGTGTCAAGAATAAGAGTGATGCGTGCATCACTTGGTTTCTTCTTTCCGCTGATATATTGGGCCATAAGACTCTGAGAGATGCCGATTCTGCGAGCAATTGCAGATACGTTAAGTTCCGGGTGGGCCATAAAGAGCTTATAGAGCATTGTGGTTTCATTTTTATCAAAGAATCCCTCAAGACTCAGGTCTTCATCGATTTCCTCCCAATGCAGCCCGTATTCGTCGGCTTCATAGTTAGCACGCTGCTCAGCTGTGGCATAGCGCAGTCTGGGATAGTCGATAAACTTCTCACAGGCTTCCTGCCCGTCGGCCGTCCTGATCCATACAGCATCATCGGTCAGCCAGATTTTCTCCACTTTTTCCATTTTTACCTCCTTCTTTTTATTTTGCAATCGCTCCTCCTTTTTTCACGTGAATGTGAATTGGAGTGTGGTCATTTCCATAAAACCAGAATCTGTATCCTAATACCGTAAATACCGTTGGCATATATCATTCAATCTTTATTTCAGCGGCAAAGATAGGTAATTATTTTATTACCTCCAAATATTTAGGAAGAAAAATGATATAATTACATAAAAACTCCACATCAAGCACGTAGTGGCATAACCTTACTATATAAAACTCCAATTCCGCCTTTGCAGTCCCAAGGATTCGCAAAGGCGGAAGTTTTTATTCATTATTCCCCAAGAACGAAAAGTATGTTTATATAGAATGTTTGTAAGGGGAAAAGGAGGCAAAATAAAAAAATCGGTCAATTCATTTGGCCGATTGAATATTTTGCCGTATCTTTGCGCTCGAAAAGATTATTAGGAAAGAAATATGAGCACTGATGGACATGAAACATCGTACGGTCTTTTCAGACAAGGTACGTCTTATTTATCTTCAGCTTCCGTATTTCACGAAGGAGGCCGATGACTGTGAGAATGTATTAGAACGTTTTATTTATGTTTTGAAACACATGGATGCACTAAAACGTATGCCTTGGATGCTTCAGGATCAAGTGTTCAAGAAACTATCAGAGATTGCCGAGGTTGCATCATTAAGCAAGGAGGAACGCGAGCAGTACGAGGAGAGTCTTCGTCATTATCGTGATACCTTAGTAGTAATGGAAGGTCAATACCAGGAAGGCGAGAAGAAAGGCCATGCAGAGGGACTAGCAGAGGGCGAGAAGAAAGGACGTGCGGAAGAAAAACTTGCTATTGCTAAAAAAATGAAATCCATGGGATTATCAGTTGAAGATATTTCCAAAGCAGTAGATTTGTCAATGGAAGATATTGAGAAACTCTAAACACTTCGCCTTTGCAAGTCACGAACTGCAAAGGCGGAAGTGTTTTTATTCATTATTCCCCAAGAACGAAATACGTTTCAGCGGGAGCATGTTTTTGACTTCATCGCTCATTTTGTCGTAGTATTCCTGCCACATCTCGATAAACTCATCGCCATATATTGTCTTTTTACAACTTATCCTTGGGTATTTCAAAATAATGTTGTACCTTTGTACTCGATTACTTAAGAAAGTATATGGAAACAGATAAACCGACGATAGAAGAACAGATAACAGCTGTTTTGATTGACATAGAGCAGAAAGGATTTTCTGCTATACAACCATTTAGTATTGGCGATGTAGAACAGCGAATGATACAGTTCGCGCAAGAAAACGATGTAGCATTGGCTTGCAACCAACTATACATGAGTGCCAAGCAGTTACAGCATTGCATGCGTGCATCAAAAGGCGCAAAGGGTCTGGTCGTTTCTGCAGAAGAACTTGTTCGCTTCCCTAAAAGCCGATTTAAAATGGAGTTGTACTATGATGGAGAGTGCTTCATCTATACGGATGAGGTTTCAAAGTTCATCATTCATCCCAACTATAAGATGAAGGTGAACCGCGACCAAGTAAAGCTAGTAAACTTCATTACGGCAACACGACGTACAGATAAGAAGGAGTTTAATGGCAAGCGATATGTCAAGATAGGAAACGACCACCATTCAGAAGAATGATGGTCGCTATGCTTATGAAACCAAGCGGCAAGGTCGAATTGCTCATCATCACACAGATGCCACCGTTCCGCACATCGTGGCTCTACTTGGTTCCACCTT
>JAEEGF011333971.1_pt1 | contig 10094 bp, 7 predicted proteins | sample 9134171 | NCBI WGS metagenome assembly JAEEGF01 (sample SAMN16246542, study PRJNA631951) | gut metagenome | biome: gut microbiome; feature: rumen; material: AP-attached | host: Bos | place: Iran: Karaj | collected 2018-10 | reverse complement strand
GCACGTCAACCGCACGGGCATCACCTTCATCCTCACGGGCCTCTCGACAGGTGTCGGCTTCGCCATGAAGGACACCCTCGAGAACCTGTTCTACGGACTGTCGCTGATGAACGGACGCGTCAAGATTGGTGACGTCATCGAGTGTGACGGCGTACGCGGCAAGGTCAAGAACATCAACTACCAGAGCACATTGGTCGAGACCATCGACGGCTCGGTCATCGCTTTCCTGAACAGCCAGCTGTTCACCAAGAATTTCAAGAACATGACCCGCAACCACGGCTATGAGATGGCCAAAATCACCGTCGGCGTGGCCTATGGCAGCAAGATTGACAAGGTGCGTGACATGATTATCGACCGCATCAGCCAGCTCGACTGCTACGATACCAAGAAGGGCGTGCAGGTGCTGTTCCAGAACTTTGGCGAGAGCAGTGTCGATCTGCTGGTTGTCGTGTGGGTGCGCGTGGCATCACAGGTTGCCGACGTCGCTCTTGTCAAGGAGAACATCTACAGCGTCCTCAACGAGAACGGCATCGAGATTCCCTTCCCGCAGGCCGATGTCCACATCCGCACAGCAGTTCCCACCTGATATTGCCGCATCCCATACAGAGCAAGCAAAAGAGAACCAAAGTACGAGCTCATTCGTCCTTACAGATGAGGCGGTTCTCGTTCATGCGGGACATGTATTGCTGGATGAGGGCTTTGAGGAATTGTTCCATCTTCTGTTGCTCAGGTAGTTGCCCTACCAGGTTGTTTTTCAATAGTTTGTCGGTTTTAAAACGATAGACAGCGGTGGTGCGGGTGCCATCGAACTGGAGCAATAGGTCACCCTTGACGAGCTGGTAGATTCCCGCATTATAGTTGAAGGCCCACGTCCCGGCCGGGTCAGCGGCCAGCACATCGTCACCGAAAGCGATATAGGGTTTGTCGTAGCCCAACAGGTGCAGCAAGGTCGGCGTGATATCGGTCTGCTGCACAATCACATCGTCGCGCAGGGCGGGCGTCAGCGTGCCGTCGGGAGTGAAGAAGATGACGGGAATGCTGTACAGGCCCAGGTCGGTCTTATAGACGTCGTGGCTTGCCTGGTTGGTATGGTCAGCCACGAGGACGAAGATCGTATTCTGATACCACGGCTCGCGGCTGGCGCGCTCAAAGAAACGGCGCAGGGCCAGGTCAGTATAGCGCACACACTTGTGGATGGGCTGGCCGCCCTCATCGCGCAAACTGTCACGGTACTGCTCGGGAACGTTGTAGGGATGATGCGATGACGCGGTAAACACGGTGGCCAGGAAGGGCTGCTTCAAGCCCTCGATGTTGTCGAGGGTGAACTGCAGGAAAGGCTCGTCCCAGATGGCCCATTTTCCGTCAAAATCGTCCATTCCATCGTATTTTTTCGACATGCAATACTCGTCCAAGCCATAGTAGCGCTCATAGCCAATGCTGTGGGCATAGGCGCTGAAACCCATCGAAATGTTGTGACCGCCGTGGAAAAAAGCTGTGCTGTAACCCTGACGGTCCAGCATCGACGAGATGCCGTCCACATCGTTGAGCGAGGCGGGAGTAAGGAAGAACGACTCGACCATCATGGGCAGGCCCGACAAAATCGAGGGCATAGCGTCCATGCTGATGCGGCCGTTGGCAAAACTGTACTTGAAAGTCAGGGATTTCGTCAACAGACTGTCGATAAACGGCATGTAGCCCTTATAATTGCCACCGTCCAGGTCAGGGTTGAGCGAGCCGATATACTCCTTGCCCATACTCTCGACGATAAGGATGACCACGTTCTTGCCAGGGCGGCTCAGGTCGTCCACTACGGGCTTGTTATGCACGGGACTGTAGATAGCCTCCATTTGAGCGGTGGTCATGTAGTCGGGCGTGACAAAGGCTTTCTTGCCGATGCTGCGAATCATCGAGAACGGCGTGTTCAGCACCACTGATGCCTCTACAGGGCGGTTCACAAACTCGTTGGCATTGCTGATGGTGATGGGGCGGGTGCCCGCTGTGACGCTGCCTCGAATGCCCACGATGGCCAACGGGATCATCACCAACAGGGCAACGGCTTGGGAGATATAATACTGAGAGCCAAAACGGTACACTTCGAGCCGTGGCTTGGTATAGCATCGCCACAAAATCAGCACCAGCGCGACAAATGCCAGCACCAGATACCAGTGACGGATGAATTCGGTCAGGAGGATGGACGTGATGTTGCCTTCGTTGGCAAACTCGGTGAATACCGTCACCGTCGAGCGGCGGCCCGTATATTGGAAATAGACCGCATCCATCAGGTTGCTGGCGATGGCGACGGCATTGGTGACGACAAACAGCCAGCGCAGCCCCTTGTGGAAGCCCGGACGCTCTTTGAGGTGGAACGGCAACAGCATGAGCACCAGATAGATGCTATTGACGTAAAGCAACGCTGACGTATCGAATACCAGCGCACCATGCAGCATGCTCTTGAACAACGGCCACGACATGTAGGGGGCAAAGGTGGACCAGTTCTCGGCAAAAAACGCCACCCGCGACAGCATCCACACGAGATAGGCCACCAGCATATTCAGCACAGCAGCCCCTATATTGCTATGAATCAACTTCTTCCACATTGGATATCACATCATGCCTGATTATAGTAGCTTGAGCATCTGTTCGATGATGTCGCGGTTGTTGCTCAGGCGGGGAACCTTGCGCTGGCCACCCAATTTGCCGGTGGAAGCGAGCCATTTGTCGAACAGACCTGTGGGTGCCACAACCAGTGTGGGCAGTGCCAGGAAGATGTCGCCCGTGCGCTTGGCATCATAGTCGCTGTTGACCTCGCGCAGATGTTGGTCCAGCAGCTGCATGAAGCGGTCCTTGTCGGCAGGCTCGCGCTCAAACTCGATAAGCCACTGGTGGTGACCGCGTTGGCCATCATGCGCATATACCGGTGCGGCAGTGTAGTTGAGGACTTCACTTCCCGTCTCCTTCTCGGCCAGTGCGATGGCATGGTCGGCATTGTGCACCATCAGTTCCTCGCCAAAGGCATTAATAAAACTGCGCGTACGGCCAGCAATGGTGATTTTGACGGGGTTGAGCTGTTCAATGGTCACCGTGTCTCCCAAGCGGTAACGCCACAGCCCGTTGGCGGCCGTGATGATGAGTTCATAGGTGCGACCGGCCTCAACTTCCCAGATGGGATAGACCTCCGGGGTCTCGCTGTCGATGTCCTCGACAGGCAGGAACTCGTAGAACACTCCCACATCGAGCAGCAGCAACATCGCCTCGCTCGACCAGTCACTCTGCACGGCAAAGAAACCCTCGCTGGCATTGTAGGTATCCAGGAAATGCATCTTGGACATTTCGCAGAGTTGTTCATATTGCTGCCTGTAGGGCTCAAACGCGATGCCACCATGGAAGAACACCTCCAGGTTGGGCCACACCTCGTGGATGCAGGATTTGCCCGTGCGCTGCAGCACCTCGCGCACTACCGTCAGGAACCATGAAGGCACACCGCTCAGGTTGGTCACGTTGGCACCGATGCTGGCCTCTACCAGCTGCGGCAGCTTCTCGGTCCAATCCTCCATAAGAGCCACCTGCTTGCTAGGGATGCGCGCAAGATTGGCCAGGGGATTCATGTTCTCGATGAGATTGGCACTCAAGTCCCCTACCCTAACGCCAGGTTTCAGCTTCAGGTTGTTGGCAAAGCTACCTCCCAGGATGAATGCTTTTCCCGAGAAGATGCGGCTGGCGGGGTTCAGGTTCAGGTAGTGAGACACGACATCGCTGGCACCCACATAGTGATTCCACTTGAAAGACTCGCGCGTGATGGGGATATACTTGCTGCGCCCGTCGCTCGTTCCCGACGATTGGGCGAAATTCATGCAACGCCCGGGCCACAACTCGTCTTTGATACCATTGACCATGCGCATGATTTGCGGCCTCAGGTCCTCGTAGGAGTACAAGGGCAACGTCGAGGCAAACTGCCGATAGGTCCTGATGGACGAGAAGTCATATTTACGCCCTATGCGCGTTAGGGCGGCTTTCTCGATCAGGCGCACTAACTCGCCCTGCTGCACGGCATCGGCATGGTCGATGAAGCGGGCATGCTCCTGCATACGCGCCAAGAAATGACTGCGGACAAGTGGTGTGAAATCTATCATTGTTGCAAAAGTAGTAATAAACCCCGAAACCACGTGAATCGGACATGGAAAAATCAAGAAAACCATGCCCTTTGTCGATGAAAATGAACTCCTGGGCGCTTCATCCCGCAAGAAGAGGCCTTTTTTGTTATTTAGGCATGGAATATGCAGTTTTATGGGTGATTAGTCGATTAGTTATGAATATTTGTCTAAAAAATTTGCATCAATTCATCAATGTCGCTAATTTTGGGGCAACAAACATTTAGTAACTCATTAAAACATACGCACTATGAAACGGTTTATCTTAACAATGGTGGCAATGCTGACCCTCGGGGCAGCAGCCAATGCGATGAGCTACAAGGCGGCCCGTGATCAGGCATTCTTCTTGACCGACAAGATGGCCTATGAGCTTGGCCTGAGTGACGACCAGTACAATGCCGTATATGAAATTAACATGGACTATATCATGTGCCTGGACGTGTATGATGATATCTTCGGCACCTTCTGGAATCGCCGCAACAACGAGCTGAGGTTTGTGCTCTCGCCTTACCAGTATCAGCGCTATATGCAGCTCGAATACTTCTATCGCCCCGTGTCGTGGGAGAACAAGAAGTTTGTGTTCACTATCTATAACCACTATCCCAAGAACCGGTTCTATCGCGCCGCGCCTCCGGGATACCAGGTTTACAAGGGCTCTAACCGCTATTTCGACCACAGTGCATACAACGGACGCACCTTTGGCGCTCCTGACAGCAAGTCGCAGCCCAAGCCCGGCACTGGTGGCACGCAGCCCGGCATGCACACTCCCAAGAGCCAGCCTGGCAGCAAGAGCCAGCCCGGCATGATGACCAAGAAGCAGGCCGTCAACCAGGGCAAGCAGCAGATGAACAAGCCGCCCCGCCGTTAAAAGGCCCGTTGCGGTAAGGACATAAAAAACAGGAGAGAATTCCCGAGTCTGGGGGGTCTCTCCTGTAGTTCTTATAATGGGCTGATTCTCTACTGTTTCTTGAGTTCGAAGCCCACCATGACGTCCTCGTAATTGTCGAGCAGCGTCGACAGTGCCTTGATGGTGGAGCTATCGCTGAAACGCCCCAACAGCGACATCAGTTTCAACAGCTTGTCGGCATCAAAAGTGAGTTGCAGTTTCTTTTTGCCGTCACGCTTGAGGCTGGCATTCATGGGCACACCATGCCACTTGAATGTGATTTTTTCGGTCGTCGGATTATAGTTGTAGGTCCCCTTGACGCTAGCACCCATCAACTTCATGGAGCACGTTCCGTCCACATTGAACACAAACTGCGGACGCGCCTTGTCCAGACCGATTTTCTTGTAGGCATTCTTGAGTTTTTTCTTCAGTTTGCCCTTAGCGATCGGCTTGGCAATTCCTGCAAGCAGGTTTTTGCCGCTCACGCCAACACTGGGCGCATTGTATTTCCAATCGCCCTGCAAGGTAAGGTTGATCCTCCGGGTCTCGTTGGCGATGTCGTCCTCGGTCATCGTGAACACATCGTCGGGGTGCAGGTCTCGCCCGGCATTGTGGCGCGACGTGCTGCAACTGGTGGTCATGGGCATCAACAGGGCCGCAATGACACAGAAAAATGCTATGAATCGTCTCATTGTCAAAAGTATTATGACGCAAATTTAACCCTTTTTTCCAAAAAACAAATCCAAAAACGGCATGGAAATAAAAAAAATAGTACCTTTGCAAGTTGTCAACGATTGACAGCACCGAAAAACGCTGATAAAAACAAGATAATAAAACAAAAAATAACGAATTATGGTAGTAGGTTACGGTGGTCGCAGGATTATCATGGAGAATAACGATACGTCATATTATGGACGCATCCTCATCAAGGCCTTAGCCACGAACTATCCTGATAATTACTACATCCTGTACTCTCCTGAGAACCAGTCGAACAAGCGTCTCACGGCGTTGTTCAACGAGGAAAGTGTGCGCGTGAAATTCCCGCGCAGCCACATCCACAACAAGAGCCACTGGTACACTGGCAACGGTATCGTCCGTTCGGCCAAGGGCCATGGAGTGAACACGTTCCATGGCATTGATGACGGTATTTCGTCAGGTTTTGCCGGCAGCAATTTCCCGACGGTGTTCACCATGACGGACCCGCTGTATCGCAGCGCCAACGGATGGGTGGAGCGTATGCTCATGCAACGTCGCGCCCGCAAGGCCTGCAAGATCGCTAAGCGTGTGATTGCCCTCAACGAGGTTGACCGACAGACGATCATCGACCACTATCACGTTAAGCCTGACGATGTAGAGGTAGTACACCCCTGCTTCTATGATGGCTGCGACGAGTCGGTGCCTGAGAGCATGTATGAAATCCTGCGCGAGAAATATCACTTGCCCGAACGTTTTGTGCTGTACAAGGGTCGCTTGGACAAGGGAGACAACCTCACAGAAGCCATGCAGCTGGTACACGCGCTGCGCAACCGCAAGATTTCAATCGTGATGCTGGGTTACCGCACCAATCACTTTGACCAAGTCATCAAAGAGGAGGCCCACGACATGCACATCTTCCACCGCTTCAAACAGGTGGACAAGGTGCACCTGGCTGACCTCACCGCCGTGTGCAAGATGGCTAAGGCTGTGATTATCCCCAATACCGAGCGCGCACGTGACTTGTACAAGATCCTCAATGCCCAACGCAGTGGCGCATTGGTCATCTGTAAGGATTCGGCCAGGGCCCGCGAGATTGGCGGTGACGGAGCCCTCTACTACGACAACATCCAAGACGGTGCCGACTTGCTGAGCGATGTGCTCGAGGATGAGAACAAGAAGGCCGCACTGCTGGCTGCTGCACGCGCCAACACTGAGCGCTTCACAGGCAAAGTGCTTGCCGACCACATGATTCACATCTACCGCTCGATTCTGACTCACCGACGCCTGTATCAGCAGTAATCAGCGCGTGACCATTACCAACAAAGCGGCAAAGGATTTCAACTATCCTTTGCCGCTTATCTTTTCGTATCAGAAAACGACACGTTATCGCTGGTCAGTGCCCCAGAGAAGTTTTTGGCGCAGTGTGCTGGCAAAATTGTTGCTGGTCAACTGCACGACACGGGCACAGTGGGCTGCACGCTTGATGGTCAGAGCTGAGCCTGTTGGGCACAAAGTGACCTCACCGTCAATACTTACCTCGTAGTGCGTTGCTCGCGTGTGTGTACGCACTACGATGATGCTGTCGTCGCGAACGACAAGCGGCCGCATGGTCAACGAATGGGGCGAAATGGGCGACAGCACCAAGCAGGAAGTTGTCGGTTCCAGAATCGGGCCGCCTACACTCATATTATAGGCTGTAGAACCTGTTGGCGTGCTCACGATGAGTCCGTCACCGCGATAGGTGGTCAGACTGTGGCTGCGCAGGCTGGTCTCCATATCGAGCATCGACGAGGTGTCATGGCGCAGGATAGCCACCTCGTTCAATGCCCAGGGGTGCGAAATATCCACATCGTCGCACTCGACCTGCAACATGGTGCGCTCCTCGATGCGGTAATTGCCTGCCAGCACATCGTCAATGATGCTGTTGCTCCCGTCGAGATGTCCGTTGGTCAAGTATCCCAGGTGTCCCAAATTGATGCCCAGAATGGGCATTCCCTGGCGCGATACCCACATGGCCGTGGTCAGGAAAGTGCCGTCACCACCTAGCGAGAGCGCCATGTCGGCCTCAGGCACACGGTTCACCTCAAACGAGGCAATCCCGTCAGCGTCCTGATGGCAAAGGTACTGCAGATACTCGTGCTCAACGGCGATGTCCATACCTCGATGGCGCAGGTATTCCAGCAACGAGACAACCCGTGTGGTGTCGGCGTGCTGATAAGTGTTTCCAAAGATAACCAGTCGTTTTATCATAATCCTGATTGCAATATCTCAATTATCGTTTTCTTGTTGTGTTGCAGTGGTGCTTTCCGCTTGCTGTTGATGCAGGTATTCCACGAGCGTATGTGCCTTGACAGGGCCAATGACTGCCGCCAAAGTCTGCTCATCGGCCTCGCGGATGCGCTTCAACGACTTGAACTGCTTGAGCAGCAGTGTGCGGGTCTTGGGGCCGATGCCCGGTACTTCGTCGAGGGTACTGTGCACTTGTCCTTTGCTGCGCTGTTTGCGGTGGAAGGTGATGGCAAAGCGGTGGGCTTCGTCGCGCAGGCGTTGGATAACGTGCAGGGTTTCGCTGTTCTTGTCGATGTACAAAGGAATGCTGTCGCCCGGGAAAAAGACCTCGTTCAAGCGCTTGGCGATTCCCACGACGGTCATCTGGCCATGCAACCCGATGCTCTCGAGCGCCTCGATGGCCGACGTCACCTGGCCCTTGCCGCCATCGACAATGAGCAACTGCGGCAGTTCCTGCCCTTCCTGCACCAGGCGACTGTAACGGCGGGTAATGACTTCACGCATCGAGGCAAAATCGTCCGCCCCCTCGACAGTCTTGATGTTGAAATGCCGATATTCTTTCTTGGAGGGCTTGGCATTGCGGAACACCACACACGACGCCACAGGAGTGGAGCCACTGATGTTGCTGTTGTCAAAGCATTCCACATGCCGCGGCAGCACACTCATACGCAGGTCGCGCTGCATGGTGGTGAGCGTGCGCGTCATCCGTTGTTCAGGATTGAGCTTTTCCATGGCCCGCAGGCGGTCGGTGCGCTTCTGTACAGCATTTTTCACTGCGATATCAAGCAGTTTTTTCTTGTCGCCGCGTTGTGGTATGGAGAAGGTAGTGCTCTCAAACTCTACATCCGGCATCACGTTGACGACGACCTCAGTAACCCTGTCCCGCTGATAGGTGTCAGCAAAGCGCTGATGCACCTCCGAGATGGCCATCGACATGATTTCGCCATCAGTTTCGTCCTTAGTCGATAGACGGTATTCCAGGGTGATTGACTGCACCACTGCCCCACCCCGCATGTGCATGTAGTTGACCCATGCGGCATCATCGTCACGCAACAGGCCAAATACGTCGATATTGTGGATGCTTGGGCTGACGATAACCGAACGCCGCCGCACGTGTTCCAACAATTTGTAGCGCCGCTTGATGATCTCGGCTTCCTCAAAGCGCAGTTCGCTGGCCAGTTGATACATCTGCTCCATGAGCAACTCCATCAACTGGTGCGTATCGCCGTTGAGAATCTGCCTAATCTCGCTGATGTATTCGCCGTATTGCTCGGCACTCACCAACCCTTGACAGCAGCCCTCGCAACGGTGGATGTGGTATTGCAGGCACAGGCGATGCTTGTGCGCCTCGATTGTTTCACGTGAAACATGCAAGCGGCAGGTGCGCAACGGGTAAATCTGTCGGATGGTGTCAATGAGGACTTTAGCGACTTCAGCTTTTGGGTATGGCCCATAGAAGCGGTCCCCTTTGGTCCTTGCCTCACGGGTAATATAGACACGCGGATAGAGGCTGCCCGAGATGCAGATCCAGGGATAGCTCTTGTCATCCTTGAGCAGGACATTGTAGCGCGGCTGGAATTCCTTGATCAGGGCATTCTCCAGGTCTAGGGCTTCTTCCTCGGTATTGACGACAGTGTATTCCAGGTCAGCAATATTGCGCACGAGCATGGTCGTGCGCAGCGATGCGTGCTCGCGGTTGAAGTAGGAGCTGACACGGCGCTTGAGGTTCTTGGCCTTACCGACGTAGATAATCGTGCCCTCCCGATTGCGGTAGCGATAAACGCCAGGCTCATCGGGGAGCAACGACAGCTTCAACTTTAGGTCGTCGGTCATGCCTCCAACTCAATCAACGCCCCAAACTATCAGGCTCAATCTCAAAAAGTGAACAGCGAGGTCACCTCAACATCAGGCGGGAACACCTCACGGCCGTGCAGGTCAGCCAGGTCACAGATAAAGTTGATGTAAATCTTCTTGGGATTCATCGACTTCACCAGTTCATAGGCAGCGAGCATCGTGCCGCCAGTGGCGAGCAAGTCGTCATGGATAACGACTACGTCGTCGGGCATGATGGCATC
>JAEEGF010580900.1_pt1 | contig 10094 bp, 7 predicted proteins | sample 9134171 | NCBI WGS metagenome assembly JAEEGF01 (sample SAMN16246542, study PRJNA631951) | gut metagenome | biome: gut microbiome; feature: rumen; material: AP-attached | host: Bos | place: Iran: Karaj | collected 2018-10 | reverse complement strand
CAAGATTATGGCAACAAGGTCGAATTAGTAGCCTGTCACTACATAAAATAATGAGCAATCATTGATCCGGCTGTCCATTTTATAGTACCGATATAAATGGCAATTTTCATCAAAAAAAATAAAATAGCAGCCAAAAATAATGGCCTTTGGGAAATATTAGACGAAAAGACTTGCTTTTCTCAGAATAAAAGCATAACTTTGCCACGTCAAACAAAAAATACAACTCAATCATGGAAACAAATAAGAATACCCAAGCTTCAACAGTTGAAGAAGTCAGCGACAACAAGTCCCAAAAAGATACTAAAGACAGCATAAAGGATTATCTGCAAAAGAATTTGGAAATTGCACAAAAGATTGCAGATCTGTATTTGGAAAGATTCCCACGTGAGCAGTCTTTTGGTGTGAAACTGGTTTCTTCAGACGATGATAGTGAAATGACACTCTATCACAAACTATCAGAAGAAGAATTAGAAATCTTACGGAAATGTTCTCAAATTGCCACTGAAGAGGAATGCGCCTTGGATGAAATACTTGACGAAGAAGGCCATGACGATCTAGTTTTGAAGCTAGGTTATCATGACACTCCAATGGCCTTGGATATTATAGATTCAATCGATCTGAATAATCCTCTAAAATACACAAAGTTCAGCTTTCAATCATTGGATGAGGATGGAAATTTAGGACTTAAGAGATATATTGGCGCACCCTTGACTGATGACGAGTTCAAGGAGATTCTCGTCGAACTTCTTCTCAACGAAAATCGTTATTCGATGAACATGCTTGTGTATCGTAAGCCAGAACTATGTCAAATGATTATTAGGCACTTGACTTACGCGAGCCTGGATAATCAGTTTGAAAACTGGAATCCTTATATCGCTGATATGTCAGAATTAAAGGATATTTGTGACCAAATATTGAATCCTTTCAAAGACGTTCTTCAACTCTTTAATTCCGACAATAAGGATTTTGCCAATTTCGCCTTAAGACACCAGATTGTACCTGATTACGAAAACGAAATCTATGCTGATCTCGGTACAGATTCTTTTCATTGTTTATTGAACTTTCATGGGACCAGAATAGATTTCTATCAGGAAGGCTACAATTCGGAGACTGAAGATTTTCACGATGTTGAGTCCTTCAGTATCGAAGGGAAAGAGTTAATGGACAAGTTTTCGCTAGAATCGCCCAAGGAAATACTTCCCTACCTAAAAGACCACTTCAGTACACCAGACTGTTTGTCTCGCATCAAGAAAGAGTTTGGGGCGTGATGAGAGTAGATGCTTGAAATACCCACCTACAATATAACCTCCTTAAAAGAATTAACGGAGATAATTGAAGAGGAATAACACAATATATATCAATAAGGCGTAAACACCCTGCCCGACCGATGTTGAGCAGGGTGCTTTTATAAGAACTTCTCAATCTCGCCCTTGATATAGTCCTTCAGCGCGTCGCATTCTTCGACGCGGATCTGGTTCATCAGGCCGAGGCAGAAGCGGCCGACACTCTCCAATCGATAGACGTCGGTTTCGAGGGTCCAATACTGTTTGTCCTCCGATTCCGTCAGGCGGTTTTTGGTGCCCCTGCGTGAAGAATCCAGCAGGGAACGCGAACGGGGGAACTCCTCCACCAGGAGCATCTTGGCATACGGTGTGAGGCGCAGCACGATGTGGAAGGGCTCCGACTTCTCCTGTTCCAGGAACTTGAAGATGTCCACCTTTGGCTCCGAACGGTGCTTCTGCTGGTATTTCCAGGGCTGTTCGGTGACCTCCACCTTCCCGATGCGGCTGATCTTGTATTCCTTGTTCTTCTTGTCGTCCAGGTCGTAGCAGATCACCGCATCGATGTCCTGGAACACATAATACGCCTCCACGTGCCGGTCCTTCGTTCGCGTCTTCGAAGGATAGTCCTTGAAGGTAATTGCCAGCATCTTCTTCTTGGCGTCCAAAATCTGTCGGGTCTTCTCGGTCGCATCGTCCCATTTCAGCTTCTTCTTTCGAAGTTCCTGATGCCGCAATTCCAGAGACATCACCACCGAGTTACCATCCGACCTGTACCAGGCAGTACCTTTCAGTCCATCCAGGTCAGCAGCGAACTCGACGATGTCATAGATGTAGGGCTGCACGCCGATGGCCAGCACCTCCGTCCCCTCCTTCAGGATGTAGTTCTTCTCGATGCGGGATGCCGTAATCTCCTTGCCCGAAGCATAGTTCGATTGCTCCTTGAAGGCCGAGTCGATGTAGCCTTTCAGATAGAGCCAGTAGTCATCCTTGGAGAGTGACTTGATTTTTCGGTCCGCCTTCAGCTTGCGGATATCCTCCATGAAGCCATTCACGCCATGGTCGTCGGTCATGCCAATCACCAAAGTCCCGCCGTTCTCCGAATTGAGGAAGGCGCAGATGGCCTTCAGGATCGCTCCCATCTGCCGGTCATATTCCGGTGTCTTCATGTTCAGAGGAGCATAGATGATCGAAGACTTGTATTCGATATCCTTGCCCTCCTCCTTGTCCGACTTCGGGATGATGCTGCAGTATTCGTCCTCGACGTGCAGCGACTCGGCAATCTTGCGCTTGATGATGTCCAGCTGCTGCCGGCTCATCAGGCCCTGAAGTGTGTTCGAAGCATCGATTAGACTTTCGGTCGAAGGCAACACTTCCTGCTTGCGCATCAGTTCGTCGATGTCGTAACGCGACAGCTGTTCGCAGACGGCAGCCTGTTCGACGAGCTCGGCCACGTCCTTCAGCGCTTCCGGCACCTCCAGCTTCAGTTTGCGCTTGTCCGATTCCCCGCGGGCAAAGGCCACCAGCTTCGACAGGTAGTTCTGTTCGAATTTCAGGTACTCGATATCCTCGCCCGACGAAACTGCAATCGCAATCATTCGGGCAGTGCCCAAGGTCCTCAGCCGCTCGCACGAGTTCGAGAGGGTTTGCGAAAAATGGAACAGCAGGTGCGACAGCATCTTCAGATAGTCCGGAGGCAGCGGGACGAAAACCTTCTTCTGCTCCGGGCCCTTCATGGAGTTCACAAAGTCGGCACCGAACTTCGACATCGTCTGGTTCATAGCCTCCTTCCAGGGTTCAAAATAGAACCAGTCGGGACCATCCTCAAATTCGCCGTCCGAATAGGAGCCGTTCAGGCAGAGGTTCCCGTTGTTGTCCGAACCCACCGCAATACTTTCTATTGCTTCGTAACGCCCCAGGTCCTCGTCCGTGCATCCATCCGTGGGGATATTCACGATGAGTCCGCCCGCAGTCAGCCATCGCAGGCCCTTGCCGTTCTTGAACTTGTTGATGCACAAGGCATCCTGTGCCCCATCGGTCGAATCGACCCTGTCGGTGATGAACTCATCCAGTGTTTTCTGCAGGCTGAAGCCCCTGATCGTCCTCCGCACCCTCAGATAGACTGTCCGCCCGCTTTTGTATCCACCGACGATGGTCTTGCGGATGCCCTCGCGATAATAGAAGTTCAGGCCGTCGGTGTCCACCTTTCCGGAGATCTGTTCATAGGCCGTATCCACCGATTCAGCTGTGATGCCCTCCTGGTTGCCCGCACGGACCACCTTGACGCAAAGTTCGTCGCCCTCGCTGTAGGTCTTCTTCAAGGCGCCGAAAACATGGGAGGGCATCATGCTGCGCTGCACCTGGCGTGCGTTCTTCAGGAAATCCTCGATGCTCTCGAACTTCGTGTTGTCCACTCGGTCGCTGGTGGCATTCTTCACCACAATACAATCCGGCAGCTGGAACGCAGTTTCAAGTTTGCGGCTATTCTTGTAGTTGACGGGCGAAAAGACGATTGTGCCGTTCTCCGCGACCACCATGCCCTTGCCCTCATAGAGCAGTACCGGCCCATCGGGCAACAGCTCCGCGAATCTCGTGTGCTGGATCAGAATAAGGCCATGGAGGGGCGAAAACATCTTGTCCTCCAGGTTGCGAAACGAAAAGCCGAGGCGTATGATCGTGTTTCCCGCGATGCAGTTTCTGGCAATGCTCAAAAGGTTCGCGAGGTCCTTGTGGTTGGTCGCTCTACCCGAAAGCACAAGCGTTTCGCAAAGGCAGAGAAGTGTAGAGGCCCTGTCCTTTTCGCAGTTGAGCAGGTGGAGCATCAGCAGCTTCTCCACGGCGACCAACCTGTCGTCGCTCCACAGTCTGACCACGTTCCCGGCAAGCGATTGCCTGCCCATCAGCTTGTGCAGCTCCTCGACGAGCAGCAGGTATTGCTTGTCGGAGTCATCCGCATCAGGATTAAGTTGACAATCACTCATCAGGTCCTTGAGAACCTGTTCACGAATATTCAGTTGGGTGGCCGCTTGTTTGAGGTTCATGGTCTTGTATCTTATGTCCACAAAGGAAATCTACTCTAATTGCGCCACAAAGATAATGAGTTTTCTTCGGTCCTCCAAGTCTTTTGTTCCTTTTTTGTAGATTATCAGCTTAAAATTTGGATGTGTTTTGAAAATAACGTATATTTGCAGCCAAACAACAATAGAATCATATAAAAGAACAATACTATGGAACAAAACGAATATCTGAAATTAAGTGAGGATGGCAAGAACACCGTAAGTTCCTATCTTTCACAATACCAGGAAGAAATGCCCAAGTGGCTAAGGGATTATAAAAATGGCGACAAAGTCACATTCGCAGATATTATGTCAAGTAGGATAGGATACTATCCTGGAAGCCGCATTGATGGCACATTAATGAAGGTCGGGAACAAGTCTCATGCCGTTCACTCATTTCTGTATGTTGATTATGGGATAAGCAAGAAGGATTTGATAGACCAACTTGCACAACCCTCCAGCATACTTGGATATCACAGTATTGGCAGAATAGAGTGGGAAGAAAAAGATCTTATGCCCAATGGACAATACCCCCTAAATGTAATCAAGAAACCTTTATACAATCAAAACCCCTGTTGGTTTGTTTTAAAAAACGAGAAGCCTTACTGTTTTACTGAGATTCTGGAACGCGATGAAAATAAGGATGAAACATGGGGTGCAATCCGATTTAGTGTAACCTTTCTCTTCGCTGATGGTATAGCCTCATACTACCAATTGTTCTGCAAAGAATACAAAAAGGCGCCATGGATTGTTTTGCTGCATGATCATGGTTGGGGAGGCAATTATGATTGCTTTGGTAAAGGAGGCATACTCGATGCCATAATTATCAAAAATAAGATTCGACCACCATTTGTCCTTTGTGCAGATGATACAAGAATATGGAATGGATATGAACTAGAGGAAGGATTACAACCTGTTTCTAGGATCAGGATACATGATTCAAGAAGACTATACCGAGATGTGTTAAAAGAATATAAATGAAAAGGATGGCAACAAGGTCGACTTACTTGCCTGTCACTAACATAAATAATGAGCAGCCATTGGTTTGGCTGCTCATTATTCATATTGTCTCATAAATGTCAATGGCAAACGATTTATTTATGACCAATTCGCGATCAATTCATGAGTATTCGTGTTTAAAAAATTGTGTAAGCGTGAGACGTAGCCATTTTCACCTAAAACCCTGCTCCGAAACTACAACTTCGAGGTCGTTGAGTTCGCCTTGAGCTCAAACAACGACGTGAGTGACTCCGTGTTTGCCCGTCTTTGCCCCAACACCCCGTGAACCTATCCCAGTCTCTTTATGAAGAGCGTACGAAAGAAACAGGCTGATCCGTGTGGACCAGCCTGCATCATTCTCAAGCAAATGTGAATACAGCATAAATGTATAGAACGAGATAATCGAGAATACATTTTGCGACATTTGCTGATGATAATTCAAGATACTCGCCATGAGCTTCCTTGTTGCGTTTGTAATGCAAATCGCGGAATATTTTTTCTATAGGTGAATAATTATTGTTATTAGGTCCAATCAGTCCATACAGACTTGGAAATCCTAACTCGCAGATTTCACTTAGGCCCTTTGTTTGAGGATCTTTGTTTTTAGTTCTCCTATAGATATCTACAAGCAAAGCCTCGAACCAACGTGCCAAATCAGACATATATCTGTAGTTTATGGCATAATTAGTTCTTGCGTACCAGTATTCATACAGATCCTGTGGAATTACATTTTTGAGATAATTGTTGGTGCTGGCACTAATGAACTCTTGGAATTTATCAAGCGTATCGTTAGATAACACTTCAGGGAAGAACTTCCTATAATATGATAATTCTCTATTCATAACAGCTCTCAGCTTGTCCCATGTAAATGAATCTGAAAATGTTACCTCTGGTCTGTTTGACACATCAGCAGGAACAAGGGTAATCGGCTTCTCTTCCTTCTGTTTAGTATCATTCGTGGCAACTACGTATTGCTGATTGTAAGAATTAACATGAGCAGCAGCCTTAATGTAAACAATATTATGAACTGTCACTTTAACCAAATCGTCTGGCAAAGAACCTTCTTCAAAATAATGGCGAATTGCACTATCGGTAATCCCTAAATCTGGCATATTCTCATTTGCCCAGGACAATAACTTTTTGACGAGATCTTTCAAGAGGATTCTCTTATCCTCCGCATTTTTCAAATACTCATAAGTCAAGCCATAAGCTGTAATAGAGAATGCAGTATACTTCCCGCCCTTGCCAACAAATTGCCAGTCAGTCTGATCTGACACTTCCTTATTGAGATAGATTTGATTCTTATCTCGATAAAAAAGTTTGGCGTTATCGCTATTCGGCTGGGGAGGCTGGATATCAATATATCTCTCTGAGATACTATAGAGTGTATTATTGAATCTAATACCTTCATTTGAACACCAATCTCTACATGCACCTACGAAGGCCGAATAATCTACACTATAATTATTGGACTTCGTAAACATTTTTTTAAGGTGGTTCAACAATGCATTGGTAATACCATAGCGACGCTCCTCTTTCCAACGATTCTGAGGATGATCTGCCAAATGGTCCTTATGGCAAAAATGATCATTATCATCCAAGTCTGGACGACAACCCAATGTCATCAACAGGTTTCTTATATAGCGCTTTTCATATTGATATCCCTTTTTTTTGATAACGGACTCAATGTCGCTATAATGGAATTCGTAATTATTGCTTTGTATCAATTCTGCAAGCACATCGCGAATAGGAGCCAAAGCCCCACCATATCTAAAACTTTTGGTTCTTCCTATTGCAAAAATGCCCAAAGATCTCCCATATGAGATGACAAGGGGGTCGGGATTTTCTCCGTATAGATTTTGGTATCTTTCCCTAAGTTCATCATGAGTAACAGGATTTCCATTGGCTTCATAGACAATCCTCGCCAAACGCTCTCTTTTGAATAGCAATTCGCCTTTGAACCAATAAAGGTCACCCTCTGATTCAACACCACTATGATATCTCAACAGACAAGGGAATATCTTCTCCTTCTGTTCTATATTTTCATCAAGTATTTCCGTTTCAAACAGATCTTTAAGTTCCGATTCCTTTTTAGGGTAACAAGAACTACGTAATACATGGGAAAAAGCACTTAAGATAGAACTGAATCTGGCATCTGTTCCATTTCTGGCTTTTTTCCCTCTTGGGATGAGGATAGAACTGTGCAAGCTAAAATCGGAGAATAATTTCAGCCCCAGAAATTTCAATAAAGGCTCCTGAGAAATACCTGTCGATGATATATCTGGGAATTCTTCAATAGGATGATATAACAAATTATCTCTTTCCTCATATGCTGCCTTATACAGATCAGGATTGACAAGTAACCAATCTTCGATATATTCACCAGAATTTATCAGGTATTCAAAACTATTCAACCGATGATTATCGACGTTTTGATGTGACGTTCCTTTCTGTTGAGCAATCTCATCAACACTCAATCCATCAATATAGTATTTTTTTAGAATATCGCCTCTATTTGGGTTCTTTATACTTACCTCATTTATGACTTCGGCAAGAGCCATGGCCAATTGGGTAATACATGGTAAATTCGGATTAATGTTTTGGGGAAACGTTCTTTTTTGTGGTCTATTTCTCCAGTCAGAGATAAAGCGTTGTATTATATCTTGGTTATGCAGATCTTCAATTAGCTTTATAATACCACCATATAATTGTGTTTTTTTAGCTTTAATTATTCTATCAACTTGATCCTTGTTCAAAACTGCAGCTTGGGCAAGGTTTTCAATCTGAAATAATTTCCTTAGTTTAGAAACAATTTGGGGAGAATATTCTTCCTTATAATCATCCAAAATTTCGACAGAAATTTCCTCCAGAGTAGGATCAATCTGAATAGGAGTTTCTTCAGGAACCTCTGGTTGGGGCAATAAACTTTGAATATGTTCGAATAGCTTAACAAATGGCTTATTCGGTTTTGTCGGTAACCCTTTATACCAATTGAGGTATTCTTCAACAGTATAGTAAAGTATATCTCCAAGTCTTTCAGGTTTCTTCCAATCTGATGGGAGTATTTCCTTGATCTTTTTAGTCAGACACATAAATTTTGGATTTTATAGTTTTGCACTGGTGGTATTTATTACGATATTGGTATGACGAAGTAGCCATATGCTTTTGCTGCGCGCAAATATAGTTTTTTTATTTATAAAAATCGAGAAATAGGTGAATTTATTTTTCGTATTTAGTATAATTTAACATATGTGATTTCAAATATAACTTCTCATTACCCCTGAAGAGATATATTACAGATAGGAGTAAGTTGAAATTACTTGAAGATGCAAGCCCCCCTATGTAGTTTCGGCTTGCTTTTTTTTCGTACATTTTAAGAATTTATTTCAAAAATTTGGAGGGTATAGGAAAATGTCTTATCTTTGCGCCCAAACAACAAAAGAATCATCTAAAAAAACAATACTATGGAACAAAATGAATATCTGACATTGAGTGAGGACGGGAAGACTGTCATCAAGTGTGATAGTGGTTTTGAAGGTGCCGTCGAGATTCCGGAAGGTGTAACAACGATTGAGGGATTTGCCTTCTATGGTTGCAATCTTATCACCTCTGTAAAGATCCCAAGTAGTGTTACGAAGATTGGGGAAAGTGCCTTCGATGGCTGTACCCGCCTCTCCTCTATTGAGATTCAAAACAAAGCGACGAAGATAGCAAATGACGCCTTCGAGGATTGTAACAACCTCAAGCTACCAGAAAACTGGAAGAGATATCCAATCAATACAACGGCATATTTAGGCTTTGCCTATTCTGGCGATGTCACCGAGGATGGAGAAGGTTTTGTGATTTTGTCCGATGAAGATGTAAAGCAACTGGTGACACTCATCCGAGAAAATGATGGCGAAACAGATGTTGAAGCACTGGATTTAAAGAACAAATTGCCTGAAATATACGAATTATTGGATAAGGCGTGCTATGATAGTGCCGACAAGGCATCTTACAAACATATTCTTATCGAAGGCTTCGAGGATATGGATCTTTCACTAAATGAAGAAACCATTGATGAACTGGAAGACGAAATAGATTTTTACTTTAATGTTGATCCCGATGATTATCGAGATAAAGACGGGAACCTTGATCCCGACTACTTTGACGAGGATGGTGATGAGATACCAGAAGCCTTCGAAGATGATAGAAGGACGCAATTAATAAATCGTATATATAATTATGCTGAAGGCCTCGACACCGATAAACTCGTTGAGTTCATCGAGAATTACTATGACCTTATGGATGTCAACTTCGATTTTAATGGCGACTATTCTGTTACGATTCCCGAAGACATCATCAAGATGGCGAAATCTGAGTAAGGTGTCAATAATAAATCAAATAACACGATAATTTGTATATAATTGCAAATTATATTTAGGTCGAAAAAAGGGCAATTAACAATAAAAATCAAATTCACATTCATTTATTTTCCATTTTTTATTTGCTTTCTTAATTTTTTTCTTTATCTTTGCAGCGAAATTCCACAATACCAGTTAGCCATGCAGAAAGACAGAAAATGGAATATCTATTGGCGAGTAAAATGCCACCAAATGGTTACAAAGCATTTGGCGGAGGCATATGCTATCTTTCAACTCATTTCCGCTAAAACTCGAAATAGAATGATTAACTTAAAATTTTAGATCACACACTAACTAATATAGAAGAAATCAAGAACATATTTGTATAATATATCTGACAGATACAAAATTATGGA
>JAEEGF012319912.1_pt1 | contig 10096 bp, 11 predicted proteins | sample 9134171 | NCBI WGS metagenome assembly JAEEGF01 (sample SAMN16246542, study PRJNA631951) | gut metagenome | biome: gut microbiome; feature: rumen; material: AP-attached | host: Bos | place: Iran: Karaj | collected 2018-10 | reverse complement strand
GGTAAAAGAGCATTACCGCCAGCGCCTCAGAGTACTCTCCGATTCCAAAGGCTCCGAAGGTTGCGATCATCATAAGGAAGTTCTCGTCAAATACCTGTCCGTGGCTGATGTTAATGAATGCTTTTCTAAGTACATCATAGCCAATCACAAGATATGGGATCAGATAGATAATTCCTGTTACAAACCAGGGCAGAGGCTCAAGCACGCCTGTCTTATCAAGTACCAGCAATATGATGAATATTGCAAGTACTATTAGTATTCTATTTCTGGTTTTTTTCTGTTTCTTAGTCATTTGACTCCCTCTACTTCTATCGTGATATACGCCTTGCTTCACTTCATTCTCGCAAGGCTACATCCATTCGTAAATTGATACGTTCATTCCTCACGCACCAATTTACTCATGACTTTGAATCCCTATATCACTCAATCTCACAGTCTGGCTCTACTTTTTTGCATGCCTTAACTGCATCATCAAAAACTCTATCAAAAACGTCGTCAGCTGCCTCTAATGTAAACTTCTGTGTCATGAAGTTAACTCTTGCGCTTACAACGCCATCAATCTTCTTAACTGCCTCTTCCATCTTTGCTGCACAGTTTGCACAATCAACCTCACACTTAAATGTCTTTTTCATAATCTTATTCATCCTTTCTTATTCTTCAATGTGGTTTAATCCCTGGTCTATTATTGTCCTCACATGATCATCTGCCAGGAAGTATATGATCTGCTTGCCATCGCGTCTATTTCCAACGAGCTTGCTCTGCTTTAATATCTTAAGCTGATGGGATATAGCCGACTGGGTCATATTAAGCTCATCTGCAATTCCATTCACGCTCATCTCCTGTTCAAACAGCGCAAACAGTATCTTGATCCTTGTGGAATCTCCAAACACCTTGAACAGCTCCGCCAGATCATAGAGCTCATCTTCATTTATAGCCATACATACCTCCTTTCATTTTCACGTTCATACATATGAATGATTGTTCATATGTTTAATATAAAATATGTCATCCTATTTGTCAACATTATTTTGATGACTTATTATAGTAGTATAGTAAACGATTTTTAGCTCACTAGGAGGAACTGTAATGAGAAGTGCATTAAAGAAAAGATCACTACATTTATTCACAGCAGCAATATGCGCTGGGCTTGTCTTTAATCTCAATATTATATCTGCGCAGGCAAAAACAACTACTGAATCCAGCAATAACGCGGTGGTTAGTTCTTCGCAGCTGCGTCATGTCATGCCTGTAGCAAGCGGTATAAAAGATGTTGTTGCAGATGGCGAGGTTATGGGCTGGACGGCAATGCTAGGCAGCGCCGAAATCTATGAGCAGACAGCATCACGCTTTGCAACAAGTCAGGCTGAGGAAGCAGTGGCTGTTGTCAGCATGACGCTACCTGGCGATGCAGCTAAAAAAAGCAGCCTGTCTGTATCTCTTTGGTCTCCAGAGATAAACGCAGACAGTAGACTAAATGCATATAGATATATGAATGGAGTGTGGGATAAGATTCCGTCATCTGTACGTGCCCAGCACATTGATCTAGACTTTACAGGCAGTTCAGATGCCATTATTCTGATCACTAAATATCCATCTTTCCGCTATGTTCATAATCCTGCAGAAAACCCTAATGTTCTGGTGGATGCCATCGTAAATCCCGATGCAGTTTATGGTTTTTCACCAAGTCCGGACTCCACACGTCTTAAGGATTATATCAATGCTTTGGACTGGACTGACCCTGATGAAGTAAATGAACAAAAGAAAGCCCGTGAAGATTATCATAAAAAGAATGATGAAATGTATCGCCTGATTGAAAAGCTTCTTGGCGAAGGAAAAGATATAGAGACTATAGCCCGTGCAGTCAGCAAGCTTCGCAATGAAATCCGGCTTGCAAGTAATAAGAACGATCCGAAAAAACTAGAAATTGTCAAGAAGAGTAACCTGGAAACATACGGCAATGAGGAAGGTCCTACTGCCGATTGGCTTTATAACAAATATGGTTCATGGCAAACCGTTATGGAAAAAGCTCTTTCAACTAACGCAGGAATGGATGCCTGCCTGGGATTGTATGATGATTACTATGACTTACATATGATGAATCAGTAAAGCAGAAACGGCCCCAGGGGACGGGGTTAGCGGACCATTTTCAACGAAAAAGGAAGTCCATGTTTTGTGGGCTTCCTTCAATGATTTATAACTAATTATGTGATTACGGACTACTGAATCTTTTCAAGCACTAGCTGAAGAGTATCTTTAGGATTCTATTTTGCTATTTCCTTATATATTTCACCACAGAAAACAAAAAGTAATCCTAAATAAACTGTAATTCAAAGCTTATACTGCATAAAGTTCCCATTATGGACAAATCCATAAGCAGTATACAGCTTCACTCCCATATCCGAGGCTGTAATCTGAACTGTTCCGCAGCCATATTCTCTTGCATCATTTACAACTCTGTCCAGCAGTTCTTTTGCAATTCCCTGACGTCTGTATGTAGGATCCGTGAACATACTCGACAAGAGTCCCATCTTTCCACTAGGGCATCCAAAGTACGGCGGTTTCTCCACAAAAGACATACCGCTGGTTCCGATTATTTTTTCGCCGTCAATCGCCAGCCACGATACAAAAGTTCCATCAGACATGTGACGATGATAATAATCTTTTAAGGCAGGCACAAGATCAATATCTTCCTTAGCACCTTCCTCCCTGAGCTGGTTTATTCTCATCTGTATGAATGTATCTAAGTCACCCTCATTTAGCTTTCTGTATGTAATACCCATATTATCCTCCGACAGCTTGTTTAATACTATTAACTTACACTGACACTCAAAGCGATTCATCAATTACAGCCTTTAACGTCTCTGATGACTTAAGTAATGCATCTTTTTCCTGCTCATTAAGTCTGATTGGCACAGCACCCTCTACTCCATTTCTTCCGACAATCGTTATTGTACCAGCCACCTCTGATGATAGAATCAATGCACTGATAGTTGATGACTCCATGTTTTCAAGGAGTTGTTCTCAAAAGGTTGAAATGCTTGCAAAGATTTATGACCATGCTAAGAAAACATTTCTTTATGGCTTTAGGATGCTTACTCTCGGATGGACTGATGGAACTACATTCATAATATATTTCATTTTCTTTTCATGTTTATACGAATAAACTTCACTTTTGGAAAAAATCACTTTAAACAAAAGAAAGACGCATAGAGCGCTGCCTTATCCCTAAGCCAGTATTTCCATCGTCCCAGGTAAAAAACAAAACGCATCCTTACAGCAATAGCATCAATTCCTGCTTTTTTCGCCTCATAAACGCATCTGTAGAGATGGTAATCACTTGAGACGATAGCCGCTTTTCTTATATCCGAGGATGCGGCGTTCTTCATGGTTGCCCTGCTGGTAATTCCTTTCCCATCCCTGAGGATGGCACTTAGAGGAACACCTTTTTTCACCAGATATCTGGTCATATATTCGGGTTCCGAATATCCCGGGCTCTCGCTTCCGCTAAGAAAGATTTTCAGATCATTGTACCTGTTCCAAAGGGCAGCAGCCTTGTCGAGTCTGGCATTTATCTGGTCTTTTATATAGTAGCCACACCCCATGACAACCAGCCATTTCTCATCCTCCCGGACATCAGGCTTTATTCTTCTGATGCAGTAGAAAAAAACGCCTGTGATCATCTCGGGTATGGCAAGCAAAACATAAATGAGGAACGTGAAAACTGTCATAAACAGATCCCTAAGCCCTGTTACTATGCGCTTTGGGGACAAAGGTGCCCTCTTCTTATCTTCGATGGTTCGTCTTATCAGCTCGCTCTTTGCACTGCCTGACGCAAAGGCAAACAGTTCTTTTTCAGAAAGGGCCCTGTTCCACCCCTCATCGTCTTCCACAACCATCATGACAGCTTCCGGAAATCCGGCGGATTTTAGCCTCCCATGCAGCTCGTCTACAGCCGTTCCATAAATATATATCCTGCTGATGCGGTTCAGCTCCTTTGCCAGCCTCTCAAAATCCACATAATTTATCCAGGAGGAATCTCTGGAATCAACGCTGTAGTCATTAAGTCCCAGCAAAAGAATGATCTTATCTTTCTTACTGTTTACAAACCTGCTTATGGCCATATTAGCGCCAATCGGGTTTTTTACAAGCTCCGAATATAAGTTGCAGTCCTTATAGATTGTATAGTTTCCGCCATCGTGTTTCCGGCAAAAGCCAAGCACTCCTTTTGCGATATCAATCCACTCTCCCCCGATATCCTGCCAAAGCGCATACGCACCTGCAAGGTTGTGGAGTCTTTCAGGATATGCGTAGGGCAAAAGAAATTCAAGCTCTTTCCCGGGTGCAGCAAGAGTGCACTTCAATGTACTGCCTTCCTCATAGGATTTTACCGTAACAAAAGGCTCCGGTCTTGAAGCCTGGCAGCTTTCGCACTTCCAGATGCCCATGTGTCCAAGGGTTCTTGTGGAATAGACAATTTTCCCTCCACAATCAGGGCATACACATTCATCAAGCTCCCTTGCATCAGATAGCACACAATCCGAGCCATACCAGATTTTCCTGTTGGGAAGCCCCTTGGCTATGGCATATACTCTTGCATCATCGGCATTAAGGTAAAGTGTCGTCTCCGGAAGCTTTGAAACAGCCTCATGAAGAACCTCGACGAGCTTGTCACAGCCGCCATTTCGGTCGGTCTGATCCATACAGATATTGTTTATGAGGATCCCCCTGGGCTTAAAATCCTTTAGGACCACCGGAAGACTGAGCTCATCGCACTCAAGAACAGCAATCTTTTTTTCGTGCTTACCATACCATTTTGTGTCCCGAACAAAGGGCGTAGTCATCCCGTTTCGCATATTTGAGTGGTGTATGTTACAGACTATTCGATTGTCCAGAAGGCGGTCACCGCAGTATATATATCCTGTGATGTTCCCTTTACCATTTGTTCCTGTAACAAGATATACCTCTACGTCCCTGGTTATCTCTTTAAAAAAATCCGGGGATACTTTGTTTGCAACTCCTCCAGGAATCGCTGAAGCATTATATCCCCGTAACTTCGCCATATAGTATGCAGTTTTTCCGGCCCAGAGGCCAATGATATTTTGTATTTTCATCAGTTACATATACTTCCGAAAAGGTTAGTTACCTGATGCGGATCTGGCCGCACAAGCCACTTCAAGTATTCTTTGGGCATATCTGTTTTTCACAAAAGAACAATTCTTTTCATCAATTCCAAGCAGATGACCGTGATCAGTCAAACCAAAGCCGGGACATCCAAAGCCACATTCGCAGTTGAATTCGCATCCCCTGCATTTCTCATTTGCACTAAGATAATCCTCTATGGTGGACGGACCCACTTGTCGATACCGCAAGCGATGTCTTCCTCCGTTGCGAGTTCTTCATGCATTAATTCTATCACAATCAGATTTAACATGTCAGTATAGAGATACCCGTCTTTTTCATTGCGCAACAAAGCGGAATTAACTTTTACAATTGACCACATTGACCACATTACGCCAACGTGAATTGTAACTGAATACCATATATGATAGTATTAAATTATGTATTACAGATTAAATGATGACTATAAATTGTGCGGATGGAACGGTCTTCCTTTCGCAATAAGAGGGCCACAGAAGGATTATCATTACGATAGAGAACAATACCGTTTTGTTCTGCAATGTGATGGTGTAACCGAGATTACAGATGGGGAGCTTAGCACTGAGCAGTTGGCTTTGCGTGACGAGCTGCTGGAATGTGGTATGATCACTTCATCAAATGAGAGACTCTCGAAACTGTCATTATCGCAGCAATACAACAAATATGATTCACCCTACATCATGGAGATGACCTGGGGCGTGACGGGGAAATGCAATTATCAGTGTCTTCATTGCTTTATGTCAGCGCCAAAGGGCATACATCCTGAGCCGACGTGGAATATGTGCGTTCATGTATTGGACGAGTTTAGCAGTTGTGGGATTCGTGACCTTGTTTTAACGGGAGGTGAGCCTTTCTTCAGGAAAGATATTTCAAAGCTTCTTGTTGAAATGAAAAAGAGAAACATCAGGGTTAATGGCGTACTGAGCAATGGGAGCCTTATCACAGATGAAATATTAGAGGCGTTCCGGGAAAATGATATGCATCCTTTATTTTCCATCAGCTTCGATGGAATTTACTACCATGACAAAATAAGAGGTGTTCCGGGGGCCAGGATAGCGGCAGAAAAGGCAATAAAAAAGGTAATTGGACATGGCTGCAGTGTCAGCTGTAATATGTGCCTGAATAAAAACAATGCCGGCGAACTTATGGATACAGTTAATTATCTTGATGCCCTGGGAGTGGAGTTCATCCACATTTCATCTGTAAATGAGGAGGGATTGTGGAAAGAATTTAATAAGAAAAATTCCCTTACCTATGACGAGCAGCTTCAGGTTCTTTTAGAATATATCCCTCACTACTATAAAGGGAGAGTGAAAACCGGTTTTGTTTATCAGGGATGGTTTACTGCAAAAGGTTTTGACGGAGAATATTCTTCCGGACACCTAGTAAATCATGAACAGGAAACAGACTTTTCCCAAAAGCCTCTGTGCAGTTCATCTAAACTCAAAGCCTTCCTCAATGCGGAGGGGATGCTTTCTCCATGTATACCCATGGATGGCAAGATGCCTGATAATAAATACATGAGCATTTATGAAAGGCCACTTAAGGAACTTTTTACCGATTCAGCGTGGACTGAGTTTAATAAACTCACCAAGGAGGATTATCTACAGAGAAACGTTAGGTGCAGAAGCTGCGAGTATAGACTTCAGTGCGATTTTGGTTGTCCTGCCGCAGGTTTTATAGATCATGACAGATTTTGGGGAATTGATGAAAAGAATTGTTTCTTTCTAAAAAACAGATGTGCAGAAAAGATTCTCAAAGTGGCGCGTTATGCGTCTTTACAAAAGATTAAACAGAAAGGAGTATATGTATGACTGAGAGAGAAAAAGCAATTGAATTCATTGAGAAGGTGAGAAATGATGAAGAGTTGAAAGAGGCACTGATTTCTGACCCAAGAGGCACGCTGAAGGAAAAAGCCGGTTTGGATATCCCTGATGATTTCAATATTGAAAAATTCAATATGGAGGAAATTTTAAAACAGGAAATAAATGATGATGCTCTTGATCTTGTTGCCGGAGGCGGCACAGATGCAAAACGACGTAAACCTAAGCATAGAGACGATGCTGACTCGTTATGCTATGGTTTTGTAGAAGCGATTCTTTATTTGTTTAAATAAAAGTGGAGAGTTGTAAAAGCATGCCGTTCTGTAATAGTCCATTTCATCCCTAAAACAGTAACCGACAATTACATGGTTAAACATTCTATAATAGAGTATTATAGTAAGTGTGACCCCTTCGGATAAAACAGATACCCGGGTCAAAATAAGATGAATAGTTGGAGAATATTATGTGGGAAGAGTTAAAGATTAGTCATGATGATCTCATTGCCGTTATAGCTCCCCATCCGGACGATGAGTGTCTGGGGGCTTCTTTTGCCCTGCTTACGGTGCCGGAAAGAACGGACGTATATGTTCTCAGCGACGGCAGTCACGGTAACAGCAAAAGGACTGTTGAAGAAGAGGCGTCGTTCCGAAAGGCTTCTTTGGATGCAGAGATGGAATATGTCAAGCCACGGAGTGTGCACTGGCTGGGATATGAAGATACAACCCTGCCATTGCACTATGAAGCATCGGATTCCATCGATTTCACACAATACACAAAGGTTTTTCTACCCTGGCATGAAAGCCTTCACCCGGATCATCGGGCTGCTTCCGAGATGTGCTGCAAGACCATAATGAAGCAGAACGCCTCTCCCGAATGCTATATTTATGAGATAACGCGCCCACTCTTCAGCCCGACTCATTATGTGGATATCACTCATCTGATTGATGAGAAGTGCCGCCTTATAGACTTCCATAAGGATCAGTTCGGGCAAAAGGAGATTACAGTTTCCATGAACGCTTTCAGAGCTGCGACTCTATCAGGATTATCTTCGGTTAAGTATGCGGAATGCTACATGAAGGTTGATCCATATGAGGTCGGATATGATGACGATGTCCTGGTAAAGCTGAACTCCTTTAAAGAGGATAACAGCCTTTATGACAGGCTTTTGGAACAGGGGATCCGCATCAAAAGGGCAATGTCCTGTGATACAACCCACGTACAGGAATTCATACGGGATAATTTTGGACGCAGCTGGGCTGACGAAGTAATGCCTTCCATTATAAATGGCGGTTGCTTTATAGCTGTTCGAGGAAAGGAGATAGTGGCTTTCGCATGCGCGGAAGCGACAGCAAAGGGATTTGTTGGTCCCGGGGGAACACTGCCGCAGTTTCAGAGAATGGGTATTGGCAGAGCGCTCTTTCAACGGTGTTTACGTTATATGCTAGAACATGGTTACAAATATGCCGTTATAGGAATGCCGGATAAAGTGATCAGGAACATGGCGTATAAGGTGACAGACGCAGAGCCGATCAAGCGCAGCAGATGCTCCTACGATGACCTTCTTTCACGGGTTAGATACTGACGGGTCCTCATCGAAATCCATATCCATATCAAAATGCAGATGTTGTAAGTCACGGGGACGGTTCTTATGACTGGTAAAAAAACCAGTCAGAAGAACCGTCCCCAATGTAGTACAACTCCTATTTCATATGGATCCAGATTTGCTTTCTACATATTCCTTGAATCTTGGAAGTTTTAATGATATCGTACCACGGATAGAGCCATCTATTATGCCTTTGTCTATCAGGTGTTTTCTTGGTTCGCTCCATTCATTGTGTTTCTTTTTGGTGATTTCCAGTAGTTCTGATACATCCATGGAGTCTTTTTGAACAATAAAGGTAAGAAACCACTTATCCCTGGCTGTAAGTTCACTCCATATTTTGTTATACACCTTCTGCGCAAGTGCTTCGTCCACCTGTGCAAGAACGAGAGGCGTTATCTCTTTTCCCTTCGAATCCCACATGTATTTACCAAAAGCCTGATATGCAAAAGCGTATCCTTTTGTCATAACAGCAAGTTCATAAGCTACATTTTCAGGTAGTCCCAGGGTTTTCTTATAATCCTCTTTTATTATGCCAATATTCAGAGGAGTCATTTCACATTTTGTTGCTCTTAAGAAGAAAGTCAAACCATCAGTGTTTTCCAAACTCTCTACATCTTCGTATAGTCCAGCTACAACAAGATAGATAGGAAAGTCCTTACGGATAAGAATTTGGAATTCCTGGATAAAATCTACAAGAGGATTGGTTTTTCTTACTTCGTCTATTGCAATAAGAACTCGTTTATTCTTTTTCTTTATCTCTGTAAGTATTTTTTCCAGGGCAATATCAAGGCTGGCTGCAGGACTTTTCGTTGAAAGATTAAGTCCTATACCAAAAGCTGACAGATTTAGGTTTGCATCGATGAACTTGGTAAGAAATGGAACATTAGTATAAAGGCTGGCAACCAGGTCGTTTGTGATGTCAGAATTGGACTTCAGGTCAACAACAAGCCAATTATCCAGTTCTCTAATTTGTTTTTCAATATCTGTAAGAGTTACTGTTTTACCTGTGCCTCGTATTCCTGTTATTTTGAAAGCCTGTTCTTCGACAACATCCGAATTTAGTGTTTCTACGATATCATCAATTAAAAGATCCCTGCTAATGTATTGGGTTGGGATTCTGCCAAAACTGATAGCATAAGGATTTCTTTCTGCCATACCGAATTCCTTTCAATATAATTCATATAAAAAAATATAATTCAATATAAAACAATATAATCGGTTTACAAAAATATAATACAATATAATTTAATATAATTCAATTCATTCCGGCATTCAAAGTACGGCGGTTTCTCCACAAAAGACATGCCGCTGGTTCCTATTATTCTTTCACCATCAAGTGCAAGCCAAGAGACAAAAGATCCATCAGCCATATGCCTGAGGTAATAATCCTTTAGCTCTCTGTATGTAATATCCATAAACTTACATTGACACTCAAAGCGATTCATCAATTACAGCCTTTAACGTCTCTGATGACTTAAGTAATGCATCTTTTTCCTGCTCGCTAAGTCTGATT
>JAEEGF011125269.1_pt1 | contig 10096 bp, 9 predicted proteins | sample 9134171 | NCBI WGS metagenome assembly JAEEGF01 (sample SAMN16246542, study PRJNA631951) | gut metagenome | biome: gut microbiome; feature: rumen; material: AP-attached | host: Bos | place: Iran: Karaj | collected 2018-10 | reverse complement strand
CTCCAGTTCACGTAGTTGAAGCGTATTCCTAGGATCCAGAAGCTTCCGTCATAGCATCGGTCTTTGCCCTTGACAGCGCCGTTGTTGTGCAACCGGAGGAAGCACCTGAAGAAATGCCTAGGATACCAGATAATACTGAAAGTTCTAGTATCGTCGTGCCACCACTTCTCAAATATCTTAATCATATTTCCTATCATCCAGTTTGTTGCGCTTGAATCCGAAATTGTACTCGTTGCTTAATATAGTGAACCACGGTACTGAAAGATTCTGATCGTACTCGTCGTCATACAGATCGTCAATCTGCTTCCATGCCAACTTGTACAGCTCGTACACGTCTTTCTCGAACTTCCGTATTATCTCGCGGCTCAATTCATGTCGCTTCATGTCTCGCTCTCTTTCTGTTTCGACTCCAGCTTCTCGAGATTGCGGACCATCTCATCTGTCATGCTGAAGTCTGTGCCGTCGTAGATGTCGCATACGAATCCAGCCTTGTTCGGTGTCCAATACTCGTCATATACAGCTGAATTGTCAACGAACATGCTGTTGATGGGACCCTCTAGAACGATCACCGGCTTACTTCGATCGAGAAAGTCATAGTTGTACAGAGCAGTGTGCCCAACACGAGACATGTACTTAGCCTTAGAGCCGTCGAGAGTTCTGCCCTGAAAGAACACGATCTTCTTGTCCTTGTCGAAGAACGGAATGATCACTCTAGCGCGATACTTTCCTTCGTCACAGTAGAAGAAGTCTTTCCAGATATCCTTCGGAATGTGTCTCTTCTTGCAGAAGTCGATAGCGGCTTGCTGATACATTCCAGGCTTGTCGATTCTCTTGAAGTTCTTAGTCTCTAGACGGTCTCTAGCCATGTCGTCTTCAAGCTTCTTCTTCTGCTTGATAGCGTCATCTTCACGCTGACGCTCGATGAACACCTTCATAGCGTCAGTCTCTTTCTTGTCCTTCTTGCCATAGGCCTTCAGCTCGTCGAGATACTCCAAGTATAGCGTGTTGTTGACTTCTTTCAACCACTTCGTAGCCAAGATCCCGTGATCTGAGCACCGACAAGAAGCTCTCCAGCATGTGTAGCACCATCGATATGTGTTAGTCAGCCACAGAGTGCCTTTGAGTTCTTTGTCTCCGCAGAATGGACAGTTGACTTTGATCTCATGTCCACGTCCTTTGTGCTTAACTCCATCTACAGCGCGACGGATATACTTCTCTAGTATGAATGTCTTTGTCTGTTCGTCTACTGTGCTCATTTTTCTGCTGGAATGTGTCTCTTGATAGCGTTCTCTACGTATGTGCAGATCTTCTTAGCTTCTTCGATGGTTTTGCACGGAATAACTCCGACTCCAGCCGAAGCGGTGTAGATCTGAAGGTCTCCTAAGACTTCTTTGCAGTCGATCAAAGCAGTGCAAGAGCGCAATGTTATGTAGTTCGACTTCGGATGATAGATCATGAAGTAGTTGACGCCGTCAAGATCCATCTGTTTGCTTATCTCTGCGTGATACTCGTTAGCCGTGATGAAGCGACCGTTGAATTCTAGATTCAACTGCATAAGAGACTCGTAGTAAAGCTTACAGTCTCGAACATGCTCGGTCAAGATGTCTCGTTCTTCCTGTGTCAGAGCTAGCTTTCCGCCTTTTGACCATCGCTTGATGAAGTCATATACGCTATTGGATTTCCAGAACAGAGTGTTGAAGTGGAATGAGCGAACATCTTTCAGCTTCCATAGCTCAAAGTCGTCTGCGATGTTTGCTAGATCTTCATATCGGTCTAGATCAGCCATCCAGCGTTTGTAGAACATGTAGACCATCATAGCGCCAGAGTATTCTTGATTGACGTGAAAGTCCGGATTTCCAGTAGTCTTCCACCAGTTTGCGTTCTCGTGATGATCGAATATGACGAATGGAATGTTGCTTCGCAGATATGTCTCTCGGTTCACTGTCGGTGCGAAGTTCGTGAATATCACGACGTCATATTTACCTTTCGCCTCCAAGAACTTGCTGGTGAGCTCTTCCTGCTTTCGATAAGAGACGAAGTGAGTATCACAGCGGTTGTAGTATGCTTTGAGTATGACCGAGGCGATAGCGCCGTTCATGCTCCAAGAAGTGAAGTTTAGTACTTTTAAGTTTCTGTCTTTCAAGTTCATATATGGAACTCCTTGCATATACAATATACGAATTTTTAGCGGATTCGTAAACAAAAAGCTGAGGAAATGTTGCTTTCCTCAGCTCTGTTCACTTCGTGGACCGTCAAAATAGAAGGAGTAAAATAGACAGTTTAGACGGCCCAACCAGTTTCTGTGTGTTACTTCAGAGTGTCGAAGAACTCATCGCTAACTTCAGCAGATGTCTCGGGGACATCTGCTTCATCGAGTTCGCTACGGACTGATTCGTTAGTGGCAGCTCGATTTCCCTTTGCGATGCCAGGAATGATCGGTTCCTTGTTCTCGTCGAACAGCTTCTCGCCTTCACGGAACTTCTCGTAGGTCTTCAGCACATCTTCCCAAGTCTCGTTTGAAGTGTCCTTCTCGCAAGGCTTCAGAGGATAGAGCTGATCATCGATCGCTTGAATCTCCGCGTCTGTCAGAGGCACGTTGTTCTTGTCGCTGATTGGCTTCTGGTCACCGAAGTAAGAATCTTCTGGGTTCGGACCGAAGTTAGTCTGACGAGCCTTGTAGATCAGGTTAGCACCCTTGTAGTAGTCGAACACGTTCATGCCCTTGATGAATCCCTTGTCGGGATCTTCACGGTCAGTCATCTTCTCCAGAATCTTCTGCATGATCTGAATTCCGTACTTGAAGCGATATACCTTGCCTTCAGTGTTCGGATCAGCTGGATTCTTGATTACGAGCACGTTAGACACGAAAGAGCGCTTAGCCTTCTTCTTAGCGATCTTCTTTGCTTCTTCTTTCGGGAAAGCGTCATAGACGGCAGAGTTCCAGTCGCAGATTGGGCACTTGTGACCAGCCTTGCGGAGGCAGTCGACCACGTGCCATTTGCCGTCAGTGCCTTGGAAAGAGTGGCTGCGGTTCTCGATGAACGGAGCAGCTTCAGACTTGGGCTGAGGGAGCAGACGAAGAACGATCTCACAAGAGCCGTTCACCATGACTGGGACAAACTCGTTCTCGATGGTGAATGAGGTTCCAGACTTCTTTGCTGCTACGTCCTGGATCTGCTTGAAGTAGTCATCAAAATTTCTTTCAATCATATTATTACCTTTATTGTTCCTTTGGATTTTTCCCTTATTGTTCCTTTTCGCCTCATCCGGAACTTCCGGAGGACTTAGTTTATATATACGAAAAATTCGTCTCTCAAAATTTCGTCACGCTCTGTCGTGAAAGTAGATGTACTGCAAGTCTATAGCTTCGGAGTCTAGATACTGTACCATCTTCACGAACTTGTTGTACTCTTCGTCTTTCGACTTCGACAAATCGATTCCGAAGCCTTGGTTCTTCTTCCAGAGGTGCAGGTAGACATGGATTCCGATTGTTCCATCACAGACCAGATCGTATAGTATGTTTCGTTGATTCTCGTCCAGATCGAGTAGACTGACATGTTTCTCTGCCTCCGCTCTCAGCGCTTCTGTCTGAGCCTTCATGCTCTCGGGCTTGTAGAATTCGATACCTTTGAGCTTTCCGACCTCATCATAGTCGACGGCGTTGTAGACTGGCTTCTTTTTCTTTCCTTTAGGTGTGTATAGTGAGCCGTCCTTCTTTCTTTTCAAGAACTTGCCGTGATTCTTTCTAATATACTCTCCGAACAGATACACTTTGACGGTATCTAGGTTTGTCTGTCCGCACGATACTGCATTCGCTAGCTTGACACAACGGTTCGAGTTTATCTCGTGCGCTTTCTCAGATGCTCCGAAAGCTATCTCGTCTTGCATACGATCTATGGCTATAGGCCATGCGTTAGGATTGAACACGTTGTTGAAAGAGATCGACTTAGAGCTCTTTCGTATCTCCTTGTTTAGGAGCCATAGCATAGCGTATGCGTCGTTCTTTTCCATAGCCGTCTACTTTATCAGGAATTTGCTGAACTTCTCAACAGCCTGTCCATTCTTCTTTCTAAGCTCAAGATATAGCGCATCATACAAGTTGGTCTGAAGGAGAGTCAGCAGCTGTTCTGGTTCAAAGAAGTCTTCAATCAGATAGGTGCACATGTCGATGATGCTCATCTCGTGGTTCAAGTAGATCTTCTCCAGAGCGCTATTGAACAGGATGAATGCGTTGAGCTCCTTCTTCATGATCATCGGAATCAAGCACTTAGGAAGCTTTGTGTCTGGATCGATGTCATACATGTCGTATCCTTCTCTCTTTAGCAGTGTGAAGAACTCGCTCTTTGCGCTGTCTTTCTCTAGCTCTTCTATTCGATAGTCGCTGTCTACTAGCATCTCTCAAACCTCTCTTACAATATGTCGTTTATCTTATCTAAGTCCACTTTAGCGTTAGCCACATAAGCGTTGTCTGCTACGTCTGTATTCTCGATCATTGATCTCGGAGCTCCAGACGTTGGAGCTATAGAAGGAGTCGGAGGAGTGATCGTAGCCGTGTCTGTCAAGCTCGGTCCTGTCGTTTGAGGAGCAGATCCGTCTGCAATGTCGTATATCTGCTGCTTGTCGATAGACACACCGATCATCACCTCAGTTCCCTTGTTGTTCTTGATTCTCGTCTTCGCTACCTTGATCTTGTACATTCCGTTCTCTAGCATAGTCTGATCCTGAGTCACTGCAAGGAGAGCGTCTATCTTCATCGTGGATCCATAGGAGTCAGCAACATCGTTCAGGTCGACGGATGCGCTGCCATAGCCTCCACGGTTCGTCTGTAGAGCAGTCACGATAGGAATTCCCATCTTCATGCAGATCGATCCTCTCGTCTCAGCAGCTACCTTCTGCAATATCGTGTTAGAGTTCAAGTTTGGATTAGGTCTTCCGTTAGGAATCATGCATCCGATGTAGTCGATAAATATGATCTCTGGCTCGAACTGCTTCTTCTCCTTCAAGTCCTTCAGCAGAGTGCGAATTCTCATAGCGTTGACTGTGCACTCTTCCATCTCAACGATCTTCAAGTGCTGAGACGACTTCTTCTTCATCATCTCCTTGAGAGCTACGAAGGAATTTCGATTCAGCATTCTGAGCTGCTCTTGAGATATGTCGCACAGGTTCTGCATCATTCTCGTAGCGATCTTGGTCTTAGAGTCTTCGAAAGTCAGATAGAGAATGTCGTGTCCTTGAGTCAGCATGTTAGACGCTAGAGCAGACATGATCAGTGTCTTACCGACGTTCGTAGGAGCCATGATGCCTATCATGACTTTGTCTGGAACGCCGCCGTTGAGAAGAGTGTCGATCTCTTTGATTCCGGAAGGAATGATGCTCACTGCTTGGATCATCTCTTCGTAGACTTCGTCCAAGTCTTCGACAAGATCGAACCCAATGTCTGTGTCGAACGTGAACGCTTCAGCGTCAGCGACCATCTGGGCGAACGATCCTTCTTCTTGCTGATCTGGCTCAGTGTTAGAGAACAGCGACTCCTGAATCTTGACGGTAGCCTCATAAAGGAGCTTCTTTCTGATGAACTCTTGAATGTCCTGAAGCATGAACTCTGTGTTAGCTTCGTCGTCTGGAATAGCGATAGCTGCATCGAACTCTTCGAGCATGCCTTGATCAGTTCTCAGCATCATTCTCGACTCGATCACGGTCGGAAACTGACCGAACTTCTCCATGTAGTCGAGAATCTTCGACACGATAGAGCTTATGTTCTGATTTTCTCTGAACCAGTCAGCCGATAGATACGGAATGACACGATTTCGCACATTAGCGTTAGAGTAGATAGCCTTGAGTATCAAGTGAGGAAATTGGACGTTCACCATAGTAAGTTCAAAAATAATAAAACTTATAAACTTAGCATTTTCACTATAATAGAATTTATAGAAATAAGATAAGAAAACTATCTGATTTAACAAATGGATACAAATAGCGATAAAATGTAAAATTTGAAAATGAAACTTATATAAATAATAATGAAAATAGTTGAAATGTACGAGATTTCAATGAGATTTTGCTAGAAATAGCACATTAAAACCTATTGATACTCGTACTATCAATAGGTTTTGTTTATGATAGTGAAGAAAACTTATAATATCAGGCTATATCCTAGAAAAGGACAAGCTAATTTCATCAATAAGACTATTGGTGGTTGTAAGTTTGCATATAATCTCTGTCTAAAATCAAAGCAATATCTGTATAAGAACTATGGTGCTTCTTATGAACCTAAAATGGCACTTCTCGTGAATGAATATCCAGAACAACTCAGAAATATAGATTCACAAGGTCTTTGCAACGCTTATATGGATCTAAGAAGAGCATATTCGAATTGGTTTAATTCCTTATCTAGAAAGAATAAAGGAAATTGGAAAGCTCCAAAATTGAAGGATTTGAATTCTAAATCCGGTTCATATCGTAATGCCAATATAAAGAAAGATATAGGCAAACTGGTTCAAGATGATAAGATTTTCTTGCCTTGTGCCAAATGGACTAGCTTCAAAGGTACGATTGAAAAAGACAAAATTAAGAAAATATACAATGTTACTGTCAAAAGAACCAATAGTGGAAAATACTTTGCTTCATTATGTTGTGATGTAGAAGTAGATGAATATGAACATACTGGTGAAGCTATTGGATTAGATTTAGGAATTAAAGACCTAATTATAGACAGTAATGGAATAAAATATGATAACAAGAAATTCTTGAAAGAATCTGAAAGAAAGATAAAGCACTTACAGAGAGAACTTTCAAGAAAGAAGAAAGGTAGCCATAATAGAGAAAAAGCAAGAATAAAATTGGCTATCGCTTATGAAAAATTGAGCAATAGGAGAAATAATTACCTTCATCAACTAACTACAAAACTAGTCAGAGAGAATGATGTGATCTGCATAGAGGATTTGAATGTCAAAGGTATGATGAAAAATCATAAGTTGGCTAAATCTATTGCGGATTGTTCTTTTTCAAAGATTAGAAGAATGCTAGAATATAAATCTCAGTGGCATAATAGACAATTGGTAGTCATTGATAGATGGTCACCTAGCAGTAAGACATGCCATTGCTGTGGTCATGTAATGAAAGAATGGAACTTAGGTATTAGAGAATGGGATTGTCCTATTTGTGGTAATCATCATGACCGTGACATCAATGCTGCAAAGAATATACTTGATGAAGGTATGAAAATTTTAGACACCGTAGGAACTACGGGTAGTGCTTGTGGAGTAGATAGTTCGGTTGTAGAAATACAATCTAGGTCTACTGTGAAGCAAGAATGTCCTCTGCTATAGCAGAGGACATACTTCATAAATATCTATCCAGCCTCCTGTTGGGATTGGAATTTTAGTCTTCTTTGTTCTCTGCGATCTCTTCAGCGCTGTACTGCTTGAAGATTCCAGCGCCGTCCATCTCGAGATCTTCATCTTCGTTGCCGTATTCAGCTTCGAACTGAGCCTCTTCGTCTTCAGCAGATACGACAGGAACTGAAGTGTCGTCGAACGTAGTAGCGTTGTCGATCAGATCCATCACGTCCACGCTAGAAGAGATGAGCTTAGCGTTGACGAAGCTGAACTTGTCTTCGCAGTAGTCTACGAACTTCTGGTCACGATAGAGCGGAACCCAGAATGCAGCGCAGTACAGTTCAGATTCCTTCCACATCTTCTTGACTTCGCCAGTCTCTTTGTCGACATCATAGTCGGTTCGAGCGTAGTAGCCAGGCTTTGGCTTGAACACGCATCCAGACTCCATAGCTTCGTCAAGCAGACCGAAGAACGGATCCAGACCGCCGTCATGTCGGATCAAGTACTTGGTCTTCATGAATTCCTTAGCGCCACGACCTTTCTTGACGCCGACAGTCACGACCTTGCCGAGAATGTTGTCCTGAGCGTCCTTGTACTTGGCAGCCGAAGAGGCCAAGCCGATAGAGTCAGAGTTGAAGAACAGACGCTTACCGCCAGGAATGTTGAACTTCTCTCCATACTGCTGTAGAGAAGCGTAGACGTGGTTGATGACGAAAGTTGTGTTTCCGCAAGCGTTGATGATGTTGGCTAGCTCATTCTTGAACTTAGCGCCAGACATGTTCACAGCAGAAGAAGCCTCTTCAGCTTTGTCGAGCACCTGAACTTCGACGATAGGACCCCAAGAGTCAAGCAGAACGAAAGTGTTCATCGCTTCTTCTCTCGTCTTTCCGTGATTGATCTTAGCGAAGATCTGCTTAAGCTCGTTGATCTTTGAAGTCTGGTAGATCACGATCTTGTCCAGATCGATTCCGAGCTGCTTCAGGAGCGACAGGTTGATGGAGTGCTCAGTGTCGATGACGACGCAAGCGAGTCCAGCGCGATAGGCGCACTGAAGAAGGTTGTAACCGATGAGAGACTTACCGAGCTGAGAGTCAGCAGCCATCGAGGTGATAGCGCCCTTCTTGATTCCTCCACGGATCTTTCCTCCGAACACGAGGTTCAGGGAGATCACGTTCGTGTTGAGCCACTCGTTCTTCATGGTCTCTGGTGTGATCACTAGCTTGTTCAGGTCTTTGTCCTTCTTGATAGCTTCAATGATCTTGTCAGCTCCGTCAAACTGCTTCGTAGATGTGACAGCTGCTGTGGAACCGATGTCTTTTGCTTTCTTCTCTTTCTTATCTTTCTTTGACATATTTTACCTTTTATAATCTAATGTTTGATTATACCATAGATAAAATATAATAAATAATGAGGATATATTAAAAATCGCACGTTAAATCTGTCGCTTTGATAAAGCTGAAAACTTCTCTTCTGTGAAAAGATGGAAGATAGTGAACTACTACAACGCTTAAATGCGGTTAGCTTCTTGTTTTGCCATCAACGTCGAGTCTTGCCTAATTGCAAGCTGATTGCAATTCGGTATAGGACTTAGCTCCGGCGAGGCTTGTTCCAAGCACTCAGCTCTTTTTGATGAGCCAATCATCAAGACTACACGGGCAGAATGAATATCCCTATCCATCTCGTATCCGCAGCTACACTTATAGATACGATCAGCTAGAGTAGGATGGTTGATACATCCGCAGACTGGGCACAGCTTGGTAGTAGGTTCCCACTTGGAAATCTTGAAGCTACGGCCACTTGTTTCCAGTGCAACTAGCCGCTGTTTCAATGTGCCAAGACACGAGGACTGTACTTGTTTTCCAAACAGCCCCTTTTGCCAGTTCTTAATATGCTCGTCTTGAAAATAGATAACATCGTAGTCAGTTACCAACTTGTGGTAGATTTTATTGGCTATGTCCTTGCGGACATTAGCAATATGCTCGTACTCACGCTTCAGCTGACGAAGACACCGGTAATATAGCTTCGACCTCTTCTCGTTCTTTTTCTTCCCTCTACGGTTCAGTTTCCGTGACAGGAATTTTAGACGGTCGGTTTCTCGCACATTACACTTGTACTTGTCACCGTACGATGTCGTTATGGAATCCTTTATGCCGAAGTCGAGACCAACATCTCGGTTGGTAGGAATCCTCTTCTCCTTCGGTAGCATTATGCTAATCTTTACGTAGTAGCCGGATGCCTTGCGGATTAGCTTGGCGTCTGCCAATTCAAACTTCTCGAACTGATGTAGTTGATCTAGTCCATGAACTCTTAATTTACGGAAACCTGGAATAGTTATTCGGCATCCATCCAAAATCTGGGTAAATCCGGTGATTATCGGTAAGCAGTTAACTTCTGACTTGAATCTCAATGCGCCGACCTTGATGCCTTTCTTCTTGGCCTTGGCTAGGTTGACAATGTCCGTCTTCTTCTGGTCTACCGTTGCTCTATGAAGAACAGATGGCAAAGTAATGGATGAAGTGACCTTATTCTTGTCCTTGTCATAGTGGACTACGACCTTATGCTCGGTGTACTTGTAGTCGAAGATTCTATTGTCAGGATTATTCTTTGACAACGACAGCATATCGTTGATTACCCACTTAGCTTCTTTGAAACATTGTGCTAGTTTCCGGAAGGTCTCTTTCGAGTTATTCATTATGGAAACTTTATGTTCGAAGACACGGCAGATCTGTGTCTGCCGTCTGGCCTTCGTTGCGGACCTG
>JAEEGF010322528.1_pt1 | contig 10098 bp, 11 predicted proteins | sample 9134171 | NCBI WGS metagenome assembly JAEEGF01 (sample SAMN16246542, study PRJNA631951) | gut metagenome | biome: gut microbiome; feature: rumen; material: AP-attached | host: Bos | place: Iran: Karaj | collected 2018-10 | reverse complement strand
CGTATCGTAGCAAAAAGAAGGAGGGTGCGGACCCGAAATACCGTGTCTGCACCACTCCTTCAAAAAACATCCTTATGACGGTCGGGCAAATGCTGCCCTTCCTTTTGTTAATGCAAGTTTCAGGATTTGGACCCCGAATTCGGCGCAGCCGAATTCTCGGCCTGAGTCGAAGTCCTATCGGTCAACTTAGAGTTAACTGCTGCCAACTGTTTTCGTAATAACAAAGAGGACTGCCTTTTTCAACAGTCCTCACTGATTCTTTTCAAAGATTCTCTGTCAGGAAAGCATGCATATCCCCGCGAGCGCGGCGGCGACGAGCGGGAACACGGCGATGCGGATGAGCTGTCCTTTGCGATTGAAGCCGAAGCTGTGATAGCCCTCGCAGCCCTCGGTCTCAGGATAGAAGTGCTGGAAGAATTGCGTTTTCGTCAACAGCAGCCAGTCGAGGAAGATTATGTCGAACGCTTTCCAGAGGTACAGCATCGTGATAAACCGAAGGAAGAACTGCCAGAAGGTGAAACCCCTTCTCGCGCCGTCGAGCCCGCCGTAAAAAAACGCGCCGAATATCGCGAAGAGGCAGATAAGCGCGAGCTTCCAACCCAGTATCCGCGCGCCGGGGAAACGTTCCTTATGCTCCAGCGCCGCCGCCCGGATGTCCTTCGGGGCGGTGATGAAAAGCCGCTTATCCTGTATCAGCCCCACGGCGATGAGCAGTATGAGGAATATCGAAACGATCACGATAAGAGAAAGAAGCAGCGTCAAAAGCATTTTGTGATCATCCTTTCTTTTTCATTACGGCGACGGCGCAGGGGATGCGGCCTTCCGCCATTGTTATTTCAACGTCGTAATAGCCGGCTTCGACAAAAAACCTGCGGTAGCTTTCGGGCGTGAACTGGCGTTTGAAATCCGCGCCGGCCTTGCCGACAGCGGAGGCGAAGCTGCTCGTTTCGTCCGTGCCGTCGGATTCGTTGCAGATCGGGAACGTGCCGCCCGGTTTTAATATGCGGCAGACCTCCGCAAAGCATTTTTCAAGCCCCGGCCAGAAACAGACCGACTCGAACGCGGTCGCAAGATCGAATGCGCCCCTGCGCGCGGGCTGCACCGCGGCGCAAATCTTGACAGGGCATCGGTTGTGTGCTAAACTATCCGTATGAGAATATATAAAATCAAACGATTTTTTCCGTTTCGGGAGGTGTCTCACAATGAAAACGAAGCGCATTATCTGTATCCTTTTGACCGTTCTTCTGCTTGTGCTGACGGCGCCTTCGGGGCTTGCGAAGGGGATCGCCGATTCGGCGCGGGAAAAGGCCATGCTCGGCCTGCTCGACAAGGTCTGGTATGAGCTTGAGGCAGTGGAGCGCGAGTGCATTGATTCGGGCGCCGCCGCGGGCGAGGTAACGGCAGCCGTTTACAGGGCCGTCGTTTCAAACAGGCTTGCCGACGAGGGAAGCGTGAGCACGATCGGCAATTACAGCTTCACGTTCAGAGTCAGCGGGATGCTCTGCAATTACAACTATAAAAACCGCAATACGCCGCACGTATCCGCCGTCGATCACGAGCTGCTCGCCGATATCACGGAGGCCTTCGCGGCGAGGAACGGCGCGGAGGAGCTGAACGTTCTGCTCATAGGGCCGTTTTACGGGCAGGACGCAAACTTCACCAATCAGTATCCCAATGAAGCCGCTTCCATAGCCGAGGCGACGGGCGGCAGGTGCACTATCCTCTCCACCTCCAACGCGACTGGGCCCAACATAGCGGCGGCAATGCCCGACGCGGGCGTTGTGCTCATGGATTCGCACGGCGCGGACGGGTATCTTGCGCTGACGACGGACGCGGGCATCACCTCCGAGGATTATCAGAACGGCTGGGCCTCCAGCTCCGGCAGCAATTCCGCTTATATTGACGGAAGATACATCGAGCATCACGTTGCCCGCAGTCTGCCCAACAGCATAGTTTGGATGGCCTTCTGTGAGGGCATGATAAGGAGCAATCACGGCGAGACGGGCGCGGCGCTGCTGCGCGCGGGCGCGGGCTGCGTTTACGGCTATTCCCAGACCGTGACCTTCGGCGGCGAATACCGCTACGAAACGCATTTCTGGAACAACATGAAGTATAACGACACGACCGTCGCGGAGGCTTTCAACGCAATGACGGCGGAGCTCGGCAACTGGGACCCCCTCATGAGCTCCTCGAGCGGCGCGGCTTACCCCATTGTGATGAGTCCCGTCGATCCCTATCCCTCCAATCCCGACAGTCACCAGACCGTTCACTGCGACTGGAAGCTCTTCGGCGCGGAGGTCGATCCCGTTGAGCTTCAGAGCTACAGCCTTGCCCCCTCCGATATCGATATCTATGTGGGCACCTCCTCCGCCGTGCGCTTTGAGCGCGTGCCCGAAAACGCCAACAACTACGATCTCGTATGGCACAGCGAAAACGAGAGCACGGCGACGGTCATAGGCAATGACAACGTGGTCCGCATAACGGGCGAGGCGATAGGCTCGACAAGGGTATACTGCGACGTGCTCGTAAACGGCGCGAATGCCGGCCGCGCATACTGCTCCGTCAACATAATACCTCTGCCGCCCATAAGCGATGCGCTTAACGTCGAGGGCGGGAGCCTTGCATTCACCTCCTCGGGCACGCCCTGGCAGACGGTGCTTGTCGAGGGCAGGCTCGCGGCAAAGTCCGGCAACAAGGGGGTCAACAATTCGACCTCTACGCTCAAGCTCGTCCTAGATATGGAGGCGGGCGAGACCCTTACCTTCGATTGGAAGGTATCGAGCGAAAACTACGATAAGCTCGGCTTCTATGTGAACAATCAGCTCCAGGGCAGCCAGATCTCCGGCGCTCCGGATTGGGAGACCAAGGTTTTCACCGCCCCGAGCAGCGGCACCTACACCTTTGAGTGGCGCTACAAGAAGGACGCCAGCGTCCACGCCCTTGACGACTGCGGATACGTTGACAACGTGAGCTACAGCGGGGACGCTCTGCCCGGGCTCCCCGGCGACGCGGACGGCAGCGGCGCTGTGGATTCGGTGGACGCGCTGCTCATATTACGTTACGCGCTTGGGATCGAGGATTCCCTGCCCGCGTTCGATAACGCCGACGTGACGGGCGACGGACTCGTCGACGCCGCCGACGCGCTCATGGTGTTACGCTATTCGCTCGGCATGGGCGATCTGTGATCCCGGCTTGAAAGCCCTTCGGCGGGCGGAGGAACCTCCGCCCGCCGAATTTGGAACCGAATGAAAAAGCACGGTATGAAGGAATGCCCGATAGTGATAAGGAAGTTTTTCTAAAACTATAAAAATCGGGCACAGCAAGGCAAAAAGAACCTGAGATTAGCGAAATGCTTTCCGACCGGTTGCTTATACCATGTTTTACTAACTATCTCAAGCTCGCCAAATGAGAATTGCCGCCCTCATATGAGAGCGGCAGGAGGAATGCTTTACGGCTTATATTGCTCCATGATCTCAAGGATATCCGTTTGATAAACGCTGCCGTTCAAAACGCTCCCATCCGGTCCGAAGGAGATGGTTTTGACGTCTTCCGGGTCTTCCTCGTAGGGGTTTATGACCGGCGCGCTTTCGTCAAAATACTCGCTAAGATATTTAAGGGCGTTCCCGGCGGGGAATATCACGTTGCCCTGATTGAGGGAGATATTCAGGGGGTCGAACCGGCGAATGATCTCCCCAGTCCGCTCATTGTACGGATTCCGGTCCTCCCGGCTTACCAGCCACGCGGGCTGCAGACGGATGGGGATACCGGCTTCCAATGACTTTTTCGCAAAACAGAAGACCGGTTCGAGTGGGATGTGCTCCTGATGAAAGGTGTCCACCGACAAAAGCAGATCGTTTACGCCGCTGTATTTGAGTGCTCCGACGACCGATCCGATCCTTTCGGGATCCTTTGAAAAATACCCGTTCGTGATAACCTGCCTTTTTTCGATCCCAAGCCCGGCCGCGGTTTTGTGGATCGCACAGATCGTATCGGGATAAAGGAGCGGCTCGCCGCCGAACGTCATCACGGTTTTTATGCTGTAACGGGAGCAGATCTTTTTTATCGCTTCCACAGCGACAGCTGCGTTGATATGCCCGCTAAAGCCTTCGTGGTCGCCCTCCGAACAATGCCTGCACTTCCCGGTGCACGCCAAAGTTACCGTAAACTCTATCTTTTTCAGATTTCTGAAGCGATAGTTCACTTCCTGCAAGCCTCCCTTCAACTACCGATCTCCATGGGTCAAGTTTATCACTCCCGCGCCGCGCTTTCAATCGAAAGAGAATTGCAGCCCTCGTGTGAGAGCGGCAAACCTTTTGCATATTCAAATCAGCAAATCTTCAGTTTTTCAGAACGCCCACTTGCCGCGGCGGAATATGGGAACGACCTTGCCTTCGCGGGTGACGGCGTCGATATCCAGCCCCTCGTAGCCGATCATGAAGTCGTTGTGCTCCATGGAATCGTTAATGCCCATTTCGCGGCATTCCTCGAGCGTCTTGTTCTCGTAGCCGCGGATGGTGTTCGTGAAGCCCATGCCGAGTGCCAGATGGCAGGAGGCGTTCTCGTCGAACAGGGTATCGTAGAAGGTGACGCCCGATTCGGAGATGGGGGAGTTGACGGGCACGAGCGCGCATTCGCCGAGGTAGGCGGAGCCCTCGTCCATTGAGATCATCTGCTCGAGCAGCGCCTGGTTCTTTTCGGCATGCACCTCGACGGCCTTGCCGCCCTCAAAGCGCACCCAGAAATTCTCAATGAGCTCGCCGTTGTAGGAAAGGGGCTTGGTGGCGTAAACTATGCCCTCGGCTTTGCCCTTCATCGGGGAGGTGAAGCACTCCTCGCTGGGGATGTTCGCGTTGAAGACGATGCCCTGAAGGCTGGTCTCGGATGCGCCCATAAAGGTGCCCTCGGGGATCATGCCCACGGTCAGATCGGTGCCGTTGTCGCCCTTATAGCGGAGCTCCTTTATGCCGAGGCCGTTCAGGTACTCGCAGCGATCGTGCAGATCCTTGTTGTGCTCTTCCCATGCGGCGATGGGATCGGGACCGTCCGCACGGGAGGTGAAGAGGATCGCTTCCCAAAGCTTTTCGATGGCGCGGCCCTTGGGCAGGCCGGGGAAGACCTTCTTTGCCCACGCGGCGCCGGGAACGGCGGCGATGCACCACTGCTGCTTGTTCTCCATCTGGTCGTAATAGGGCTTGACTATCGGCCAGCTCTTCTGATCGGCCTTTGCGATCTTGTCCTGATTTATGCCCTTGAGACCGTCCGGATCGGAAGAAATGATGCTGATGGTGCAGGGCAGAATGTCGACATAGTGCTGAAGCCTCGCCTTTTCCCATTCCTCGACCTTCGCGAGGTTGGTGACGGACATGTGACGCACGTCCAGCTTGTAAAGGGGCTGATGAAAGAACTCTACCCAGACCTTTCTTGCTCCGGCCTTGTAGCACTCGTCAACGAGCAGTTCAATGAACCTCGGCTGATCGAGCTGGCAGTAGATGATGACGTCCTGCCCCTTGCGGATGTTGACGCCCATTCGGGCGATGAGTTTCGCGTAGTTGCGAAGTACGGTTTGTTTCATATCCATATCTCCTTTTTTGTTCCGTGTTTCCGCGTACTGCGGTTTTTTCGGAACAAGTTTACCACATCCGCGCCGTTTTTTCAATCCCGGCAAAAGAAAAATGCCGCCCAAATGATGGCGGCAAAGGGGGGCGATCGCTTGACCTGATGAGATAGTCCTGCTGCGCCTAAACCATTCTGACCCGGGTTATATTTGCCATATCACATCGGCGTCCCCACTTCGATCAGATTCCCGTCCGGATCGTAGAAGCGTATGACCCTCTGTCCCCAGCTGTGCGTCATGAGCCGGTTTACGTATTTCACTTCCGGATAATACCTTTCAAGCTTTTCAATAAATCCCTCGATATCGGCTTCTTCAAAGTAGAGCTCGCAGGAATTGTTTTCCGGAACGATATCCCTGCCGAGGAACTCTTTCCAGTATTTCTCATCCTGCAGTACCAAGCCCTCCGTCAGGATCATATTTCCGCCGTTGTCGAGTATCATTTCAAGCCCGAACAGCTCATGATAGAACTGCCGTGATCTTTCGATATCTTTAACGACTATAAGGAAGCTTTTAAGTTTCATTGTTTTTCCTCGCTTTTACCGAATAATGCCGTCAGCCCATAGAGGACGAAGTAAGCGATAAGCGGGACAAGAATGGTCCCCGCGGAGATCATGAGCACGTAAACGGTCTGCCCCAACACCGCGCCGGCGCCGCTTATTATGTTAAGCCTTATGTTCTCCAAAAACGGGGCGTTGCTGCGAACGAAATTGTTGAAGTTCGTATCGATCAGCTGTGCAAGCGGACCCACGATCAGGCAGTATAAGCCATAAGTCAGTATTACCAGAGGAACGTCCTTCTTTATATTGAACCTTGCAAGCCCCTGGAATATGAACAGGAAGAAAGTAAACGTGCCTATCCCGTGGAACAGTACGGTATGCAGCTCGAAGAAGCTTCCTCCGCGTCCCGTGATATAATCCCACATGCTCCTTATCGCATCGTCCGAATAAACAACGTTCGGATAGACCGCCATGAACAGGAACAGACAAGTCGATACTACTCCCGCGAGCAGTATAAACTTGTCCCGGCGTTTCCCCTTATAAAAGCACGCAATGGGATGAATAAACAGAAACAGGCTGCAGAAATGCAGGGGTATCCAGTACGTGCTGTAACCGGTGACGATACCCGTTATCTGCTTTGCGGCTTCCAATAACAGCAGCAAAACCGTGCAGATCTTGAGCGGCAAAAGCCTTGTTTCAAGGTCCTTGTTTTTTAACACGCGACTCAGTATAAAAGCGATCACGGCATAAACGATGAGCTGCGGTATCAGCGTGTATGCGTGCAGCGGCGTCCAAAACATAAGCTTTGGTCCTCCTTTTTGTATCAAACGGTATTACAGATCCCGATTCGTCGATCCCGCTCCTGTTTCCGGAGCGGTCTCTGCGCTTCAGCTTTCGCCGTCCATCAGGACCCCGGCGCCTGCTCACATGCGGTCGTCCATGTCTTTCCAACCGGAAAGCCCTTACGCGGCCTCTTCGACCGTCTGCGGTCAGAAGAATTCATAGCGCGATACTTCCTCATCCGAAAAGTATTCATGCGCCGCGGGCGCGTCGTCCGTAGTGTAGTTGCGCAGTATCGGTCTTTCGGTTTCAAATCTTATCGTGTCGTATCTTCCGTGTATACCTGTTTCTCCGGCACAAGTATACCACATCCGCGCCGCTATTTCAATCTCGCCGAAACGAAAACCGCCCTCGCATGAGAGCGGCAAAGGGTCTGTCATCTGAGCGCAGTCAGCCTGCGCTTCAGCAGCGGGATGCCCTTTTCCACCCACCACAGATTATCAACGCCGCCGGAGCTCATCCCTCCATGGGCAAACTCCTCGACCACGGCAAAATCGCCGTATTCGTCGGTAAGAGGCTTGCCGGAGACCGAAAGGTATTCCGCTTTTATCCATTCCTCCAGCTCGTCGGGCGTGATGATATCCATGTTTTCCGCCAGCTTTTTCAGGTGATCCCAGAAATAAGGATCCCCCCGAAAGCCCCATTGTTCCGGTCTTTCTTTGAATATTACCGACAGTTTCATATCCGCGTCCTCCTTAAATGCACGATCAGTCCTGCAAATCCGGTTCTCTCAAGACAAGTTTACCACACCCACGCTGCGTTTTCAATCACGCCGAAACGGAAGCGCCGCCTTCTCGCTCTGAGACGAAAAACCCGGGGCGGCGAAACGATTCACAGGATCGTTTCGCCCTTCAAGTCCCATAGCATTATACCACTGAAAACCTATTATGACCCGCACCACGCGGCGCTGACAGAGGCCGTGCAGTCGGCGCCCGATAAAACGGGCCGCTTCCTTATCATCGACGGGCATTCGTTCACGCCATATCCACTTCCGTTTGAGGAGGATCAACGTCCCGATCGCCCAGATTTCTGCATAGGCACGGATCCGTATCATACGCCGGATGAGCTTGCCCGGTCCTCATTCCGATTTTTGAGGGAGCGCGGATACTCCGTTGCCTTCAACGCCCCCGTTTTCGCGGTTCATAACAGAAGAAGCACCCTTTTGAGGTGCTTCGCCGTTTACATCTGGAGTTTCAGAAATGCCTTTGCTATCTTTTTCAGCATTTGCCAGTCCTCTTCGCTTCTCACGTAATCGTCCTGTTCCAGTAGTGCCTTCGTTGTCACCGACACGTCTTTGGGCGTCTGCGAGAGATTCTCCCGAGGTTTTGTCCCGGACGAATACTGGGTCTTGTCCGATACCGACATCGTTATCCCTCCGTTCTGCATTGTCTATTATTTCGCCGTGTTCTTCAAGGGTCTGCTCAAAGGCGTTGAACGCTTTGTATTCAAAGCGCCGGCCGTCCGTGCCGTTAAGATGCTTGATATCCGGAAAGCGTCCGGTTGAAAGCAAGACCGCGCAAAAGGTATCGATGAATAACTGTATTAATTGTTATTTTTCCGCTTTGTGCACTACGATCTGCGGGAACGGGATCTCCACTCCCTTCTCGTCGAAGAGTATCTTCAGATCCCTGGCGAGCATGCGCTGACCGTTGAAGATGTTCTCCTCGGTGACGTCTGCGGCGAACTTCAGATCAATGCCGCTTTCACCGAGATTATCCACGCCCAGATAGCGCGGCGTTGTGAGATACAGATCGGGATGCTCGTTTTTAAGGGCAGGCAGGGATTCCCTGAGCATGGCCTCAAGCTTTTTGAGATCGGTGCTGTATGAGACGCTGACTACGACGAGCGCTACGGAATTGTTGCGGGAGCGGTTCTGGAAATTACGGATATCGGAGTTGTTGACGACCTTCAGGTTGCCGCCAGCGTCCTCTATGACCGTGGTGCGCACGCCGATACTGCGCACGACGCCGCGGAAATCATCAAGGATTATGATATCGCCTACACTGTACTGGTTCTCGAAGATAATGAACGCGCCGGTGATGATATCCTCAATGAGGCTCTGCGCGCCGAATCCCAGTATAAGACCGACTATTCCGACGCCGGCCAATACCGCCGTGGTGTTGATGCCGAGAATGCTGAGCCCCCAGACGATGGCTGCTATGACGGCAACGTATTTGAGCAGGCCGGAGATGAGGCTTGTCACGCTCTGGACCATACCGCCCCTCTTACCTATGAGGGTCAGGATCAGCTTGAGCACCTGATAGATGAGCCAGACGACCGCCAGCGCAAGCACCAGTGTGATAAGCTGAGCGATGGTGGCGTGCGTATCCCCCTTCAGGAACAGATGTGCCGATTCGGTCTCTCTGACTGCGTTTTTAAGACTCTCCGAAATGGGAAGCCATTTCGGATTAGCAAGCAGCAGAACCAGGATCGCCGCTAAACCGATCCCGATATAGGTTTTGACGTTTCTTTTTTTCTTCATGATAAGCCTCCTGCGAGCCCCATAGGGGGGTTATGATTTGATATTGATTGACTATTGGGATCACTTTAACGAGCATCGCGACGTCCATGGCCTGCGTCGAAGTCCACGTGAATCGTTCGCCGTTATAAGAAAGCGTCAGTTCCAGCGTCCATCCGAAAGATCCGGCGAGCGTCACTCCCTCGGCAAAGATGTAGACCTCGTAATTGCTCTCCCAATCGTACGAGTTGAACGACACGCAGCTGATCGGCAGCTCCACTTCGGAGAGCGAATCGGAATCGGGAACGATAACCACGGACTCCACGCTGACCTTTGAAAGATCCGGAGCGAGGCTCGGGATTATCGCCCAGGAACAGCTGAACTCCTGCGATTCGGGATTGTAAGCGGCGACAGCGTACTCCGTAGGCTCGACGAAGAACGATCCGGTGTATGCCGGGATGTCGTCACTCGATACATACGCTACCGAACCGTCGGGCATCGTGCACTCGAACTCGATATAGAACCAGTAGAAGAGCCCCGGAACGCCGTATCCTAAGCTCGCGTCGTATGAGAGGCACACGTCACCCGCCGAAGTGTTCCAGTAGTCGGAGGGATCGGATAGGATGGAGTGATAGAGCTCGATCGTGCCGAAGCTCGCATCGCACGCGTTGAAATCATAGCTGTCTATG